>Ga0209589_1005003_pt1 | contig 22689 bp, 16 predicted proteins | sample CowpeawhiteBW_FD_187525 | JGI IMG/M metagenome (GOLD analysis project Ga0209589, IMG submission 187525) | Root nodule microbial communities of legume samples collected from California USA - Cow pea white BW (SPAdes) (version 2) | ecosystem: Host-associated > Plants > Roots > Nodule | place: USA...
GAAACCAAAAAAAAAAAAGATATCCACAACAAAAATGGACAGATGAACGACAAATCTCAGATGCATGTCTTTTTAAGCGTCAGTTGAAGCCTGTAAACAAAACAAACATGATGAACAGAAGTAGATGAACAGATAAAATGTAAGAAAAATAGAAAAAGCATCTCCAGACTCGGTTTTTTGCTACTTAAAAAAGAGGTTTGTGGTTGTACTCTTCATTTCAAGCATTTACACACTGAATAATAAGATCAAGCAAAAAAACCATTACATCTTTGTAAAAAACATAAAGAAAAATACCAGTTAGCTTGAGAAACCAAAAAAAAAAGATATCCACAACAAAAATGGAAAGATGAACGACAAATCTCATATGCATGTCTTTTTAAGCGTCAGTTGAAGCTTGTAAACAAAACAAACATGATGAACAGAAGAAGATGAACAGATGAAATGTAAGAAAAATAGAAAAAGCATCTCCATACTCGGTTTTTTGCTGCTTAAAAAAGATGTTTGTGGTTGTACTCTTCATTTCAAGCATTTAAACACCTGAAAAATAAGATCAACCAAAGAAACCATTAGATCTTTGGAAAAAACATAAAGAAAAATACCAGTTAGCTTGTGAAACAAAAAAAAAAGATACCCACAACAAAAATGGATAGATGAACGGCAAATCTCAGATGCATGTCTTTGTAAGCGTCAGTTGAAGCCTGTAAAGAAAAAAAAATGATAATGATGAACAGAAAAAGATGATCACAACAAAGCTCAGAAAAAATAGAAACCATCTCCATAGTCTTTTTTTTTTTGCGAGATGTGGAGAAGATGAAACCATGATCGATGCGGAGAAACAGGGACAGAGAAAGAAAGAGAAAGAAGTGAGAAGGGGTGCCAGAGAGAATGAGAAAGAGAGAGAAAGAAGAAAGAAGGCGGTCGCAGAGAAAATGAGAAAGAGAGAGAAAGAAGAAAGAAGGCGGTCGCAGAGAGAATGAGAAAGAGAGAGAAATAATTGAGACGGAGGAAGCTGAGAAGACTGAGGAAGAGAGAGAAAGAAGTTTTAATTAAAACTTTCGATTTTAATTTCTTTTCCATTTTTTTTAATACTTCAAAATGCTGAGAGAGTGACACATCAGCATTTTTACCTTTTATAGATAAAAATTTGAATTGTGAAGTAGATCAGATATATTATTCAATTGAAAATGTTGTCTTTTGTTAGTTCCCAATTGTATATAGTATTAGATGATAGAAGTTATATTACCAAAATTAATAATTAAATTCAAACTTTCAAACTGTAGAAGTGCAAAAATGCGTTAGTGCGAAATGAGAAGGACAACGTAGAGTCAAGATTAGTGTGCATGTGTGTTTGCTATGGTGAATTTGATTTTTTTTTAAAATAGAGAAACGAAATAAAAATTTATATCATAACCCCTTTTTTTAGTATTAAGAATGAAATTTGTGTCTTATTTCAATACATTTGTCTTCATTCTTGTTAAAGAATGAAATTTGTTTCTCATTTTCGTTAATCTCAAGTAAAGGGGATATTTCATATTATTCCAACTATCAATTAAATAAATTTTACAAAAATAAAAGTCACAAAAAAAAAATATTAAATATTTAATTTCAAAATAGTACACATATTTTTTTTAATTTTAAATTTTAGAAAAAAGTTATGATTACATAAATATTAAAATAGATTATCAAATAACAATTCTTCGGAGAAGATCACATTAGGAAAATAGTCTCATTATTTTTTTAATATGTTCAAAATAATATTTTCATTAAAAGAGGGGAAAGTTTAAATAAAACTAATCAATACATTTATAAGTGAATGGATAATTGATAAATTGTAATTCAGATATATATATATATACATATATATATATATATATATATATTGATTTGTGTTAGAAACATAAGTGTTGGGAATAAAGTTTTATTAATATATTGCTGAAAGCTAATGATATAAATTAATGTAAAGACGGTTCATTAAGGTGATCATAGTTCATTAGAAAAAAGGTTATCTCTTAAAAATTAGAGAAGTTGCTTCTACTATATTTATCAAAGTATATGAAATGGGTTAAGGATTGAGAAGGAAGTTTCCTGTGAAAATGCATCAAAACAAAAGACTATGTTTATGTTCTTGTTTACCAATTTCCACATTTATGTTCTTGTTTACTAAATTTTAAGGAAGCAAAATACGAATATTTATGTTCTTGCTTACCAATTTCGGATATTTTTTTTTTCAAATTTATTTTTTGTCCTTAATAATTTATTTACTCATTCTCATTCTTTATTGTCAAGTCTCATTTACAATTTATGAATTTCTCGTATCATAATTTCTTTTATGTTTTTGTGATATTTAAATTTTGTAAATTTCTTATTTAAAAATATGTTCTATTTTTCCTGTGAAAACCTAGAAAATCACATTAAAAGAATGGCTGTGTTTAAAGTAATGAGATCCTATTATTATTATTATTTAATAATAAATCGCTTATATATAAATAATAGAAATTTCATAAAAGGATTTCATTATTTCTCAAACTCCATTCTCTAAATTCTCTTTGACTTCTCTCTAAAATATCTCACCATTCTCTCATCCTTTTTGAAATCAGAGATCGCTAGAGTGATCACTACGACGAGATCTCCAAGTCTGTTTGATCAGAACCTTGTATTAAGTAAGTTATAATTCTGCTCTTTTCTCGGTCTTTTCTTGAAAATCCTGCATGTGATGTAATTTGCATCGCATGTGAGGTTTGTGTATCTTGTAAAAACTTCCTTGTCGATCAGTGGCTCCAATGATGTTCTCTGATCGTGTTTCTGATAATTTTAGGTTGATTTGTGAGCATCGACAATGGGAAGGGGTTTTTAGGTTATAACTGTAGTCGCGCGAATTAATCAGGTAAGGGAAGCTAATAATTGAATTTAATTAAAGGATACAATGAATGTAATTGTGTGTAATCAAAATTGATTGTTTGAAGTGTGATGCAATGTGAATTGTTTGATGTTTGGTATAAGTGAAATTGTGATTGCATTGCGTGAATTGCGGTTGAATTGGAAAATGAACACTTGAATCATGGCTCTAATTGGTATCATCTCACTTTGCTTAAAAACCATTTTGAAAACTAGACAACATTGTCATGGAGCTGCCAATTTGGGTCATGAAATCAAGTGAAACATCTCCCAACGAAAACCAGAATTTGTGTTATTTTCTGGTGTGAGGCTGAGCTTCAGAATTCAAGGTTGAGCCTTGAAAACTGCAAGAGGATCATCAGTGAGTGTTAGCCCAGCAGTGCCTAACGTTGAAAAATGCGAGAAGAATGAGGCTAAGCGCTAGCCGAGCGGTGCCCCAACGTTGGGACCCCTACAAGTTTGGAACAAAATTTTAATGTTGAGGCTGAGCATTGGATCTGAGGTTGAGCGCTGAGCTGCCAGATTTCATGTGTTTGTTGTTTTGATGTGTTTCATTGCATTAACTGATTTGAAATGGATTATTTTGACTGTCTTGGTATGCTTTGAGTGAGATTGGGTGAATATGGACCTGTTGTATGTGAATTATGGAGGAATTTCGTGGAGAAATTCTAAGTGTGGATGAGGTAGGGTATGCAAAGACATAAGGACTCAGTTTTGGTTGGTATCCTGACGCTCCAATAACCATTAAGGCTCATATAGAGTATAATGAGTTATGTCATGAGGAGTAGTAAGATGTCTTAGCCATTGGACTCGATCAAGTCTTTGGCGCGAAGGAGATTTACCTGGTGTGATGATTGGGTGATAACCCCTTGAGGCCAAACTCTGCAGATTTTGGGAATCATACACCGGTGCAAGCCACCAAGAGGTTCGATGTTAATTGCATATATCTGGATAATTGAGTCAAGAGTTGAATGACGTGTGAGTATTGGAATGTTCCTGTGTGAATTTGTGATAATTGATTGTTATTATGCTCTCACTCTAATGTAACATTCTTTAAATCATTATTAGCTTACCATACGTGTTTTATGTTTGTCTACCCTTTGTTTTATTCTTTGTAATGATCACTTAAATGTGTGAGCAGAGGAGGCTGTAGGTGGAGAGTTTTCGTGTGGTGTTGATAGTAGGACTGAGCAGTAGTTTCCAGAGGTCCTGTAAATAGGTGTGTTTTATAGTAAGTGGTTAGAATTTACCTTCCCTTTCTTCTAGAGGTCTTGTACATATAGTATTGTCATTACTTAGTTTTGGATGATTGTATAAGATTATACTTAACTTCCATGCTATCTACTTTGGTTTATCACTATATAATGCTTTATTTAGTAGTTTAAAAGCTATTAAATGAGATGTTACATTTTGGTATCAGAGCAGTAGTTCCTTTAGGGTTTATGAGTGTGAGCTTGCTTAGTCTCCGTTATGTGTTTTAAGTAGATGTCCAGGTGTTATGATAGTACTTGTGGATTGAACTGATGGTTTCTTTCTCGGTGTGAACATAGCTCGGTGTGAACAAAGCTATGGTTGTAGCTATGCAACAATAGAATGCAAACATGGTGAAACAATGTAATCTAGCTATGCAACAAATGGAATCTGCAAGATTGGCAGCTGAAGCCACTCAACAAAGGCATCTATAAGCCTTACAGAAACTGGGAGAGTCTCGATTCCCAACTAGTTCTTCACGAGTCCCTCCTCCTAGATCTCAGGAGTGAAGTTTAGAAGATTTTCTCCAGCATCACCCCCCCCCCCCCAAATTCAGTGGCAAAGTTAGTCCAAATGAGGCAGATCAATGGCTAAAAGACTTAGAGAGAATTTTTTATGCAAAGAGGTGCCTTGCAGAAAATAGACTGGCCTATGCAGAGTATCTTTTGGCTGGAGAGGTAGTGCATTGGTGGTCCAGTATGAAGATGATGTTAGAAGACAGTAGAAAGGACATCACATGAGATTTATTCAAGAAGTTTTTTGTTGAATATTTCCCTAACAATGTGAGATATGCAAAGGAGGTAGAATTCTTGCAACTCTTGCAAGGAAACATGTCTGTGTCAGAGTATGGGAGAAGTTTAAACATCTGGGCCAGTTTCACACTTTGTGCATGGATGAAGAATGGCAATGTAGAAAATTTGAGAAAGGAAGAAGCCATACTCTAGGCCACCACATCAAGGGCCTAGGAGATTCTCAACACAGCCACCACCTCAATCGTTCAAATCACAATGTTTTCAATGTGAGGGACCGCACCTAAGAAGTGCTTGCCCACAACTTGCTAGAGGGAGAACGTGCCATGGTTACGGCAAAGAGGGACACTTTGTCAGGGATTGTCCATCAGGCAGAGGCCCAATCTCAAGGCCTACAGTCCAGTCACAAACTCCTCAGAGGCGAGGGAATGAGAGACCCCAGGTTGCGGGTAGAGTATATGCTTTAACGGGGGCAGAAGCCACAAGTTCAAGTAATCTTGTTGTTGGCTCATGTGTGATTGGCGGTATGAGTTTGTGTGTTCTATACGATTCTGGAGCAACACATTCCTTTGTGTCAGAATCTAGAGTTCAAGAGTTGAGTTTGCCAGTTAAGGAGCAACAGTATGATCTGACTATATCCACTTCAGCGTCGGGTTTAGTCAAGACATCTACATTATGTGCTAGATGCTCCATTGTGATTGAGGGACGTCGATTCAAGGTAAATCTGGTGTGTTTACCCTTGAAAGACTTGGATGTAATCTTAGGAATGGATTGGTTATCTGCCAACCACATTCTTATAGACTGCAATGAGAGAAAGTTTTTGTTTCCTAATCCAGAGGATGAAAAGTTGTTGTCTCAACTATCAGTTGAGGAAGGAGATGTGTATGCCAAGATACCGATTGTAGAGGAGTTTGCTGATGTTTTTCCTGAGGATGTACCGGGATTGCCTCCGAAGAGGGAAGTAGAGTTTTCTATTGATTTGGTGCTTGGAGCATGACCAATATCAATATCTTCCTATCTTATGGCTCTAGCAGAGTTAGCATAATTAAAGAAACAAATAGAGGAATTGATAGAAAAGCAGTTCATCAGACTGAGTGTATCACCTTGGGGAGCACCAGTGCTGCTAGTGAAGAAGAAGGACGGCAATTCCCGGCTATGCGTGAACTATAGGCAATTGAACAAATTAACCATCAAGAATAAATATTTGTTGCCAAGGATAAATGACTTAATAGATCAGTTGCACGGGGCTGTTGTTTTCTCTAAAATAGATATGAGATTGGGTTATCACCAAATTCTGGTCAAGTCTGATGATGTGCAAGACGACCTTCAGATCTAGATACGGGCATTATGAATATGTAGTTATGCCTTTTGGTGTGACAAACCCCTGCTCTGTTTATGGATTTCATAAAAAGAATTTTCAGGCCTTTTCTTGACAAGTTTGTGGTAGTCTTCGTTGATGATATCTTGATCTATTCTAAGACCCAAGAAGATCATATAGAACATCTGAGGATAGTTCTAAGTATTTTAAGAGAAAAGAAGTGATATATCAAATTGTCTAAATGTGAGTTTTGGATGAAAGAGGTTCAAGTCTTAAGGCATGTAATATCGGCGCTTGGTATTGTTGTGGACCCTTTTAAAGTAGAAGCCGTGTTACAGTGGGAATGCCCAAAATCCGTCATGGAGATAAGAAGCTTTGTGGGGTTGGCAGGTTACTACAAGAGATTTATTAAAGGATTCTCTAAAATAGTAGCCCCATTAACACAGCTAACCCGCAAGGATCAGCCGTTTGCTTGGACAGATCGCTGTTAGGAGAGTTTTCAAACGTCGAAGCAAAAGTTGACAAGCACCCTAGTGCTAATAATTCCAGACACCAGTAAATTCTTTGAAGTATTCTATGATGCTTCTCTTCAAGCATTGGGATGCGTGTTAATGCAAGAGAAGAAAGTAGTGGCCTATGCTTCTAGGCAGTTGAAGGTTCATGAGAAAAACTATCTTACTCATGACTTAGAGTTAGCAATAGTGGTGTTTGCTCTAAAGACTTGGCGACACTACCTGTACGATGCACAATTCCAAGTCTTCAGTGACCACAAGAGTTTGAAATATTTATTCGATCAGAAAGAGTTGAATATGCGGCAACGACGATGGATGGAATTCTTAAAAGACTATGACTTTGAATTATTTTATCATCCAAGGAAAGCCAATGTGGTGGTTAATGCGTTAAGCAAGAAAAGAATGCATGTTTATGCTTTGATGATAAATGAGGGCAAGTTGATGGAGAAATTTAGAGACATGTAGTTACATGTATTATTGGGGAAGGAAGTCATTAGATGTAGTCACTTGACTATAACTAGTGATTTTCTTGAGTTAGTAAAATAAAAGCAGTTGTCAGATTCTAAGATACAGAAAATAGTGAATTTGCTCGTGTCTGAAAAAGCTAAAGACTTTGTGATGGGAGTAGATGGGGTACTGAGATTTAAGAACCGAGATTGCATACCAGAGAACCCATAGTTGAAGCATATCATTCTTGAAGAAGGGCACAAGAGCCACCATAGCATGCATCCTGGTATGACTAAGATGTACCACGACTTGAAATAGTCCTTTTGGTGGTCAAGAATGAAGCATGATGTAGCTCAGTTCATATCTTCCTGCTTGACTTGTCTGAAAGCAAAGGTGGAACACCAAAAATCGGAGGGGATGTTGCATCAATTGGTAATACCAGTTTGGAAGTGGGACAACATTGCTATGGATTTTATCACCCACTTACCATGATCCGTTCGGAATCACGATGCTATTTGGGTGATAGTAGATCAACTAACTAAAAGTGCCCATTTTCTAGCAGTTAACTTGAGGATGCCAATGGATAAACTGGCACAGTTGTATATCAGAGAATTAGTAAGGTTTCATGGTATACCTTCGAGTATAATGTCAAATAGAGACCCTAGATTTACTTCTAGATTTTGACAGACTTTACAAAATGCTTTGGGCAGCAGATTGGCCATGAGTTCTGCTTACTATCCTCAGACTGATGGACAGTCTGAGAGGACAATTCGATCACTAGAGGATCTACTGAGGACTTGTGTGTTAGACCATCTAGGAGGATGGGATGAAGTATTGCCTCTAGTAGAATTCACGTACAACAATAACTACCATGCAAGTATCGGTATGGCACCTTATAAGGCTCTCTATGGTAAGAGATGCAGAACTTTGTTATGTTGGTATCAGGAAGGTGAGTTAGTGTTGTTAGGACCGGAATTGTTGAAGCAAACCTCAAAAAAAGTATCCAAAATAAGAGACATGATGAAAGCCTCCTTGAGCAGACAAAAGTCGTATGTGAATCAAAGAAGAAGACCTTTAGAGTTTTCAGTAGGGGACCATGTTTTCTTGAAAGTAACTCCCACCACTAGTGTAGGAAGGGCTATTCGTTCAAGAAAACTCTCTCCTAAGTTTATTGGCTCATATCAAGTATTGAAGAGAATTGGACCAGTAGCGTATGAGATCGCCTTACCCCCTCAACTAGCAAATCTTCATATAGTATTCCATGTTTCTCAATTGAGAAAGTACGTACCTGATGCATCACATGTATTAGAGATGGAAGAATTGCAAATCAGAGAGGATCTCACCGTGGATGTTCAACCTGTTGGAATAAAGGATCACCAAATGAAACAACTTAAGGGGAGAACCATCAGTTTAGTCAAGGTTATGTGGAATAGGAGAACAGGTGACTCTACCTGGAAATTAGAAGAGGATATGAGACAATCTTATCCACATCTATTTTCTGGTAAGTCAATTTTCGAGGTCGAAAACTTTTTATGTTTGGGAGAATGTGAGAACCTAGAAAATCACATTAAAAGAATGACTGTGTTTAAAATAATGAGATCCTTTTATTATTATTATTATTTTAATAATAAATCGCTTATATATGAATAGAAATTTCATAAAAGGATTTCATTATTTAGAAAACATTATCTTTCTAAAACTTCGTTCTCTAAATTCTCTCTGACTTCTCTCTAAAATATCTCACCATTCTCTCATCCTTTTTTAAATCAGAGACCGCTAGAGTGATCACTGCGGCGAGATCTCCAAGTCTGTTCGATCAGAACCTTGAATTGAATAAGTTATAATTCTGCTCTTTTCTTGGTCTTTTATTGAAAACCCTACATGTGATGTAATCTGTATCGCATGTGAGGTTTGCGTATCTTGTAAAAAATTCCATGTCGATCAGTGGCTCTAATGATGTTCTCTGATCGTGTTTTTGATAATTTTAGGTTGATTTGTGAGCATCGGCAATGGGAAAGGGGTTTCAGGTTTTTGTTGTAGTCGCACGAATCAATCAAGTAAGGGAAACTGATAATTGAATTTAATTATAGGATACAATGAATGTAATTGTGTGTAATTAGAATTGATTGTTTGAAGTGTGATGCAATGTGAATTGTTTGATGTTTGGTATAAGTGAAATTGTGATTGCATTGTGTGACTTGAGGTTGAATTGAAAAATGAACACTTGAATCATGGCTCTAATTGGTATCATCTCACTTTGCTTGAAAACCATTTTGAAAACTAGACAACACTGCCATGGTGTCAATTTGGGTCATGAAATCAAGTGAAACATCTCCCAACGAAAACCATAATCTATGTTGTTTTCTGGTGTGAGGTTAAGCCTCAAAATTCAAGGCTGAGCCTTGAAAAATGCGAGAGGATTAGCATTGAACGCCAGCCAAACAGTGCCTAGTGTTGAAAAATGCGAGAAGAATGAGGTTAAGCGCCAACCGAGTGGTGCCCTAGTATTAGGACCCTTTAGGTCTGGAACGAAATTTTAATTTTGAGGCTGAGCGTTAAGCTGCCAGATTTCATGTGTTTGTTGTTTTGATGTGTTTCATTGCATTAACTGATCTGAAATGGATTATTTTGACTGTCTTGGTATGCTTTGAGTGACATTGGGTGAATATGGACCTGTTGTATGTGAATTATGGAGGAATTTCGTGGAGAAATTCTAAGTGGAGAAATTCTAAGTGTGGATGAGGTAGGGTATGCAAAGACATAAGGACTCGGTTTTGGTTGGTATCCTGACGCTCCAATAACCATGAAGGCTCATATAGAGTATATTGAGTTATGTTGTGAGGAGTAGTAGGAGGTCTTAGCCATTGGACTCGATCAAGTCTTTGGCGTGAAGGAGACTTACCTGGTTTTATGATTGGGTGATAACCCTTTGAGGCCAAACTCTGCAGAGTTTGGGAATCATGCACTGGTGCAAGCCACCAAGAGGTTCGATGTTAATTGCATATATCCAGATAATTGAGTCTAGAGTTGAATGACGTGTGAGTATTGAAATGTTCCTATGTGAATTTGTGATAATTGATTGTTATTATGCTCTCACTCTAATGTAACCTTCTTTAAATCATTATTAGCTTACCCTACGTGTTTTATGTTTGTCTACCCTTTGTTTTATTCTTTGCAATGATCACTTAAATGTGTGAGCAGAGGAGGCTATAGGTGGAGAGTTTTCGCATGGTGTTGATAGTAGGACTGAGCAGTAGTTTCCAGAGGTCCTGTAGATAGGTGTGTTTTGTAGTAAGTGGTTAGAATTTACCTTCCCTTTCTTCTAGAGGTCTTGTACATATAGTATTGTCATTACTTAGTTTTGGATGATTGTATAAGATTATACTTAACTTCCATGCTATCTGCTTTGGGTTATCACTATATAATGCTTTATTTAGTAGTTTAGAAGCTATTAAATGAGATGTTACATTTTGGTATCAGAGCAGTAGTTCCTTTAGGGTTTGTGAGTGTGAGCTTGCTTAGTCTTCGTTATGTGTTTTAAGTAGATGTCCAGGTGTTATGATAGTACTTGTGGATTGAACTGGTGGTTTCTTTCTCGGTGTGAACATAACTCGGTGTGAACAGAGCTATGGTTGTAGCCTTCAAGCATCTAAGGTCATTATCCTGGCAAAGACTAAGGCCTCCCGCTACTCTCACCACTTGGATCAGTTTACTCTACGTGAGACTAACTGGTCCTTTAGAGCTTCGGGATGTGATCCTTACTTGAATCTTTACCTTAATTATATACACTACACACCACCATGAAATCTCACCAAGAGATTCATGGAATTACGTCTATGTCATTCCACATCCTTGTTTCTCACACCAAAACCACATGTTACACTATAACATCCAAATAGCATGCCGATATTCAACCAACCACCCATGACTCATGATTTAATTCATACCAAGTTCATCAATCCCAGTTCACACAAGCTCATAAGACAAGCATAACCCCATACTTCATGCATTTTTAAGATATACAGCCTATCATAGATAAATCAAAGAAGTACAAATCAAACCTGCACCATTCTTGCTTAGGCTAGGAGCCTTCGCCCAAGTGACAACGACTGTCTCGCTTAAGCTAGGAATTCTCGCCTGAGCGAGACCTGCAATAGTGGCACAGTGAGCACTCTACGAATTCTCGCCTAAGCGGGGCCTTCTCGCCTGGGTGAGATCGCTCTTCGCCCAAAACTAAGTCCCTCGCCTAAGCTACGATCCAACAGAAACATACAGGTTTTCCACAATTTCTCGCTTAGGCGGGACCCTCTCGCCTAAGCGAGATGGTTCATCGTTCAAATCGAGAGCCATCCGCCTGAGCTCGAGCTCGAGCAGAAAACCAGGGCGAGCTCCTACTACTCTTGCCTAGGCGAGACGAGCTCGCTTGGGCGAGGATATCAGTTCTCACCATTGTTCCACGCATGCAAAGCCAGAAACAGTTCCACAAAACATTATAGTTCAGTCTCACACAAGCACAAGCATTTTCCAATCATTTTATGCATAAAACAGAAGTGAAAAAAGCAACATACTTCAAAAAGCAAAAAACGCTAGCAAACGCAAACAGGTTCTTAACCAAGGAGCACCACAACTCCAAGAACTAGAATAGTGAGCTGAAACGTGGAAACCAGAACAAAACAAGGGTATGAGGTTAAACCCTAACCAAACCAACGTACCCAAACGGTAAAAAAGGGAAGAACATACAAGAAAGTCCTAAGGTTTAACTTACTTGGAGGTAGGATGAACTTAGCTAGCTCGAAGATTGAAGGATTTTCGTGCCCTAATAGAGCTCTCTAGTTCCAGTAGTGAGGGGGAGGAGAACAGTTCTCTGAAAGGAAAAGCAAAATGAGAAACAATGGGACTGAGTGGGGGTTCTGGAGGTCCCCTAATGGGCTGGCTTTAGGCCCACGAAAAGGCCAGGCCCAAACCTCCTTAGAGCAGAAAAATGGGGCTTACAGAAGAAATATATGAATCTACCCTTAAGTGATTTTACTCGAAAATCGAATCAAGCTAGAAGAATTAAACAAATTAAATTTGAAAATATATATTAAAAAATTATGAACAAGTGAACGAAAGAAAATATAATTGTACGGTATAAACCGCACAGTCTTGCAACTAAGACCGGACGGACGGGTTAACAAGTGAACTTCTTTTGTATTATAGTTGTTCAATCAATATGGACCGAGCGATCAGAAATAGGAAACCTACAAGTTAGATATCTTAATCATGATTAAAAAAATTAGTTCGTAATTGTACCAACCTTAATAAAAACCCATTACAAAATCTATAAATAGAAGTCCAAGTAGAATGGTAGGTAACTTATTAATTGCACCTTTAATACCCTTTTGTATTTGGATCTAACTACCTTAAGCATCAAAATCTTTAACTAGTATCATCAATTGGTTTGAACGATAACATTTAAATATTTAGATTAATAATAGAGTTGATTGCATACACGCATTGCATGAATTAAAACATGATACCTCTTTATATGAGCAAATTGCTACGTATTAAAATAACAATAAAAACATTTATGATAAATTCAATTTGTATTACAACTTTAATGTTTTTTGGTGTTCATTATTAGGTAGGTTTGATGCATTTAAATTGAAATCTAAAAAAAAAAACCACAAAAAGAAATCATTTATTTTAAATTAACTTAATATATTTAAATCATTAAATAAAACACAAGAGATAAGTAACAAAATATACTTCCTATAAAATCAGAACAGTTGAAAACAAAATACATTCATCTTCATTCTTATTATTCAATCTTAGTTGAAAATAGAACTTCAAAAAAGCTATTAGACTGAGAAAAAAAAATATATGAAGGACATAGATGAGGTAAATACTAATTTCTTGTCTTATTTTAGTTTTTCAAAATACACTTTATTGCCTTTCAATAAATTTAAAATTTAAAATTTAAAATTTTCTAACATTAAGAGATGTATAACAAAAAGTATTATTATTTTCACACCCAACAAATTTTTACACACTTTATATCAATTATTTTATTTTCTAATCTCTTTTTTTCTTTACAAATACAAATATTAACTTTTATAATTACTAAAATACCCCTTAAAAAAAGTAGGTTGTCAAGTGTAAATGGTGAAAAAAACATTTTCCATAATAAAATCTCATACTATTGGTTTGAATTAAAAAACAACCTTTTATACGGAGCATGAAACAACATGCAATAACTTGGTTTAAATTTGTGTCGTGGAACACTTGCAAGAATAAATAAACAAAAAGTTAGTGGCTTCTACGCATCATACAATAAAATAACTTCACCTAACGAATATCCTAAAAGTATATATGCAAAAACAAAAACTATACATATGAGTACAAAGAGGGGGCCACAAATCACTTTCTGCAGTGGCCATCTTGATAACCCTCCACGTTTCTCCCATTCCAATAATGACTCTTTGTGCCAACCAGATCATTCTCAACAAAACCATCACCAAGAATTGGTTTTTCACTCCAAATTTTCAACCCTTTTGCACAAAATGGTCTCATCTGCAAAATCAATGCAAATAGGAGAAGCAAGTTAAGAACACTTTGAAGTTAGATCAGTTCCTCGTATACCTCCTGAATCCCCTTGGTGTTGGAACCACATCACGCCCAGTTTTTAACAAGGCTTGGCGATCCTTAATTGTTTTATCAAACAATCTATTGTCTGGTTTCTCAGCATAGCAAACATAGTAACAGCTCACACAGGCATGAGGCACTGCCATGGCAATTCTGGTCTGCAGAGTCAAAAAGTTGGAAATGTTAATTAATTAACACCACTTGCCCACATGTTAATCATTCATTTGTGAGCTGCTACTACCAATAATCATAATAATAATAGAAAAGTTGTGAGATAAAGGGCACCAACCAAAAGGTATCCAATGAGGAATGTGAGAAGGGATAAGGTAGCTGTGAAAGATTGGTGTACTTTATGGGTCCAAGCAGCTACAACAATGACACAAATAGAGCCGCTGCAAACTCCTGTGAGGAAGCAAATTGAGCTGGTTATATCAGAGTCTACAATTGACACCATGTCCTCCTTCTCAAAGAGGGCCCAAGTGTCTCGAGATGCTTTCACGAACCCTTTTCCATATGCTGCTATCTGTTAAGATGAATTCAAATGAGTTAAAACAAAACCACTTGGTTTAGTTAAATATCTGGTCTTGAACTATGCACTAATGGTGGTGAATGTTCAGTCAAATAAAGTTGGAGCCAGGACCACAGATGGTGATTGCTCAGTCATAACTTCAGAACAAGAAAGATGGCTCAATAAAAATTTGAAACTTGGTAGGGACCATGTGGTGAAAGAATCCAAAGGGTATCAGACAAACACACAAAACTATCAAGCTTGCAGATAAATCTTACTTTGAGAAAACTAACCAATAAAATGTAATAAAGGTATCGAAACTGAAAGATTAACAAATGAGAATCACACATTGATTGAATTGCAGAAAATGCAGTTATGTTATGTTATGCATAGCGATTACTGTGTTAATTTGCAGAGAGCTACCTGAACATATGCCCAGCCATTGCCATTTCTGAAAACGGAATCCATGACTCTTAAGCAACAACGAGCACAGCAGAACATGAATTCATCTTCTCCCTCAAGCAAATTGAGTCCCCGTGCAACAATCCTCAGGGCCTCAATTGCAGGCACAAAGAGAGAGCCCAAACAAGCACTTCCAAGATTCCGCGTGAGAGCTCTCAGAAAACAAAACTGGGTGCTAGATTGCATTCCTCTGAGGTAATACAAGGCAATAGCCCTACTAACAGTGATGTTAACCACATTCCTCATGACCTCAGTGGTCCATTGCAAACTCAGCACCAGCAAAATGATGGTTAAAGGAGGAAAATAGAAGTTTAATGCTCCAATCACAGCTAAAATCCACAGAGATATCCACAAGAATCCAGCCCCAAGCACATGATATGTGGGTTTGTTGAGATCAGGGAATGTGGACACAGGTTGAAGAGACAGACTCAAGACCTTACAACAAAACTTAATTCTGTGACTAACCCAACAACCGTATAAGCCATTCCCAATTGCAAAAGCAATGAAACACACTCCAACACCATCAGTGGCAGGCTTTTGGAAGCAAATAAGGAGAATCCCAGCAGCCAGAGACATCACAAAAGTAAACCAAAGTATGAAATGAAGCATCAAAGTGGGCCATTTTCTGATCGCCCCTTGCCAAATAAACGCAAGGATTATGCTCATAAAAGATGAAGCCTCCACTTGTGGAAGAAAATACTTTAACACGTCTTTCTCTTTCCTCTTGGTAGATTCCGAATCTTGGATAAGCCCTTGAACTCCCTTGAACACAAGAAAGCACACCAACGCAACAGCTATAAACATGTGGAGAACAAAGAGAATCAAGGATATTTTGTTGGTATACTTTCTCGAATTCAGATTCGCCACTTCCGGTTGCTGCTAAAAAAGGGAAATAGAATAATACCCATTAAGATCGTAACGTTCAAAAATTCACAGAAATAACAACAAACACAACACATACAGAATTACTGCAAACTCAAGGAACCAATTACAATCTTCAGCAAAAAAATTGCAAATTTCCTTAAAAAAATTGAGCTGAACAATGCATTTCATTCCTCTGCAGAGAGAAAGAAAAGTACTTGTAGTGGGGTTGGAGTGGAGCGCGTTTGAGTGTGAGGACGTTGAGACTGAGCAGCAGAAGGAGTTGCAACTCTGGTGGAACTATTGATCACAATTCTCAAAGGGTTAGTGGGGTTCAACCTGTGGAAACCCGCAAGATGAGATTCTTCATGATCATCCACAACATCATTGTTCTGAACCTTTCTCTCTTCTTCAACACCCACTTCCCCTTTCTCCAAGTCTTCCTCCTTCTTTGCTCCAACCACGGTTTCATTCTCTTTCTCAACCACCACCTACCTCGCCAAAAACAAAAGAAAGATTAAAACTTGGCACAGAATAGCAACCCCCATAAACACATAAAGCTGAAACCATCAACTTACAGGCTCTCCGGCACCCATTGGCGGCGGCGACGGCGGCGGCGTTGCGGTGTGTCAGCTGAGTTGAGAAACGAATGTTGGTAGAGAGATGACGTTACTGTCTTCAACTGTTATATTTTATTTTCATTTGGAATTTTTCTTTTTTTACCGTGTCTTTGCCTTCTAAGAAAGTATCTTTTATGTTGGACCCACGAGTTGCGAACTGCAAACATGCCACAACAGCGCGTGGAGCTACGCCGCCGTCACGTGTCAGAAGGAAACACAGCACGTGGAAATGGGTTCGTAAAACGCAAATATTTTATCAGACATGCAAGGAAAGTGTAGAATTAGAAAGTAAATGTTTGCGTATCATTCTTTGTTCCTCAATAATAAATGAACAATTTTTTTTCTTTGGAAACTGTTAATCTTTCGTTTGTTTGTAACTCCAATAACATAAGAAGTGCTTTTACGTGTTTTTTTTTTGTCATAGTTGACACATTTTTATATCGCGTTCTGTTTACGAATTGGGGTGTCAGCCACAAAGCACGTGGGCCTTCCCTAAAACACTACACTTTGAAAAAGAAAAAGGAAATAGAAATTGAGGTTAGTTATATTACGAGATGAGGGTAGAAACTAAAAGAAAAGAATTAAAATGATTTTGGTTAAGTTGAATGATGTAATAAAATAAATTATTTAATTTATATATTTAAAAAACTTAATAAAATTAAATTTTGAAAATAATTTGATCTAAAAGATAATGTTTTAAAATATAAATTAGAAATAAATATAATTATTAATGTGAGACATTTTTTCTCTTTCATCCCTTTTATCTTAAATGCACGAAATTAGTTTCACCACAAAACACTCTTGCCTTCTAAAACTCTTAGTTTCCTTATTACTCTCTAACATCTCTGTCCTAATTCACCATCTAAAATTTTCTCCCCTTCTTGTTTCATCAGGCAAACTTAGGGCCAATACATAATTCCTCATTCAAGCTGAGCATCCATTCCTTTCGTGTAAGTCAATTTCAGTTCCCAATTCTCCCTTAATTCCTCATTTTTGGAAATTCATCCCTTTCTAAGTTGAATTTAGGATCTCATTCTTATTGTTTGGTTCTGCATTCCAGTTCCTTAGGTTTCGGACAGTTTGGGTACCCTTTCTATTGAGTTTTCTTTCCTACAAGCCAGTGTTGTTTAGAGGTAAGGGAAGCTAATTGTTTTCTTGAATTTCGCATGGGAATCATCACCAGTGCAAGCCACCAAGAGGTCCAATGTCGCTTACACAATCCAAATAATTGAGTTTAGTGTCATCTTTTTTTTTTTGTATTATGGTGAACTGGGTGATTTTGTTGGAAATGTAAAAATTACAATTGTGTTTATAATTGAAAGATTTTAAATATGTTATTTTCTCGTATTTTGTGATTATTTTGTTTCGATTTCAGTATTTTCAGTTCACTTTTTTATGTATAATAAATTGTTGTTTTTCAATTGTTAGAAATAACTTCGAGAAAATGTAATATCTCATCTTAACGGTTTAAAATTAATAAAATATGATATTTTATTATAATATTCAAAATATGTAATTTAGTGTATAAAATATATTAATATCATCTTACAACAAAATAGGACTATAAAAATGTATCATTTATACAAACCATCTAAAATAGCAAGCTTTAAACATAAATTAATCACTACTAAAGTTCCTCGAAACCCTTACTTACTCTAACTAATAGTTCCTCATCTTACAAAGCTATCTCTAAACACACAACTTCATCTGTTCCCACCAAAATGGTGATCATTGCAAAAGAAGAAAACAACACAAGATCATAAAGTGCAAGGGTAAGCTAACTATACGAGATCAATCATACCTCACAAACAACCAATTTCATAACAATTATCATAAGCGATCAAGATCATACTCATCTATTTTATCATACTTCTAGAACTCGATTTATCCAAATAAATGCAACTAGAGTGGAACTAGGGACATTATACACTTATGGTGGTGGAATAACTCACCTACCCAAGCTACCACACACAAGGTAAATGCTTTTTATTGTCATAGAACCATGTGGTCGTTCTCATGACAGGACCTTCTGCCACTCACTCGTACTACCTAATCATCATCCTCTACATGAGTATAAAGAATGACTAGTAGGATTAGCTTCCCAAAATGTAACAATTTTATCCTTAGTGCACACCCTAAAGATTTAAGCATTCAATGGTATTCCCTCACCAATCCTTCAATCCCAACCAATTACAATTATCGTAACAAAATCTTCACAAGATCCTCAAACCCACAATCATACATCAACATACCTTATCATATTCATTTTCACCAATTATTCTATACGACTCATCTCATCACACCAAAACATACAAAAACATGGTGCCTCAATCATTCATTATGTAAGACAAGCAACAAATGCCAAAACTATCAACAATCTAATCTACGTGAACCTTATGAGAAACACTTTTCTCACTATAGATCTTTGATTCGAGATATGATCAGTCAAAGTGAAGATGTATGTGTTAAGGGCCCGTAATTAAAATTTCATCTCGATCTGACGTTAATGAAGTGGAAAACTTCATTTTTACCAAGAGAACACATAATAGAAAAAAAAGGGTGGCACCAACGCCTAACCCTTGGAACCCACTAATTTATAGCGCTTGACGATCCAAAAATGGTGCCCGACGACACCAAGTTAGTGGTCTAGTGCCCGACGGCACTGTAACGACACCCAATAGTGTATCAGAAAGAATAATTTGGGGGAAATTGGTCATGTGTATTTGACTAATTGGGCACCTTTCCTTTTAGTGTTTTTTACTCCAAATGGTTTTAGAGAGTTCAAAACTGATACCCAATCACTTAAACATAGATTCAAACCTTTCCCAAATCAATACCAAACACAGATCAAATATCGAAAAATTCAACATACAACTCATCAATTCAACAAATCACATCATAATTAACTATCAAGATGATCAATTCAACAAAAAACTAGCTTCCCTTACCTGACAAAGCAGCTCCTCAGACCCAATCAACTCTAAGAACACCAAAACACTTCTAACTTCACAGGATGTTCTATCTACACATAGAATCATCACAATAACGATTAGGACATACTGGTATGATCACTGATCAACAAAGACTCATATAGTAGATGAAAACCTCACATGCAAGCAGAAAAAAGTCTCACATCAACAGAAACAAAAAGAAGGCCAAGAAAAACGGTTGACACTTAACTTACGGGAATGCAAAAACTGATCGTTTTAAATTGAAGAGCTCGTCGCGAGGATCATTCATATGTTCTCAGATCTTCAATCAAGCAAACAAAGAAAGAGAATCCTTAGAGAGAAGTCAAATAACTCTAGAAAAGTAGTTTCTAGAGAGATAATGTGTTTTAAAATAATGAAATTTGTTTATAAAAATTCTATTTATACTAAAACTTTTTAATGTTAAAATAATTTAGTCTTACTGTTTTTAAACCACTACTACTTCTAAAACACTATTTTCTAGGATTTTACATTCTCCCTAACTATTTAAAATAAAATTGTTTAAATATAAGAAAAATAGTTAAAAAGACATTGCAATTAATATTAGTGAAAAATAATAATAATTAAATGTTTAATTTAATCTTTTATTAAAATATTTTTTATTTATTTTGTTAAGATTGGTATTTGAATAATTATATTAAACGTGTATGTTTATATTTAAAAGTAAACATACATCTTAATTAGAGAAGAAAATTCTAAATTTCTTTATGAAAATAATATCACAATTTAATTTTCAAAATGTGTTTTGTTTAAGAAAAATTAATATATGTACTGAGGGCATCAAGAACCGAGAGGTGGAAGAATAAGAGAAGATGAATAAGGTAATGAAATTAAAGAGAGTGATATGATGTAAGCAAAAGAGGAATGTATTGAAGCACAATAGATTAAAAATGAAGATCCAAAGAAGGATTATAGCTAGCTCATCGAAAAATGTATAATGAAAGACAACATTGAGAAAAATGTGATCAAATCAGATAGAATAATATTGAGAGAAGCGTGACAAAGCCCATGATTAAAGTCGGATTGAAAGAGAAGTTATTTATAATAACAGTTACACAACATTGGAACATTGGAAGAATGGGCAAAACAAAAATAATATGGGCGGTTTTAAGACATGTATTATAAATTAATTTTTTTTCTTCTTTAATTTATCTTAGTTTAGCTATCAAAAAGGGAAAAATATAAATAGGTCATTCAAATGTAAAACAAAGATAACAAATTGTGGCTACAATTCAAACACATTAAGAACGTCGTGAATAGAAAAATTAGAAATCTAATTATGATTGTTGCAATTTGGGTCACCGCTTTCGTAAATATTTTTTATCAGTTCTTATTTTATCCTTGGTAATTTATTTTATTGCAATTCACCTTCTTGCAATCCTTCATCTCCATCTACTTTCTTTTCCATTTTAATATCTTTTTTCACCATTCCATCTCTAAATACAAAAACACAAAAAAAAAGTTAAATATATTTTTGGTCCCTTAACTTTCAGTGAATTTGGGAATTAGCTCATTTCGAAACTTTGAACCAATTTAGTCTTTCATCTTTCAAAATATGTGGATTTAGTCCTTTTAATTAAATTTTGTTAGGTTTATTTGATGTTTTGTACACATTTCAAGATTGTATTTGAGTTCTTTATACTGTTTGATATATTTTTGCTTTAATGTTAAGTCAAATACTATTATGAAACGTGCTTGAAATATCAAATAAACTTAACAAAATTTGATTAAAAGAACTAAATCCACGTATTTCGAAAGATAAAGGACTAAATTGATCCAAAGTTTCAAAATTGACTAATGAAAGTTAAGGGACTAAAAACACAATTAACAAAAAAAATTACTGTTGGAGAGAAATGCATGAATTATTGATAGAAATACATATTAAAAGATAATTAAGTGGCTTAAAAATAATTGTAATTTTGATCCACAACATAAGCAAGTTATATATCAAGTTTGTGTTAAATAGTGGAATAAAACTCTTAGTGAGTCTTTGTCCTAATCATTTTACAACTTAACAATTACTGATATTGGTGCAAGAATTTATTTGTAGTAAGAAAACTATAAGTGCTCCTTCATATCTAACAATTCCAGTGGAGTTGAAATGTCTAACCCCAAATTTGAGGTATTTCTTATAAATTGGGCTTTGGAGTTTGGACATTTTTCGTTTTACTATTTCTAGAATTGGTATTGTGTAAGATTTTTATTATTTTAATCTGTTGGACTGATGAAAATAATATGTCTTGAAAAGTCACGCATCACCTAGGACAACCAAGGAAGTGAGTGTTAATGACTATATAATGAGCTTTATGTTAAAAACAGATATGTCTAATTATCTTAACCACAAAGGGATCTGAATTGATTAACAAGCTTTTATATGGTTTAAGATGAATCTTGAATAAATCTTTAGGTTTTAAAGCTCAATTAATCAATTTCGCAGTTTTGGGTTAATGGACTATTTAAATCAATCAAGAAAGATTATGAGAGAGAAGAAAGAAGCAAGACACACAATTTATACTGGTTCGATTCAAAAAGCATCTACATCTAGTCTTCTCCTAAGTAACACACTTAGGAGGATTCCACTAAACAGAAAGGTTCCAAGAATTACAAGCACACCTATGTAATTCTAACCCCAAAACCCAAGAACTTGATTCAACAATCAAGAACTCCCCCTAGGAGCAATGCATCCACACAATTGCACCTAGGTCCACACTTCAAACACTGAAGCAACTGTAATCAAAAATACAGAAAACAAAACAAGAAACGAATACACCTAAGCTGTGCAGATTTGACTTGATGCTCCTTGAATCAAGCAAGATCCATCATGGTAGAATCAACCATCAATTCTTCTTGGATCTGTACTTGAGTTATCTTGCAGAATCTTCTGAAACTTTGTGTCTCTCAGATGGCTCTATCTCAGATGAAAACTGCGTGATCTTTCTGATTTTTCCAGACCCAAAACAGATTCCAAAACAGCTTTTATACAAAGGTTTTTGCTGTCACTAATTCGATTAGCAATTTACCTAATCGATTATCGTGAGTATATTTTCACTTACTTTGTACAATACTCACAGCTAATCCATTAGTTAAAGAACTAATCATATGCAGAATTACACAGCAGGCCTAAAATACATTTGATAAAGAGAAGCTAATTGCCTAATGCATATCCTAACTTGACCAAGCTATGTTTTATCCTAGATCAGTAGACATCATCAAAACTGTTCTTCATTTATGGATGAAAGGCTTCCCCTTTCAACAATCTCCCCCTTTTTGATGATGTCCAAAACATGGATTGTGATAAGCCTGCCTGCAGCACATTAAGCAAACAACAACAACAGTACAAGCACACAAAGCAAACAACAACATAGGCATATAACAAATATCATTTTCATTACATACTCCCCCTACCAATAAACCATCAATATATCAAATTCTCCCCCTTTTTGGACATTAGC
>Ga0209589_1005007_pt1 | contig 22676 bp, 10 predicted proteins | sample CowpeawhiteBW_FD_187525 | JGI IMG/M metagenome (GOLD analysis project Ga0209589, IMG submission 187525) | Root nodule microbial communities of legume samples collected from California USA - Cow pea white BW (SPAdes) (version 2) | ecosystem: Host-associated > Plants > Roots > Nodule | place: USA...
TCTAAGTTATAAAGCTTTTTTTTTTTTTTACCTTTTTTAAGATTTTTGAAGTTGTCTTTTATTTTTCTTCAATTAGAGCACATGGAATAGAAGGTAGTAGAGTATAAGACAAAGTTATTAAGACTTTGATTTTAACTAAATTCTCTTTATCTCCTTTTATTAAAAGCTATCTATTTTATTTTTTTCTTGCATGTAAAAGGTTGGAGTTATTACATGTATAATGTCTGATGTGATGCACAAGAATAAATAAATCTCCACTACATTTACGAGTTCGATTTATGAAAGTATTTAGAAAACAAATTATAACTTTACTAGATTTGTTAAGTTTTCAAGAAATTTTTTGAAAAAACATTAGAATTAAGGGAAGGGAAGCTATAGATAATTATAATTGTAGTATACACACCCAAGATCATCTCAGAGAACATCTCAGTTACTTGGTCTGAGATGATCTCGGCCTAAGTGTACTCGAATATCATAACAAGATGTCAACCAAGACAACAACAAGGATGATTGTGATTAAGTTAAGATAAATAGCTAAAACATGTTAGCAAAGTATTAAGTAAGTTAATCAAGGTGATTAAGTGTGTGGATTAGGTCCATTCAAGTAAGAACTCAAACGTAGTATAAATAGCATAATACACGAGGTAAATTAATGATGTTCCCTTTTATAGTATTTATTATTATCTTGTGCACTTAGTTGACTTGAGTGTTGGATTGTCTTCTACAAGCACACCCCATCTCGATCTTGAGGAGACACGGAACTAAGATATCTTGGCTTAAAGGTGTGAAGTTGGAGTTGGGAGTACGCTTGAAGAGTTGTTTGCAGAGGTCTTCATAGAGTATATTTCGGCCTTTCAAGAACAATTATATTAATATGGAATTCAGAATTTTAATAGGAGTTGGTTTGGTATATAAGATTAGAATTTGTGTAGAATTGAAACATTTGAAGAAGTTCTCCAAATATTTATCCTTCCAGATGTTTTGAAAATAATATATTGAAAGCCTTATGTATTTATTTATGGAAAATAAGTTAATATGTTTGTATATCTTTACTGGTTTTTTTATGTTAAAGTTTTGACATCAAAGCTTGTTGTACCTTAAAAAGACACGGGAAAATGGTTTTGTTTGTTTTGTTGTGCATGTTTATTGCTATGAAAGTTGCTTTGAAAGTTGGAATATGGTAAAAGATGGTGTTTCAATTCCCTAAACATTTTACCCCTCCTCCCCCAAATTTTCTATATATGACACATGTCAACAATTGAGACTATAGCTATTGCACTTTAGTAGCATAGTTGTTACTATATCACATTAGCATAAGTCAATATTGTATTAGTTGGAGATTGTCAAAATGACAACTACGACAACTTAAATAGGCCATCAGTCTATTTATTTAAGTTTGGATTAATTTATGAGGCATAATCCTCCTAAACTTAAATAGGCATAATTTAATTTTGGTTGAATACACACTCTAACACGGAATTGTGCTTTATCAATGAGCAAATAAGTCATGCAAATGTACTTTTTAATCTTATTGATATTTCAATACTATGAACGAAATAATGGTTAGGATATAAGGAGAAGATTAAGTTAATTAAGATAGTTAAATATAAATGAGGTATTTAGTTAGAACGATTGTTAGATGTAAACAAGAGAGGAAGGATTAGATAAATTCAGATTTATTGACATTCTGAATTGACTCTTTGTGGAAAGGGAAACCCATGGAGGAGATTTTTTTCTCTTATTCTTAATTTCCTCTTATTCTATAAAATTATTTCTCATTTCTTTTATTGGTTCCTGACATCTTAGGCTTTGACCTTGGGTTTGTTTTTCTTTTCGCAATATGAAATTCAATGAACAACTTTTCAGGGAAGAAAAAACCTTTATGCAAAAGATCTAGTTTGCCACTAAGGTTTGATTTGTGCTTGTCTACTTGAAATTTAAGTTGAGATTTTGTACTCGTTCAAAATTCTTTTATCATTTTACTTTTGTATGTCAAGTAGATGTCTATTTATAGGATAATAACATTTATTGTATTGGTTATTTTTGTAACTTCCATTACTTTTATTCCTTGGGAAAAAATTCTTTCATGATTGTTTTAACTTAGGGGTAAAACATTAGGTGTGCTATTCAGTGAAGATGATGTTGGAGCTATAAACGAAAGAGACATGCTTTTTAACAAGGAGTTGCTGAATAACCACACATGTCACATAATTTAGTCTACTCCGAAACTGAGTTTGGAGCACCCTAAACTGAAAACTAAAGAAGTGTATGTTTTCTTCTTCTTTTTTTCCTCTTTTGTATCTCTTTGTGTTTCACTAAGTTCTTGTTAGGTGGTGCTAGTTTGGTAAACTTCATTTTCTTTCCAATACACAAATTAATGACCTTGTGAAAAGATTATCTATTCTATGTTTAAAATATAATTTCCAATGTGGCTTTCTACTTGACTACCTTAACCATATTCTTGTTTAAATTGTTCATAACCAACCCTATGCAGTGTGTGGAAAAAACATTTCAACTTACTAGAGAAGACAAGGACTTGGTTTCTGAATTCTGGCTTCTGTAAATAATATTTATAGGTATATCATCTGATATATATTCACCTGAAAGTAAGAATTATAGTCATGTAGTAATTATAACAATGATAAACCTTGGAATGCTTCAACAATTGGGGTCATGTAAGGTATGGATTACATAGTGGTTATAATCCTTTACTGATAAAAAAAACATAGCGGTTATAGTGGTTATAGTCCGTAAATAATGAATTATTATCCCATCTGAATTGTTTGTAAAAGATGTAGAGAAAAAGACAAATAACATGGAGAATAAGTTAGTAATGTTGCAAGTTAGAGTGAAAATTTTGAAACTTGGAGGTGATGGTTGGGACCTAATGCGTGAAAGTGAAGAAGAGAAACATGTCTTTCATCTAGATTCTTAACAACTAGTTACTTTTATTTCTTTGTTAATCTCTTGCAGCTTTGATTCACGCATTGTTATATATGTATATGCATTTGATTGTTTATGTTGTATTTATATAATCCTAAAATTATTTTTTGGACTTTTAAAAATATTTCAAATAATTTTTGGCAGATTTTAATTGTGAAAATATGTTATATTTTGTGTCGGATTGTAACTGTCAAAATATGTTGCATTTTGTGGCAATTTATAACCGTCAAAATATGATGCATTTTGTAGCAGTATTTAACCGTACAAAAATCATGCATTTTATGATACTTTTTAACCATCAAAATATAATAAAATATAATCAAATTAGACTACATTTTGTAGCGGTTTTTAACCGCTGCTATTTTTTTTCTTTTCTGACAACAATACCTCACAACCTGTTTTTGACATGTGTAATTCTAAGAGTTTTTAAAACCGTTAGAAATATCATTTGTGACGATTTTTAATCGATAAAAATTGTAATTTTAACCTCCACAAATATCCATTTTTTTTTGTAGTGGAGTATGTACATTATTGGGTTTAAATACCTATTTATATATATATAATAGTTTACTTGGATTTCTTGTTTCTAGGATTTTAAGCTTTAGTTGTTCTTTTTCTTTTCCTTTTTCCTTTTTTCCTTTTTTCCTGATGAAGTTATGCAAAAGAGTTTGAAGCATGGTGTTTTAGTGGGCTCTGTTTCACCTTGCAAGTCATTGATTAATAAGTATTTTTGGGTGTCCTGCTTCAGTTTAATACACTGAGGATGGGATTTTCAAACTTAAATTGTGAAAATAATCGGAAGCATGTATACCTAATTTGTTTACTCTGACAATTTTGCAATGGATACTAGTTGAAGTTTTACATTTTTTTATCTAATAAACATTATGCTCTATTTTGTGTGCAATGGGGTTATTAGAAGATTTTTAATTTTGTTTCTTTGTAGTACATGTGTGTTTAATGTTTCTTGATATATTTTTGGTTTAGTGCTAAGACTCGTCTTTCGTAAACTTTGATTTTGGGTTAAGGGGTGTGTTGATAGCCACTAGGTTGGTCTTTAATGGATGTGCCTTGAAAGAGATTTTTAGTTTTCAAAATCACAGTTGCATTCTTTTGTGGCTTGTTGATTATTTTATCTATCTTAGTTGTGATTAATTAGAGAAGTTGACCTATCATATTTAATAAGTCATCAATCCTTTAATTAGCTATTAACAATGTAAATTAATTTTATGTTTCCAATTTTAATTTTAAATGAATTATATGACATTCTACATTGCTCGAAATGTTATTAATAAATTGGTATTGAAAAGCAGGTTTTGGGAATGATAAGCATGTTCTGGGATGTGCCTTGAAAGAGGATTTTTTTTTTTCAAAATCACAGGATTGTGCGTGGGTTTTGCATCCACTGTATTCGCGGGATCCAAATCCTTGACGTTGAACTGACGCCATCACAACATTGGCGTGGGCTTTTGCCTTTTTGCATCCAGTTTTGGCCGACGAGATTTTTCAACATTCTTGTAGTGACAGTACATGGATCATATATCTATATATCCAAATTAGGCTGATTTAGTATCATATGTTGTAACATCTTAAAACTTTTCACAACCATGCACATACTAGATAAGTAAAGCATGCCTGTAATTGTGCTTATTTTAGTAGATTTTGGATGGTGTTCCATAATATCAACTTCTTTAATATGAATTACGAATGAAAATATTAATGATTAAAATATTGTCTATGTGATTTTTTACTTTTTTTAATTTTATGGAAAACAAGTTAAATAATAATAAAAAACAGGTCAAACAATAATGGAAAGCAGGTTAAATAAAAATGATTTAAAATAAAATTTAGATTCAAATTATGACAGTTGAAACGTCGTATAACATGATAATATAGTGATAATAATGCCATTTCTAGTTGTCGTATTTCATATTAGAATTCCTTTAAAATAAACAAATTACGACGGTTTTGACTACCATTATTTGCACACAAAGTATGACAGTCAAAACTGTCATTATTTGCACAGCGCATTTAATGACGGGTGTTGCGGCGTTTCGCCCAAGACCGTCATATTATTCATTGTGGCGACAGGATATATGGCGGTAACTATACCCACCATTTGCGCAAAATATGACAATCATAACTGCCATTTTATATTCCAAATAATTGTCGTATTTAACAATTTTTTTTGTAGTGATATATATATATATATATATATATATATATATATATATATATATATATATATATATATATATAAGTTATTTCTAAGGCTTGGAGGTACAAAATTTTTTAGAATGGATTACGGCATGAGATCAAATAAAGGGTGATTGTAATGTTTGTTGTGGAGAGTTCCCTACTTTGTTGGAAAAAACTAAAGTAGTAAAAGGTTTGTTAAACCTCAATTTAATGGATCCTCTAGCAAGAAAAAAATTTATTAGAGAAAAACATACATCAAGTGGCAACCTCACAAAAGTGGTATAATTTATAAACAACAATAGTCTTTTAGGGAAAGATGTTTCCAATGTGAAAGGGTAAGTTAAGGTCAAAAAAATTATTCATAGTTAGACAAAAGTCTTCATCAAAAGATTACCTAATAAGTCACCCATGATTTTAACAAATAATACCCAAGTTTTGGTATAACCAAACAAGTTTGCTTATGTATTTCAAAAATATTAAATTACTCATTTTATTAACCCAGAACATAATTTACTTATTTAAAAATATGATTGGCATGAATTTTAATCACAATATAAATTACACAAAAAAAAAAATATTGAGAATGTGGATGGAAACTGATCCTTATTAAGAACCCCACTTGGATCTGGAAGATACATGATGCAGTGTGAAAGGACCCTAACTGTCAAGTTCAAAGGGGCTTAGGTTTAGGCAAATGTCCCTGTTTTAGGTACTTCATAAATACTCTTCTCTGAATTGCCTCTTTCATTTGCTTAAGATTTTTAATCTTGGTGTTGCCTTTTATTCTTTTATCAAAATATATTCAATTTAATATTTTTAAATATATTCTAAATTTAAATTATAAATCATTTCGTATTTAAATTTTATGAAAGTCGTATCAAATATTTTTTTAATAAACAATATGTTATAATTAAATGTAATTTGTTAGAATAAAGGTTAGAAATAATATAATTTATAATTTAGTTTGAAAACTAAACATAATTTTTTATACCAGATTAAAAAAAACCTAAAAATTAATATATTAAAATAAATATGTTTTGAAAACAAATCAGATCAAATCCAGCAAAGAATTTATATTTAAGTTTGAAACGCCCAATGGATAATTGGATTTTTTTTATAACTTATCACTTTTAATGAGATTCCATAAACCTAACAGAATAAACCTAACATTTAGTTTAATTGTCTATATGATCCCTCAAAATACCCTTGTTTCATTTCCTTTAATTTGGATTTTTTTTTTTTTTGTCAGTTATTTGATAATGTATGTGCTATTAGGTAGAGTTGATTTTGACACAAGTAGTTTTAGGGTTCATGTGTGTTGTTATATATATATACACCACAAATTTATTGGATTTTGAGAAATAGAAGATGAATGGAAGTTAAATAAATAAATTTGATTTAATCTATGTTTTATATTTTTTATAATGGATAATTTTGCTTGTAAATCAAATCAACTCTAGATGAAGATGAGTGATAGATAAATAGATTATTTTGCTAACAGTGTCTTAAAAATGGCACTTAAAAATTAAAAGTTGAATCGATTTTTTAATTTATTTGTTGTGTAGAAGAAAAAGAAAATGAAAAGTTGAGAATCACGAGAGTGTGAGGAAAACCCAAAAGTAGAAGATGAGTTGTGAAGTTCGTGAGTGAGAGTAGTCACAAGATGGAAAAGCACTAAACACGAGACAAATAACAATTTTCACAAAGTGAAAAAACATTTTATGTGCTTTCAATTACTACACTCTCTACCACTTTCATCTTCTCTTCTATTATGTCAAACTTTCCCATCATACTCACTATTCTATCTCCTATTAAAAGTAAAGGATTCCATCATACGTCACACATATATTTAAAAAATCTTCTATTATAATAAATATAAAGGATTCCCAAAATTTATATCTTGTTTATACATAGAATCTTATTTCTATATAATATGTACTTTAACAAAAATAATTTCTTAAGGGTGTCTTCAATTATGATTTTTTTTTTATATTACTCTTATATTATAATTGGACATGTTTTATAAGAAAGACTTATGATTTTAGGTTATTGACTCATCTTACAATGAAATACTAATCAAATTTATATAAGAGATTGGCGTTATTTCTAATCCAAAACTTTAAGTCAATGAATTTGAGTCTTTTTTTATATATAATATTCAACTTTCTCATTTTTGTTCAATGTAGGACTTAAACTTGTACTTATATTTTCTATAATCTCTTTTTGAAGTGTAAATCCTTTCACATTAGTACAACCCTTGAACTAACCCACGAATATGTCACTAATTACACTTACTTGTAGACAAATTAGAAGCTCACTCATGTGGTACTTGTGGTTGTAATGTTTTTTCTCAAGAAAGAGAGCTCCTTGATGAGAGATTGTAGAAATTAAAATAAATCTAAATCTTCCATTGATTACACATTAAAAAATTTAGCATTTTACAATAAAATGGTACCTTTAGAATTATTATATCTCTCAAATAAATATCCTCGAAAACAAGTGATTTCTAACTGCATAATATTAAAATAGATTTTTCTCTGATAAATTCATTTAGATTATCATAAATGAAAACTAATACAACATGCCTAATAAACTATATCTACCGATCTTGATTTAATGTTGGTGTAGCTACAAATTTGGTTGTAAGAACATAACCCTATACGATGCACTAAAATTGGAAAGAGAAAGGATAGGGGTGTTGGATGTGTGGTCTAAGTGGCATGTGAGGTTGTCACATACTATTAGGGTTGCACACAAACATGTCCAACACCATTAAGGCGTGGACCGTTTTGCTTCTCAAAGTGTCACTTTTTATATCACACAAGAATCTAAATCTTAGGCATGTTGGTTTGGTGGTGTCAATGTGTGTGTGAAAGAGAGTCATGGGACTCATAATTTCTATCACAATATCCACAAAAACCCACTAAAGCCTAAAATCCCACTAAACCCATAACAAAAGTGCCTTCATCATTTCCTCACTCCTCTTTCTCTTGGCCTTTTGCTCTCTTAGTGGGATCTCATGCTCAACAATATTTTGTACCCTACGTCTTCTCAAACCCTACAAATCATTATAATATCAATTATCATGCAAAAGATAATCACATTCAGACTTGTGTATAAATATATGTGTGTGTACTAAAAATTTTGCATGTGAAAATCTTACCAAAGGGGTGTTCAAGACCAGAAATTTCACTCCCTTGAGAGTCTTCTGATTTTTCTTGTTTCTCTATGAACCACACAACATCCTTATAGATCCGTATACAAATTCATCATTTGTGTGTGGGGGAGTGTTTGATACCACGGTTTCAATGGCCACCCCCACAAGGTCAATGCTAACCCTCTTCTTCTATGCATCTTTTCTTTTTCCATTTATATATATATATTTTATAGTAAAAGCTCATTGGGTTGGAGATCTCCGATCGAGACAAATTTACACTATACAAACAGATAATCTCATTTTACAAACTAATTCTATAAATTTGAGTTAAGTTTAAAATTTGTTTCTTAAAATAATAGCAGAGCTAATTGAAGTTTTACGAGTGAGTGTAAACTTTATTTTTCACTTCGATTTTATAAAATTAGTTAAATTTAGATAATTTTAGATTATGTATCTTTTACGATACTTAAAAATTCACTAAGACAGTAAAAGAAAAAAGAGAAAGAGGTTGAGTTTAGCTCCTCTTACTAATATTTTAGAGATATGAGATGAATTTGATAGGTTTTGAAAGAAAAATAAAAAGATTGCGAGTTAAACTCCTCCACTAATAAAATATTAAAAATTAACACCCGATAAAAATAATATATTTAAAAATTGAGTGATGTTTTTGTGGGTGTCTCTTTCTCACTTTTCTATCTCCCTTTTTAGTTTCTTTTATATTTTAATTTACTAAGGACATGAAACTTGTTACTTTGTTGATCAATTTGTCAGTGTCATTTTCACGTGTTGAAAGCTACAGCCACACCACGAAGACACTTTTTCTTCGTTTTCTGTAAGTATCACTTTGATAATATTCTAATCACCTTTATTTGCAGTTTTTTAATTTAAAGAAAAAAATAAGCATTTCATAGACAGGTTTTTAGACCTTCACTTCAGTCTCGTCTCCTCTCCTGTAATAAAATTTGACTACCAAAAGTTTTTAAAATATTTTTATCCTTACATTTGATATTTATTTTCATTCAGAAAAAGTAGCATACCCAATTTGACCCAAAAAAAATTTTAAGGATGAAGAGAGTGGCGTTAAAAATTAACAAATTTGATTAACTTTTTGGGTAGATAAAATCGTATTTACAACAAGAAATGTTAAAAAAGGTTAACTTAAAACATAATATAACCAACAAAATTTAAAACACTCCATATTTATATTTTAAACGTATTTTATTACTTTCTAACAAAACTAACTTTTTCTATGCTCTGCTTAGATAAAACAGAAATAAAGGTTTTTCTTCCTGCACCTCCCTGGTTACTAACTGCATAATAACACATTGCACCACACCATGCATATATTAACCATATTGACATATAGATATAGCCATGAACTAATTATGTAGGAAAATTCTTTTGAGCATGTTGTACTTTGATATTACTATAATATTTAGTTTACAAAATTCTTGTTCTTCTTATTGATTATTATTATTATTATAACAGTGGCTAAAATTTTTAACTTATTATCAATCTAAAGAAACTAACTAGCAAAAACTAACTTCACTAACAAATTTCAATTTCATATATTTATTTTTCACTTTTCTAATTTCAGCTACAACTATAAGGGTGTCTAACAAATTTAGATACTCAAATAACATTTATTTGAAAAACTTAAAATTAAATATTGTTTAGATATGTTTCAGGAAAACTAAGAATATTAGCCAAATGCTATTATTTTCTGTAAAAACAAATCGAAGATTTATTGGGCCAAAGAAACGCATACTACGACCAATTTCTTTTCCTGCACTCTCTGTAAAAAGAAAAAGGAAAATCATTTTTTTTATCTCGAGTTAAATATGTCTTTTTTTCTTTAATTTTAAGAAAAAATTGGAATTAATCTCTCTTCAAACCTTTGATTCAATTTAGTCTCTCAATTATAAAAATATGTGGATTTAGTCATTTTAGCTAAATTTTCTTAAGTTTATTTGACGTTTCAAATGTGTTTCATGATAACATTGACTTGTTATACCATTTGATATATTTTTGCTTCAATATTAATCGAGAAACATGTTTGAATCATTAATGAACTTAACAAAATTTGATTAAAATAACTAAATTTACGTATTTATAAAGTTGAGGCACTAAACTTAGTCAATTTTTTAAAGAATGACTAATTTCGATTTTCACTGATGTTGTGTTTGGATTGGATGTGAATTTGCATTGATTTGAGTTGATTTGTAAATAAAAATGAGTTGTTTGGATTAAGGAAAAAATAATGTGATTTATGTATGATGTGATTGATAATATTTATTTAATTTTTATTTTTAATAGATGAAATTGTATGATTACAATTTTGCCCTTATGATAAATGTAATGTAAATTTGATTTTTGAAAGGAAAATTAATGTTAAAATGAAATTGAAGTTGCAATTTGAAATTAAAAAAATTAAATTTATTTTTAATTATTTTATTTTATTTTATTTTTAATATTATATTAATATTATTATTATTCATTAAAGAAAGAAATCTTTCTCTGCATATGAAATTGCATACCATCACATGCTAAGCTCTTTCATGCATAATAAAAAAAAAGTAAATAAAAATTAATTGTAGTGGGTTAAATTACAAGGACAATCACGTAAATTTAACGAGATGACCTGACTTTTCTTACATATCTCTTTTATTGAGGAAGTGCCAAAATTCAGAGATCATTCGCAAATCAACACCCACACTTTGATGCAAATCACCTGAACCAAACATTTTCACACTTGTCTTTCCATATGCGTAAATAGTACTTACTTTAGTGAATCAAAACATAACATATAAAAATTAATGAACAAAAATATATTTAAACTTTTTTAATTTTTTATACAATTTTAAAGTCAAAAATGACTTTGTTAGTGTTTAGTCCGAAAGTCATTTTCTTCTTTAAAAAATGAGTTATGAATGGTATAAAGTTAAAAATACTTTTAGATTATACAATCTATTTTTTACTTTTAGATTCTACAATTTGAAAATATTTTTTACATTCAAATTATATAATCTGAAACATTTCAGACTAATTTTTTTATCTTTAGAATTAATATTTTGGAACATTTTAGAAATTTTAGACTAATATATGTGAAATGGTTTATTATACATTTGGTATGGTTGTTTTTAGAATTATTCTGTTAAAGTTAATTTTGATGTTTTTGGAATATTCTGAAGGGAATAATTTTTTAGCAATAAATGTAGTAGGACAATTTGGTCATTTCACACATATTGGGACGTGCACATAGGAAAAGCCCCAAACTAAGAGAAAAAAAAGAAAGGCTTTTGCTTTCTACACCCCACACTGGCAGATTAAAATAACCTGTCTTAGTAGACCAAACCACCAAGGTTGCCATGCCACCACCACTCCAGAGGAAGAAGAGAAGAGAGAAACAAACACGTGGAAAAAAAAATCATTTTACAAAGTTCTTTTTAAAATGCTTTTAATATGTTTCAAAAGGCTTATTTTAAGAAAAAGCATTTTGAAAACTCCTTCTGAAAGGTATTATGTATGAAAGTTAGTCTTGTAGTATATTTTATGTATTCCAAAAATCTAATTCTTGAAAGAAAAATATTGTTTGACATAAAAGAAAATTTGCATTATAAAAAAAAAGTGAAAAGTAATAGAAAATAGTATCAAATTGGTGTAAAAAAATTTGGACGTGAAAATACCATTATCCACCTCAAAATTTTCATTCCAAAAAACATATTTTGAAAATTTTGAAAAGCCTCTCCTGAAGTCACTTTTTACAACTGGGAGTGCATAAAGAAATTGTGGAAGTGCAGAAAGAAAAAAAAAACCCAAAAGAAAAGACCCATTAAGAATATTAAACGGGTCCTAAACGAATGACGCAAGCGCTGAGAGCAAAACCTTCTTCATCATCGTTTCGCCGTTTCGCCGTTTCGCCGACCGTTCCTCAATCCTCTTGCTCACGCGTGTGTGTGTGTGAGTCTATATATATACACTCTGTTTCTGCTTTCGCCTTTTCAGTTTCATCAAAAAATCGAAAAAAAAAACATTGTGAACATCTCCGAAGCATGCCAGGGTTAACGTGCAACGCTTGCAACACGGAGTTCAAGGATGACACAGAGCAAAAGCTCCATTACAAGTCCGAGTGGCACCGCTACAATCTCAAACGCAAGGTTCTATTCCTCTTCTCAACTTTCACGATCGATTTCTTTGTTTATTTATGTATTTATTTGTATGCTTCAATCCACAAAGATTGAAAGCTTTGAGAATATGCAATGAAATAAGGTTTTCTCTGTTAGGGTTGTTATTTTACTAGCTGAATTCTTTGGAGAGATGCGTCTTGGGTTATGTTTTATTTATTTATTCATTCATTTATTTGTTATTGTTTCGTAAATTTTGTTTTGGGTGAGTTGTGTTGTAATATGGAATGTGTTTTCGGTGAATGTTGGGCTGGGTTAAGCTGCTTCGAATCAGTTGTGTTAACATTTCATGGAGTAATTGTTGTGGTATGTTTATGAGGGGGTTTTGGACTCTGTTTGGATAATATGCTGGAGCACTTATGAGCAGAAAATAAAAAGTAAAATTAATTGAGTTTTCTTGTAAGCTAAAATCAACTTATGTAATTCTTTATTGAGAGAAGTTAGATGAGAAAACTGATGTAGAAGTTCAGTGCTTAGTTTGATTGAGTTTAGGTTCTTGGAGAAGTTCAGTGCTTACCAAATTATATGAATAGGGTTGTCAAGCTTGCAAATATTTAGCAGATTAGGGTATGTTGCAAACGGAGACACACACACATATATATGAGATGTCAAGTTAGAGGAGTAAATTTATCTCATATGATTAGGATTATGGAGTTATTTAATGGTCATATATGATCATTTGAAAAAGAGATGAGTGTTAGGAAGCAAATTTCAACCATGTGATTGAAATGGGTGATTAAGATAATTTTATCCATCTATGTGTGATTGTTGTATAACTAAGATATACTCCTATCGTACCTTAACTATATATGACCCTCCAATAAGGGAGGGGAGGATTTGGTGAGTATTCAATTTACCAGGGAGAGCTTGGTTTGTTTCCTTGAAAATTTTAAATTGAAGTTAATTTTTTTAATACATATAGGTGGCTGGTGTTCCTGGTGTGACGGAAGCACTGTTTCTGGCTAGGCAATCTGTGATTGCTCAAGAGAAAAACAAATTGAGTGAGACCCCCATGATGTATACCTGCGGTCTTTGTGGAAAGGATTATAAAAGTTCAAAAGCTCATGCTGAGCACCTTAAATCTCGTGGTCATATGATGCGGGCCTCTGAAGGAACTAGTGATGCAGATGAGAAGGCAATAATTAAGCCACTTGCACAACGTGTTGTGAATAGACCTCCTCCTAGAAGAGAGGTAGATAACTCTGAAAATGAAGAAAGTGAGGATGAATGGGAGGAGGTTGATCCCGAAGATGATTTGGCTGATGGGGCTGCAAAGTCCTTGACAGGTTTGAATGTGAATGAGCAAGGTGAAAATGTTGATATGGATGAAGATGAAGATGAAGATGACAACGATGAGGATGACTTTGAGTTAGACCCTTCATGTTGCTTTATGTGTGATCAAAAGCACAAAACAATTGAAGACTGCATGGTTCACATGCACAAGCAGCACGGATTCTTCATTCCAGATGTTGAGTATTTGAAGGATCCAAAAGGCCTCCTCACATATCTTGGCCTTAAGGTATATTTCTGTTACCCCTACCACACACACATACAAACAAAATAAAAGTTTGGTTTGGTCCTAATTTCTCTTTTTCATTTTCTAGGTCAAAAGGGACTACGAGTGTCTGTATTGCAATGATCGATGTTATCCTTTCAGCAGCTTAGAAGCAGTCAGGAAACATATGGTAGCAAAAAGCCATTGTAAAGTGCATTTTGGTGATGGTGATGATGAGGAGGAGGTAGAGTTAGAGGAGTTCTATGACTACAGCAGTAGGTTAGTACAGTTCCAACTGCTTTGATTTTAATCTCACCCTTCTTTGTTAACTATCTCTATATATATGGCAAGGCTTATACATCAATCTCCAATGTATAATGTAGAATTTTTTTTGTTCAGTTATGTGGATGATCAGGGCAAGCAGATCATTGTATCTGGTGAAACAGGTAACAATGTAGAACTTGTTGGTGGGTCTGAGCTCGTAATCACCCGAAAATCTGGTGATAGAACATCAACCAGAACACTTGGTTCTCGAGAATTTTTGCGTTACTATCGTCAGAAACCCCGTCCATCACCGGCAAATAGTATGGCCATTACTGCTGCGTTGGCTTCAAGGTTCACCTTCCAAACATTGTGTTCTATTTCTTTGTAATGCTGAAGGACATTTGATGATTAAAGCAAATCATAGTCACATGATGATGAGCGATTCTTTTTTTCTCTTTTATTTCAGGTACAGGAGCATGGGCTTGACCACTGTCCAATCAAGGGAGCAAATTGTGAGGATGAAAGTGCTGAAGGAAATGAGTAGGTCAGGTGTGGAGAATATGCGTACCAAGATAGCAATGAAGAGTAATGTTATCCGAAACCTGCCAAAGAATGTCCCATATTAGTCCTCAATACTTAATTGGTGCTGTATGGTAGTCATTGCTACCAGTTTTCTTTCTGAAGCAGTTTTAAATTTATTGATCTCATGAATCATCCACAAGGAATCTCAAGAAACTAGAGTGATTTGATATTTTCTAATGAGAGACAGTAGGTACTCTACATGTTTTTTTTGTTGTTGGTTTCATCAACATCTGGACCATAAGGACACCTTTAATTGGTGCTGTTTTTAGGTAAGTGGGTTATAATATCATTTCAAGGAAACATAGTTTATTGGTGATATTTGTAGACATGAAAACAATAGGATCATATTGAGTGGGAGTTTTAGTTGTAATCCTGTTGGAATTGCAATTTTCAATTTTGATGGTTGTTTACTTCTTTTTCTTGTTTAAGCTTTTTGAGAATAATTTAGATAGTGTTTCATTTTCATAAATCATGTGTTGGTTTCCTTTTTCCAAAATCCAAGTTGTGATTTTATGACATCAAACCATATGGATTTCAAATAGGAAGAAAAATGTAGTACGGATTCCAAAATTGAAATGAAAATGTTACCGGATTTGCTTTCTTTAAAATGATATTGTTTCAACTGTGATGTGATGCTGTACTTTGAAACCCATGAATTGTAGTTAAAGGTCAACATATGAGAAATTGCTCGGTCACATAACTGAAGGTTTTTCCTTGATTACTTTAATTTTATTATATAGTAGTAGTAAAATAAATGTTCTGAGGTCAATTAACTGCAATTATTTATATACTTAAAGATTATAAGAATCAATAATGCTTGTGGACATAACAATTTATCACTGAGTGCTACTTGAAAAAAAAATTACCAAAATAATCTAGTTCGTTCTTTTTAAAAAAGGAAAAGTATTTATATATCATCGAAATAATTCAGTTCATTCTTTTAAAAAAATATATCACCAAATTCTAGAAATATTTGCATTGGTTATATTAAAATTTGTTATTTATTACATTTGAGTATAAATACTATACAAGAAAATAATTTAAAACTTTCAACATGCATGCAAAAGAAGAAACCAAATTTCACTGTTATAAACCATATTAATTCCCACACCATTAACAATCCAATATAAAATGTGATTTTAAACAATTAGATGATGGGTTTTTTTTTTCTTTGCACCAATGGTTTCTTCTTGCACCACTATGAAGATATGTAAAAGATGATCCGGTTTGTCATCGGTGATGGTCTTTCCTCATGTCTTCTTCTGATTCTATATTTTTATCTCATTTTCTCCAATTAGAAAACTCAACATACCATATATTAATTATGTAATTCTAAATTACATATTTTATGCAAAAGACTTTTGGACTTCCCAACCCAAAATTTATTTTTGTATACAAAAGATTACTTTGGATTATATAATTCAAAAAAACACTGTTGACTTCTGTGCACAACCTAAAAGGTTTCGGAATTGCAAAATCCTAAGAAAGTCTTTAAACTAGAAGAACAAAGTGAAAATCTTCATATATATGAGTGTAGAAGGATAACATAGGGGTGCAAAAAGAAATCCCCTAGATTATTTCAACACAAGATTTTGTAATAAAACACGCCAGAGTATGTAGAACTAATTTTGACCTAAACCAGATATGCTCTTACTTGGACTATTTGTTTTAAAGTTTATTTGAATTTATTTTTAATAAAATTAATTTTACACCATTAAACATGATTGGGATAATGATATGCAAGTTTAAATTAACCAAAATTATAGATTTGAGATTGAAATGTAGTGTAAGGAATTGATTCTACAAATCTATATAACTGCTATAGGCAAAGACTGCACAATTCTTACATCTGCACAAAAACCTTAAAAATGGTTTTGTAAGATATTTTGACATAAACAACTATGCATAGTTACAAACAGAAACCAAATTGAATTCAAACAGAAATGTAAGTGCTAACATTTGAAGTGACATGAGCAATTAGTAAATGTGAAATAACATACAATACTTTTTCAGTGACAGAGAAGCTAGCATCTGTGTTATTCCACATATCACAATCAATTTAGTATATCCTATATGTACAGCCAAAATAAGATCAAAAAAATTCATTATTCCATAGTTATGCAGCAGAATGCTAGCTATATCACTGTGGCTGCCTATGAGGAAATTAATAGGCAAATGTATAAAACAAATGAAACTGAGTATGTGACCACATGCAAGTATCAAATTTACAGAGATCTCCAATCATCATATCTCAGGCTACAAGCAACAGAGGAGCTAAAATGTAATCTTTGCATGACAAATCACAGTCTGATTCATGTTCCTTCAAGTTTTGCTTTCACACACTGTCTGCAAACATTCATAAAATTCACAAAAGCCATCAGCACCATTGTTTTGTTGTGCACTTTCAAGACAAGGAAATCTACAATTACCACCATAGTTCTGCACTTTTAACAAAAATAAAATCTTGAGCAGCCAAAACATACCTAATTGTCATAAAAGCGGGACCGGCGTCTATGGGATCTGTGAATAACAAGATTGAGATAAGGATATTGAAATTATAATTCAAAGTTCAAACATCAAAATAAAACACTTAATCTAATACAGTTAGTCGGTCCTTAAGTCATACTGAATAACTGGGAAATGATAACATGTGCAAACACTTGAAAGTGTCAAAGAAAGTAGCTTCTAAAACTAACATTGGAAAAAGAAAAATGCAGCACCATACCATGCTCTTTTTTTAATACAATAGCATGTTAAAAACTACCAAAATAACCTGAAATAGCTAACTAGTACATTAATTTACAACTGTAACATTTGAATGAAACCACAAAAACTCAGGTTGCTAACAATGCATAAGATCATGTTTCTTTTCCAATTGAGTAATCACACGCTTTGCAGTAGTGCAGATGAAACACCATTCGATTAGAAAGTTAGAGTATTGACATTGGAGGATTGTAACAAGAATTAAAATGGTAACTTGTTTAGAATGTTAAGCTTCAAAAGAATTGATCTTTAGCAACAGAACACTATTTATCACGGTACCAAAAGAAACATTGAAAAGGTTATGCATGCAACTTCATCAAAGCTTGACAAGCCAGAAAATAAAGACATGAGTTGTAAAAGTGAACAAAGAAAGAAAAGTCTATACACCTGCGATAACCAGCACTACTCCTTGAAGAGCCACTTGTACTAACAAAATCATCATCAGTCTCTTCTATCCTATAATCTGGATACTCCACAGATGCGACGGAACCTTCATCAGAATTTGAAGTATCATAACTTAAACGGCGATTACCCCTTCTTGTGTGACTGACTCTTGCTCTTCTTCTATTTCTTGATCTTCTGAAGTTGTCAAAGTACAGAATACATGAGGTCCACCAGTTGCCCTCATCTCCAGGGAAGTCCTCAAACTCATCTCTAGCATCGTCATCTCCATACTCAATCACATAATCTCCAAGAACCACCCCTCTGGGAATTTCTGAATGAATAGTACTTAGAACATCTATGATCTCTGATGATTGTTGAAAATTCTCCCAGTCAAGTTGGCGTGCCGGATCAACTTTTGATGGGCGTGCATGAGGATGTTCAAGCTGAGCATGTTTTTGTAGCTCCAAGTAACTTCCCATGAATGCACATCGCACCTCATCACAACAGCGCTTCTTCTCATCAAGATGACCACGAGCTTTATCGACAACAATCCACCCAGAAACCTCACCTCTACACAAGGGGCAAGTCAGATTGCATTCACCATTTGATTCCTTAGCATTGCTATTTTCAGTATTTTCAGCAGAAGCAGTAGAAGACACCAGAGAGGCTGGCACGCCGCTTGAATTTTTGAAGCGATCCAAACAATTAGAGTGCAATTGATTTGTGTCACAAACAAAAGCACGACATCCGTTATCATAGGATGAACACTGGAGAAGAACACTATTATGAGGAAAATCCAAACATATAGGACAGACTACATCGTCCCAATGCATATTCAACTCAATCTCCTCCATGATTTTTTCAAACCATAAACAGCTCAGTTATAACAAAACCATATTTGTGGTAGTCAATTACATGCTCCTTATTCTTCAAGATCAAAACCTGGAGATGAACTTAAAAATGTATCAAGAAAACCGTATCCTGGAAAGAGACAAAAACAATATAATTTAGAATGGATAGCAAAGGTACTTCGAATTTAAACACCTTTAAATATTTCAGTGTGCAACTGCAAGCAAACACATAAAACCAATCAGAACAATGTTCCTACAAAAAAAAATGTTTTGAACGTGCTTGTTAGAAACATTTTAGTATTGTCTTATAGAACATCTTGTAAAGCTATTTTTTGTTGTACCTGTAGGGTCCTAGGGTGTAGGTTTTCTTATCAACCTTTTCTATTTCAGACTGCATAATTTTCTATATTAATAGATCATCTGAAAGGTATGAAACTTTCACACAACTCTTCAATGTCGTGTCTCTGTCCAATACAAACTCATGCCAGACACTTTGTTAAAGTGGCAAACTTAAAAGACCCTTTTTTGTGACTCCAACACTTCTTGGACATAATCCAACACGCTTCCAACACAATGTTAATGAAGGCAAAATTCCTCATTCCGTTCTTTTTTCCAAATAAACTTTTATTTCATGTTTCATCATGTAGTCTTGTCTCCGGGCTAGATAAACTTCTGCAAGAACAATCAAATGTGTTTTTCTTGGTTATTCTTAGCTATGAAAGGGGTGTTGCTAAATAGTATTACATGTTGGCTAGTGTCAGCTTTGAAGAGACTGTTTTATTTTTCTTATTCCATGCGAGATGTTGCCTTTGTCCAACAAGTCTAACCTCTACCATTCATTGATTACTTCTCCTCCTAAAATTCTCAACTGGATACAACTCCATGTCATTATCCTACAGATTCCAAGCCTTTACCACCTTCACCACCTCTCATTCCTTACCAATGTCGGATACAAGGAGCTAGTACAAGTTTGCATGGTGATTTTGCTCCATGTCCTTCTCTATCATCTAGCTATCCATAAAACGGTTCCAAGTAATGATGAAGAGATTCATTGGCCAATTTCTCTTCCCAAGGGTATTCATTCTACTCAATGTCCTTCATCTTGTATGAAGATAAAGGAAATATCCAATTTTTTGGGCATTGTGATGCTGATTGGGCAAGGTATCCTATAGATAAGCCTTCCACTACTCGGTATTGTATATTATAGGAGACAATATAATTTCCAAGAAGAGTAACCATGGAAGAACAAGAAACATAACAATGTTGTCTGATCTAGTGTAGAAGCTATAAATAGGCCTTCCACTACTAGGTAGTATATATCTCTTGGAGACAATAGATTTCCTAGAAGAACACCATAGAAGAGCAGGAAACATAACATTGTTGTTTGATCTAGTGCTTAAGCTGGATATAGGGCAATGGTTTCAGTCACACATGAACTTTTGTCGATCAAACAACTTCTCCAAGAACTGAAATTGTGACATTCAACAAACGAAGTTGTATTGTGACAACCAAGATGCATTTCACGTTGCCTCTAAATCGTGTGTACCATGAAATAACCAGACACATAGAAGTCAATTGACATTCTGTTTGAGAGAAGTTGTTGTCGAAAGAAATTAGTACTAAACTTATCAGCTCTAATGATCAAGTTGAAAATGTGTTGACTAAATCTATAAGGGGGCCTCAAATGAAGTTCATATGCTACATGCTTGGCGCATACTAATATTTATGCTCGAGCTTGAAGGGAGTGTTAAAAAAGTTTATTATTGTCTTCTAGAATATTTTCTTGTAAAGCTGTTTTTTGCTGTATCTGTCAACCATCTAGGGCCCCGGGGTGTAGGTTTACTTCTCAAACTTTGTGCATTTCAGATGAGAGTAATTTCTGAAGCTTCATTTTTCTCCCAAACTCCTAGTTCTCAACTGTGCCCTATCAAAAACCTGAACTTATTCAGGTCTAAAGATATACTTACATGATTACGTATTCCTCTAAGTTCCTCAGAGAAATTAGTACAAAATCAAAATTCAGAGATGAAGTGCCCTAATACTAACTGATTGACCAATAAACTGATATACAGAAACAACCCAAAAGCCAGAGAACACTGTCACTTTAAGAGATCATAAGAAGTTAAATTTCATAAACAATACTTCATCCAAATCTGAAATTTTAGGGAAAAAACCAAAGAAGAACACCTGTCAACGCATAAAATAGCAGAAAATCCACCTACAGAATAAAACAAAGTGACCCCATATTGATACTAAAACACATAATTACCAGATAACGAAGCAGGTGATTCAGATGGATACAAAACACAAACCCACCTAACAAATACAACGAATTAAAGAACTCAAACAAAAAACACCCAACATCCATTTTTGAAGAAAAATAAAATAGACAGCCAAATTTATCATTATTACTATTATCATTATACACAGATGACCAAGTTGACCAATCCGAAATAAAGAGTATCCCAGAGCGATGGTAAAAAAATGATAAAACTCAAACCTGAGGAAGACATATAGTGAAGCGGACCCAGCAAATAATCAAATACCCATAAAAGAAGAAGCAAAAAAGTGACAAACTTTGAGACAAAAGTGATCAAAGTACATTGAAAAACAGGGTCCAAGGGGAAAGACAAGGCCACCAAACCTTAAACACGAGAATTCATAACAGAACAGAGAAACCTCGTACGAAGGGGTTGGATTGGTGTTTCAGTTCCAAGTGTAGTTGCTGCTGCTGCTGCTGCGATCTTTGGTGCAAATGGGGATGCCAGTTTCAGCACTAATGTGAAAAGGTACGCGCTTTCTCTCTCTCCCTCTCTGCTCTTTCCCTTCAAAGTACAATTCTTCAATTTCTTTTCTTTTATACTAATAATAATAATAATAATAATAAGTAAATAAATAATAATAATAATAATATACAAAAGGGAAAGACTTATAACAATCAACTTATTCCGAAAAAATTATTATTGGTCTGCGTTATATTTTAGATTTTAATTATTTTAGATTTTAATTTTTGTCAACTGTAAAAGAATAGAATTTACTGACTATATTTTGAAAGAGTAATCTTTTAGTAAGAATTAATTAGAAATCATGTTTATACCATTTTCAACATAATAATTATTAAATTTAACATATTTATCCATTATATGTAATAGTTTGTAGTTGAACGATCAGATGTTTTGACTATTTTTTCAAAATTTATATTGCCAACAAATAAAACTTATGTGATATCATTGTAATTCCTTGCAGAATTAAAAATTGTTTTAGAATCATATTTTTAATCAAATAATAATTTTAAAACTTTTGTATTCGATACATGCACTATCTAGTCTATATTTTATAAGTAAAATTTATATATTTATTATCATCTATAAATCTTAGATTGTTATTATAGTCTGCAAGAAATTATGTATATATATATATATATATAAAACTAGTGCTATATCGTGCGTATGTATGAGTGATGTGTTTTTTTTTTTCAATTTTGTATTTGTAAAATAACATAAAAATATTATTTTTCTTTTATAATCAATCATTTTTCATATATATCACTATACAATATTATTGTTCATACAAATAATAATAATAAATATTGTAATTACATATTATTAGAATTAGTATACATCAATAATGTTACTTTAACTTTTGTAGTTATATTTTTAAATAGAATAATTCGAATTTGGATACATACAAATTTAGATATCAAATTTTTAAAAGTAAAAGATACCATATTGATTAAAAATAATTTTAATATTAAATATAAATATAAATTAAGTCTATTTTATTAATTATTACATTAATAATCTTTTACTTTTATATATATATATATATATATATATATATATATATTATATTTTTTT
>Ga0209589_1005015_pt1 | contig 22650 bp, 16 predicted proteins | sample CowpeawhiteBW_FD_187525 | JGI IMG/M metagenome (GOLD analysis project Ga0209589, IMG submission 187525) | Root nodule microbial communities of legume samples collected from California USA - Cow pea white BW (SPAdes) (version 2) | ecosystem: Host-associated > Plants > Roots > Nodule | place: USA...
AATTTCGTAGACAACGAGATGTGTTGTTTTCTAAATTGGTGCGGTGGTGTTGGGTTTAAGGGTGGCGAGGTGTGAAGGGGTTTTGGAGTGGAAGAAGTAGTGAGTGGTGTTGTGTTGCTGGGTTTTGTGAAATACTGATATCCTTAATCTCTTTTTCATTTCGACTCCTTTCTTTGTTTTGTTCTTCTTATCTTTCATTTATCAAACCTTTCAATTACTCTTTCCTTTACTAAAAATAGCAATACAGCCAATTTATCATTACTCTATTTTGAAGAACTCATTTTTGGCATTTTCCTAAGAGAGAGCGTGACCCCTTATATTACGCTGGCATACAACTCACACCTAATTCGTTCTTCAATAATAGATTATTTGATGTCTTCAGAAGAAAGAAAAGATCCATTTCTCAAATAAATAAAAAAGAATTTTTCGTTCTGGATATTTTAAAAATTTTGACAGTAACAAATACAAGTTTTCCTTAATTATTACGTGAGATATTAAGTTGGAAAGACATTTTAGGATGGGTTCCGAACATTTTAAACAAAATTTTATTTGTCCTTTTAGTTTGCTGTAAACAAATGAAATATAGAAGATTGAATGAAAAATAATCAGTGAAGGAAAAAAGAAATAACACAAAGGTTGGCTGTCTCTGACGGGGAGAAGTGAGCCCATGTTACTCACATGAATTGTTAAAATGATTAAGTTCAATTTGATTTAGTTCAATTTGAAAATTTTGGGCCAAAAAGTAAACAGATCCAGAAAAAACTGGCGGGCCAGCCTGTCAGCCCGCCAGCCCGCCAGCCCGCGGGCCGGGTCCAAAAAAGTAGCCCGTTTTACCTTGTCGGGCTAGCCCGGCCCGACCCGTTTAATACGGGCCAAAATCGGGCCGGGTCAAAACGGGCCGGGCTGGCCCGTTTTGACACCCCTACCTCGGCCCAAGTGCTCGTTACCTCGGCCACCTCGGTCCAAATGCTCGTCACCTCGGCCACCTCGGTCCAAATGCTCGTCACCTCGGCCTATGACTAAAACTCGTTGTTTTATGAAAAATATTTATCAAGTCGGAATCCTGATGAGCACGTTGAGGTCGGCCATTCCCTGGACGGTACATACATACATATATATATATATATATATATATATATATATATGATTTATGAGGATATTATTGTAATTATTATACATATCTGTAAATCTGCGTTGTTTTGATGAGATAGAAAAAGTGATCCATTCCTCAAGTATTTGTAATTCCTCTCTTACAAATTTATACATACAAACACAATTAATTTTTCAAATCCATCCTCAAGAGTCATTGCTCTACAAGGATCACTCCATGCGAACAGAGCGTCAGAGTTCACTTAAAACCCTAGCACATTGAGAGAGAGAGGTAGAAGGAAAAATTTGTTCACGTTTTTTTTCCCTAAGATGCCATAAAAAATCGACACTACAGATCCATTCATCGTTGGATTGTGCTGAAAATTTTACACCAAGTTTGGAACACAGTGTTCTACAAATCCATTCATCGTTGGATTGTGCTGAAAATTTTACACCAAGTTCGGAACACAGTGTTCTTCATTCTGACAGATCGAATTGTCGATACGAGATCTGAGGTCGGAAAACTTAATTTCACATTGTAGTTGTGTTTTTAAGATTTTTCTTCTCTTTATTCATAACACTATTTTTTCTTTACACAACTTCAAAATGTATATTTACTCTGTCTATATAGATAAAAGTTCGATCAACATCACAATTTCATAAAAAAAATGATTTGAGCTCAAGCCATCTACGTGAAGAAACAACAAATTTTTACACAATAAATTGTGTCAAATCTTACTACCATGCTGAACTTATTTAAGTCAACATCATTAAGAAACGAAGCAGTGATTAATGAGAATGATGTGAACACTAAGACCATTTTCCCCTCATCATTTCATATCTCTTTCTAAATTGTCAATACTTGTCAAACCAGTCTAAATCATAAACATAGAAGGCTGAGTTGCCACAGAAAATGAAAGAATCACCAATAAAGAAGGAAGAAAAGGAAAAAAAAGTTAGCATTATATATGATCTTTGCTTTATGATTCTTGCCTCATTGAATTTGTGATCTTTGATTCAGGACAATAAAATTTAATAAGACACAAACATGATTAAGGGTAAATGAAAAAAGTGAAAGTGAGGAATATTTACATAAATTCCACCATCAAAAAGAAAAAATAAATGGATTGATAATATATATGCATAAAGTGTAAGGGTCGTTTACATGTCATTCCGATTTTTAAGAAATCGTTTTCAATCATAACTTTGGTTGCATTATTTAGACTAATAATAATTTATGATTAATTGATATACAGAGAATAAATTCTTAAATAAAGTTTATATTGATTACTAAGATGACTGATTACTAGGAAAACAAATTACATAATATTCCATTACTGACAAAAACAGGTTTGAAACTAACACCCACTCGTGTCATACATATCCAACCAATCATAATAATTTGCATGACTTTTCAGCAACTCATTTTCACACCATTCTGCACTTCTCCAAACAAAACCACAACTATGCATCAAATAATAACACAGGAAAACTGAAAATAATTATTTTGAAAAATAATTTATCTTACGAAAAAAAAATCTTATAGTTTAGGAGTCAGAGATTAAAAAATTTTAAAATTTTTTATTTCTTTAACTTTCCGAAATGTCTTTTAAAAACAAAATCGTGACGGAACTTCGAATTTTATACCAGAAATATTTTAGTTTCGATAATAGAACCTAAATATTCTACTCAACAAATTTAAGATCACAACATTACTGTCGTTTGTGAAAACCTATTCATAGGTCTAAGAATACTCATGAAGACATACTCACATTCATCAAATCACACTCAGAGTTTATGAACACTCATGAAACATGCTCACACTTATCAGATCACTAACACAAAACATGATAATACATATCATGGAGATTTGTCCAAACTGTGGCAGTTATGGAGACTTGACTGACCAATCCACCTGCAAACATAAAGTCGACTACAACTTGGTCAAAAGATCAAGTTCTTAGGTTTACAAAGGGAGTTTTATTGGAGAGATACAACATCAATGAAACATGAGTCCAACCCACACATAAAGGATTGACACCACTCTTAATCAAAAATCTTAAGACAATGAGTTTATAAGTCTTTATTCTTATATAGTGCTCTACTTTTTCATTTCTAGCCAATATAAAATTTAAATTCACACTTGAATTTCTAACACAGTCGCAATGAGTTCAAATAATATATTACATAGTGCTGATTTATCATAGCTGCAACAAATACATAAAGCGTAGCAGGTAACATAAATGTTTGATAAGTTAACATGGCAATACTAAATAAATAGACATAAAGGAACAGTAGTTAAGATCTGAGAATGAGTGTGAATATTCAGAAATGATATATGTATATATGGTAGCTAATAAGTCACAGTCGAAAAGAAAAAGAAAATGGAGAAAAACCATTTTGAAGCATTAATAGAAATGGTTTTTTGGTGAATAGAGTTAGGTTTGTGAGGGTCCATGTTGTTTATAATTGACATGGAACGAAGCTTAACTGCATGGATTATAATATATGAACTAAACTCATTTGGAAAGTGCTTTTTTAAGATGTGATTATTGGAAAATGATTTTTTAACTGCTAAATTTTGACAATTTTTTTTTATGATTTTAGATGATATTTTTTAAGTAATTTTTTAATTTTTAATTTTTAATATTTTAAAATCACTTAAAATATAGCTTCTCGTATTATAAAAAAATTGTTAAAATTTAATAGTTTAAATATCATTGTTTTTTATATATACGCTATGCATAAAGACTCTTGCACAGTTCACATGCATTAATCTTCTTGCGTAGTGTCTTATATAACATGATACACTCAATAATACATTCAGGACAAGGGTTTGATTGGACACAAAGGTGTGGTGATAACGACTCATTTCTTTTTCTACCATAAATCCATTTCAAAAACTAATGAAAATCAGATAACATTATTTGTCATAATAGAATTTTTTTTTTCCTATTCATGTGAGACTTTCTTTTTTGAAAGCTGAATTCTCATATTTTTTTCTATTTCCCTTTTTCTCCAAAATTCTTTATTTTTTTAATGTGATCTTTTTTTATTTGGTTGTTGGTTAAAGTCTTAATTTTCATCATTTTTAGTTAATTTGGATTTTTTTAACGAAGTTTAAATAGTTAAAATAATGTTAACCGTGAGTGTCACATATTATTTTTTTTTCTTAATTTAAATATATAAAAAAATTCATGTGGCGTGTCATATGTCAAGTCAGTGTTAATGTCACATTTCAAGCTAGTATTAGTGTCATGTGTCCATGTTACTCTTACGTATACTATTACAATTTTTCATATTTCATGGATAAAATTTTACATATTTTCATATTTGCATGTTATAAAATTTTACCAAAAAAGACTTTCATTTGTTATTTTTTCTAAAAATTTAATTGAAAGATAATTCTTTCGTGGATAATTACTTCCTACAAAATTATAAAATTCAGAAACATTTCTAACAAATTTTGTGTGAAAAATATTGGTAACAATTTCTTATAAATTATTATTAAAAAATATATAAATATTTCCAAAGAAAAAAATTTCAAAAGAAAATTAACAAGAAATGTGTGTGTTTTTAGTAATGGTGTGAGTGTTAGTGCCACGTGTTAATGTCTTATCTTCAATTGAGTCTCATCTTTCATTAATTTTGTTCAATTAAATGAATTTTTTTTTTCAAAGTGAAACAATTTTGTTCTTCTTCATATGGAGACCATATCTAAAAATAATATTAAAGAAAAAAAAGGTAATACAACATATAAATAAAATAATAATGATGATAGTTAATAATAATATTAATTAAAATTATTTTCAACCAATCACATCTTAATTTTATATTGAATTAATTACACCTATTATTTTTATTTAAAAATGAGTTAAATATGTTTTTAGTTCCTTAACTTTCAATGAAATTTGATATTAGTGTTTCTTCAAATGAGTTTCAATTGTGTTTTATGATAGTATTTGAGTTGTTTACACCGTTCAACACATTTATAACAATTTCCGCTTCGATGTACTTGAATGTTAGTTAAAAACACGTTTGAAACTATACAAAACTTAGCAATATTTGGTTAAAAGAGACTAAATTCATATATTTTGAAAGATGGAAGACTAAGTTAGCAAAAAATTTTGAAAAATGACTAATTCCAATTTTCACAGAAAGTTAAGAAATTAAAAATATATTTAAGTCTTTAAAAATTAATAATTCAGATTTTAGTTTAAATTAATTTTAACTAATTATATTATATTTTATATTAATTTGAATCATAAAGGTAAAATTGTCATCTTACATTTTAATCTATTAATTTTATTTATTTATCACATTCATCAAATAATTCACAAACTTTAAAAAAAAAAAAACTATCTATTCAAATCTCTTCATTTTCACCTCTCAATCCCTTAAAATAACCAACAAGTCACCAAATCCCTTCATTCTCTCTTCCTCAATCATCTTCTAGAAGTAAAACAAATTGTAGTGTCTAATACATATCATATCATTTGCATTCTTTTAACACTAAAATACATATTCATTGTTTGAAGCAGAAGATGAAAAAATGTTGCATTAAAAAATCTAAGAAAAAGAGAAAATTAGAAATGAGGATGTGTTTATTTAAACTTAATTAAAGAAAATAGAAATATAAGAGAAATGAGTGAGTTTTTTTATAAATTAATGTAATGAATTTGATAGTGTATAAATTAGTTGTAGTTCTTCATTGTAAGTACAACCTTGTATGATATTAGAAAATAAAATTAAAACTTTGTAACATCCTCCTTAGTTATTTTCTTTTGTTAATAGCGGGTGCCTAATAAATTATCCCTATTAAATTAGAGGAGATTCCCAAGAGCCACGCTCCCTATTGCTTTTATCAGAACCCATTTCTTATCATGTTTTGAGGCTAAATTAAATAAAAAATATTTTAAGTTAATTGTGGAGATAAAACATAAATTTTCCAAAAAAAAATTAAGAATTTGAAACAAAATTAAACTTGCATTATTTCAGCCATCTAATCTTTCTATAATCATAATATTGATAAAATTTATTTTAAATATGGATATTTTCTTCTGTGCATGATTGAATTAAGAAATACAGATATTTATCTGTTAGACAAAGTCCAATAAAGACAAAATCTACCACTGCTTCGGTATATAGTTTTGAGATAATGTAATGGAACACTGAGTACAAATTCAAAGGCACTGCAAAGTTGTTCAACTTTGGCATGCTTGAGTTTACGCTACTAATATTGTATTTGGATTCGCATAAATACTATTCATGCAATAAGAAAGTAACTTCAAAAATATGTTTGGATTCACGGTTCATGTAGATGAAAAGTTACGAAAAAAATAAATAAATTATTGATATATGCATTAAAGACAATGGGCTTTTACTTCCTTCACACCCACCATAATTTCTTTGTTTTAAAATGACAATTTTATCCCTTAGAAAAGTGACTTTTGGATTATATATTTTGAAAACTTCCCAGAACAATCTTTTTAAAAATTTTGAAAAAGAAAAATTCAGAACAGAATTTTTAGAATAAAATTTTCTAACTGGATTTTGGAATGAAATTTTCAGAACATATAAAAAATATTCTTGAATAAGTTTTTCTGAATGGGATTAACAAATTATACTTTCATATATATATATATATATATATATATATATATATATAATGTCTTTGGAACATTCCTGTAAGAAATGTGTTCTGGAAAGTTTTTCGAATCATATAATGAAATGATGGCAACGACAGCGATGATCGTAGAGATACTACTCACTGTGATAGAGATGTTTCAGTTATTTCCTCCCTCTCATTATGAGGTGCAGTTAATAATTATTTGGGTGCAAGAAGCAATAGCGGAAACAAAGTTCTTTTGAAGAATAAGAAGGCCCAAATTCCATTGGAGACTAACATTGTTGCAAAGTTTGGGCTGCTGGCTTATATTTTTAGTTCATGAAATTTGAAATAGATTTGTTTTATTTTGTCTTCTAAATTTTAATGTTTTATTTCAAAAATTTATTTTTAATCCGTCCATCCTTTTGATGACTCCATTTAAATATGTAATAAATTATAAATTATTCATATAATGTTCTATTTGACTATACATTCTAATCATCAAACACTTTATCATTTTGATCATGTTTAAGTATTGTTTGAAAAAAAAATAAAACTGAAAATGTCTAAATCTGAAAGGCAAAAACTAAATTTACTCGAAATTTAAAGAATTAAAACATAATTTTTCACAGTTAAAATGCATTATTGTCTTTAAAATGTTAATTTTGATCCAGTTGATTTTTTTTTTAAAATTCTTACGTTTGAAACAAAAACACGTTTAGAAACTTTTTACTGACACCTATATTATAATAAAAATGTAATAGTAATATGGTTATAAGTAAATTATACAAATATTGCGTGAAATTCTTTCAGATTACATTGAGAACGCATTTTAAAACTTCTACATAATTCTCGTTTATTTTTAAAACATTACAAACCCTTTAAAAATATTACACTTACACGCTTTTAAATTTTAAAAACATTACACATCCACTTTTTTAAGAAACATTATTGTAGTAAAAAAAAGTAATAGATGTAAAGAGCCTACGGTTCAAGATGAATTTCTAGAAATGACATCGTCAAAATAATATAACCGGAATATTATACTCAAGTATATATAAAAAAGAGTTTAGTTAACTCTATATGTTTCTAGCAATATTTTGAATTTTAAAACAATTAAAGTAACATAAAGTTAAAATGCCAGTTAATGTAGAGTTAGAAAACAATTTCCACTTTCTCAATAAAAATGTAATTCTCTTAACACCATGTCAAAGAAATAAAAACTTTGTAGACCCGGAAAAAAGTAAAAGATGTTCCAGATTTCTCTTTTGATAATAATATAGATGGAAATGATTTTTTTCACTTTGATATTCATGAAAATGTTAAAACATTTCGGGCAAAAGAAGTTTCTAAGAATAAAAACTATAAACGAAAACTAACTTTTGAAATATTTTAAGAGATACAGAAACATATTTTTCTGTTTCTTTATACACTGGCAAACTTCAATACCATATACGGTTTATGAAATTGAGATATTTAAGCAGATCGCCTAACAACATCTACTTATCAATCCCATTATATATCAATAAATTAGTTATTAACAACCAGAAGTATGTGTATATGATCCAATACACACATTTATTTATGTACAAAAAATATATTAACAACTTGATATTAAAGAACAATGACGATCAACAAATAATTTAAGGAACAAAGGAGAACAAACAACCCAAGAATCTCTCTTCCTTGGAAACAAACTTAGACAGTTGGAATCAGTCTTCATTGGAGAGGGAAATTACCAGAGAAATCCTATCATTTGTTAACCTGAAAAATTTTGCAAGCTAATTAAGCTAACTTATGTATGTGCAATTTACTCACGAGTTTCAATTACTGAAATATGCTATCGAAGATTTTGATGCAAAATCATTTAGAAGGAAGGAAGAAAATGCTGTAAGGAGTAAAACAAAACAAATTATCTCAAACTTATTTATATATACTCATCCATCTGCCTAACTTTTTTTCATCCATGTAGAATTATTCATATTAAAAAGCAATGATTAAAAACATTCCAACATAAATTGCACATTATATATATATATATATATATATATATATATATATATATATATATATATATATATAATTAAATAAATAATTTAAAATTATACAATAACTAAAAATATAATTTCATTCTTATTTTTTTCTATCTATTAATTTTTTATATATTCAAATTAAAATATATCTAATAATTTAATATATAATTTGTTTAAAAATGAATAAGTAAATTAAAACTACTGAAGAGTATATGATGGGTCCCTACTAGATTTAGCTAAACTCGATAAAATTCGACTAAAATAACACTGAAATTTTAAATCCAAACCCACCCTGTCATTTGTGGAATCAGAAATGGGAAGAGTAAAACTAGTTTCCGATCCCATCCCATTGTCATGCCGAATTCTACTTGTTTGCAGTTTTTTAGAACTAATTCTGCTAAAGGCCAAAGAATGACACAGAGCAGCGAAGTGACACAAGTAAATCACACAACAATGATATTAAATTTTCCTTCTACAATTTTTTGTGATTACTTGCTATGTAAGCTCCTTATCTCAGAGAAAGTGTCGTGACTAATTATTTTGACAAAATGAAAATAATATGTGTCCAAGTGTGAATGGTTTTAAATTTTTATCTAAGCTATTATTCATTGTTAGTCAATGTAGAATTGTGAATGATTTTAAGATCTTACATTGTTATTTAAATCTGACCCTGCAAGTGGGCTACGCTCCTCGGAATAAGACTCTTGTTCAAGTTCCCTGAAAGATAGATGAAACCATCATAAAACAAAATATACCAACAAAATCAGAGATAATAAGAAAAAGTACGATTATCAACTACCTATTAGCAAAGATCAGTTGCTGATGAGACAAAGTTGTGCTCAGATCAGAAGCAGCGGACTCAGAAACTTCAGGCTTTATGGGTTCATGACCACTAATTCCCTGCAAAAGGATTTGCTTCAATTCTATTGCTCGTGAGCTAAGATATTAAAACATAATATGCCTCAACAGCACAAACTCACAGTTGAAGTATCTTTCATCCATTCAGGAAATTTGTTCGAAAGAAGGCTGATATACTGCTCCATTGCAACCTCTGGATTCATGCTCCCCAGCTTTTGCCAAGCATTCCTTGCACAACGGAATCAGTACTGTCGATCACTCATAAAAAGCAGCTCTCAACCCTTTTATTATAACTAGCAATCAAGCTATACCATGTAACTTGTACAACACGGCCGCATGTGTTGTTTACATTGATTTACCATGTTAGAGTGTTTGACACATTTTTTCTTTCCCTCTTGAATGGTAATTCTTATGTCTTTTAGGCTATATTCAAATTGATGGAAAATCATGAATGGAGGAAATGGAATTGTAATGGACTTATGGTGTTATATTTCATTATTTAAATTGGTAATCTTATCCATCTCATTTCGTTATTTGCTTTCATTATTTTGGGGGAGGAATAAGATGAAGTCAGAAATTTGTTCTGTTCTACCACAATCTATCCATAGAAGGAAGTGAAAGTTTTATTCCAATATATTCTTTTTCACTCCATTCCATTTCATTCCATCGATCCAAATATTAGTATGACAAAGACGGTCTTACCTAATCAAATGTACGAGGACTCTATGTGTTTACTTTAGCTGGCAATGCCATAATCTAACACAAACTGAGCTTTGCTTCTTGTACTTTGAGGGAGTGATTGAAATGCACATTAGCAGCTCATTCATGAGGGAATGTGGATCGAATCCCATTCTTAAATAATTTTAGTCAGAGTATAGATTAAAAGAACACTTTAATTATTAATATAAAACAAAAGGTATATTCTATACCCAATTTGGTAATTTCTGAGCAGAGGAAAGAATTAGTATCTTCCTTACCACTCAAAAACATCTTGATGCTCACATAAAGAAAAACAGACCACCTGTCTTCCTAACATAAAAAGTGAATTCTATAGCTAATCTCGGCAAGTCCAAAAATGATATCTCTTATCTAACAACGCACTCTGTCATGTATAAATTTTTGTGTGCATCAAGATAATTGATAAAATTTCTTAATTGCACCAATCAATACTTTTGTTAACTGTGTTATTGATGACAATGCCGGTGACTGATCTCTAAAAAAATCAGCTAGATACTATTCTTCTTTACCCGTGGCCCATAATGTTTCGAACAGAAACCCTGTTATCATTTATTATACGGTTGTTTAAACACATTTTACTGGGTAAGTTAGAGGCAAATTCAAACCCTAATTATTGCTACGAACAACAAAGGAGTAACGAACAAGTAAAAGCAAGTTAGGCAATTTAACAAACAAGGCATAATAACATCACACGAAGCATTAACTGGCAACACTGGAAAAAAAGAGGGAGCACGTAAGTTGAAATGTGATACCACTTGGCACGTGCAGAGAGCTTGAGAGCCATTGGCTGAGGTTCACGGCAAGGCCCTTCCGTCGCAACCTTGTGAAGCCCATACAACTCCATTTTCACGTTGCTTCCAACATTCTCCAATCGATCACCCTCGTTAGCAACAAATTCCGTAGCCGCCATAAACTCTTTCTCCAACTCACTCCTCTCAATCCCTTCCCAATCATCATCATCATCATCATCATCATTGTAATCATTCTCTTTCACGCCGTTTTCTACAGCAGAAACTTCAATTTCAGTGCAAGGATCTTCAACACTTTCCACGTCCCTCTTCTCCTCAAACTCTTGTGTTGTTCCCTCATTAGTCTCTGCTATTTCCTCTATAACGACAATGTCTGTGTGTGATTTTACCGGTGACTCGAGAACAAAGTTGGAATCGAGTTCCACCACAGCCTCTTCAACCTTGTGTTCGCTTCCTACACACGTGGCAGCTTGAACCGGACTTAAAACCGTGATCTCGCTTGAAGGAACAGGTTCGACCGTAGTCTCTTCTATCACGCGTTCAATGTGTGATGACGTGGCAGGTTGAACCGGACTAATACAACATATCGTGCCCTTGCTTTCAGCGGGCTGAACCGGGGGAACCGGTTCGACCGTAGCTTCTTCACATTCGATTTCTACAGCCTTACTTTGAGGAAGCGGTTCGAGCGTGGGCTTTTCTATCTTGTATTCGGTTACATAGTGAACCGGAGTACTAAAACGGAGCTTGCTCTCGCTTTGAGCGCGCTGAACCATAAAGCGTTCGGCATGAGAAAGCGGAGGGATCGGTTGGGGAGCGAGGTGACGTTTTGGTGTGGCGTGAATGTCGTTGACGACCTCGACGAGCTTCAAGACGATGAAAGTGAGAAGAAGCGCCAGAGACGCCGTGACAAAAAAATCATCCACCACGGTCAGAAGCTCCATGACAATTCTCTCGTTTTCGTTGTTTCTAGTGGAAATATCGAAAAACGCTGAAGAAGTTGGTGAGTGAGGGTTTTAAGTAAAGGATTAGGATCCGTTGAAAAAGTGGTTGTTTTTTTGGAGAAAATTAATGAGAGAATTTAGGAAGGAATTGTTAAGAAGGAAGGAACTGAAAGAAGAGCTAGAAAAAAAAGGAAAGGATAATCTGCGTAACAGCGCAAAGCATATTCTGCGCTGATTTTACTTTATGCTTTGGTACCCAAAATTTAATTTCAATTTCAATAAATAACAATCTCATTTTTTTTTTTGGGTTGTGTGGGTCCCGTCGTTGCGGAGAAAAGGGTGAAGGGGTCACCGACGTGTGTGACAGCAAAGCGCAAAAAGGTGTATATCCGTGACCACGTCGATCATGCTGACTCAACACTCGCTGCCATAATCGTTATCCAACTCCAACACACCACGCGATTCATTCTTATTTCATCACTTATTTGGTTGCGTTCTAATCTTATTACCACATTGGTCAAAAAGTTAGGTTTTAATTGAACATATTCGAGAAGTATTCTGAATATTTTCGATCACGAAATAAGTTAATTCCATCACTGTTTTACGTAATCATTGTGGTTTTGAACACAATGCCATAAAGAGTAACGTCACGACGGGATCTAAATAGATAATTTTGTATTGTCATTATTTGTGTTAGCCGTTTATCGATTAATATCATGCTGACTCAATTAATCTGTTTTAAAATACCCACCAAATTTGCAGCTTAATGAGAAACTATAGACAATAATTCCGGTACTATTTCAACCAAACGAGACTATTTACTTTTAAGATTGAGACATTGAAATGGCATTATTAATTCCCCTCGATGTAGCCCGATTAATCAACGGGACGAACAGTGAGCATACAATTTCTGATTCCAACAAAATAATTAAAAAGTTATGCAGCTGTGGGTGAAAGCGTTCCACGTGCATGGTTGTTGACCCTGCTAAAGAATAAGAGTAATATTCTTTTAACATACATTACATTCATTTGATAACATATTTATAGGGTAAAAACTAAACTTTTGTGTTTATAAAGGAAAAGAGTGAAAAATAATGGAATAGCGTGAAATGATTATAGAAAAAGTGTGTCACAGTATCATTACTCAAGTAATAATGGCTAATTTCGATGGCCTGCACTTACTAATCACAGCTACAATATTAGTCCAATAGTAAATTTAAACAGCAGAACAAGGTGTTAGGTGAGCAGCTGTGTGATAAAAGGCCTGCGCAGTGAAATTTCCGTTTAATTCAATAAAATTTCAATTGTATTAAGTGACTATACAAAACAATACGCACAACGGAACCAAAAAACTAGGTAAATCCCTCACAAGGAGATCATGGATACAGGAGAAAAATCAAATTCAAAAGGTAAACTATGTGGGTTATATATGAAGTGTAAGTCAAACCAGCAAATTTTAACTTGGATGGAACCGTTTCAGTTTCCCTAGGGAAGCGTAAGATGATAATAGCATAATAAGCTCGGCGACAAATTAAAATAAACAAGATCACCTAGGCACTTCGATTAACCTTGTTCAACTGGGGCTTCAGAATGAATTTTCTCGTACAAACGATGTATGAGTGGGGATTTAGACATTTGGGGCTCCCTCTCCAAGACTGCAATCACATCCTTCACAGAGATGCTTCGAGCTACCCTAGTTTGAGGGGCCATGGCATGACTCTTCCCAAGTTTTCTGGCCACTGTTAAAAGAATCAAAAGGGAGAAACAACATCAAACGTGGCATAAACCAATAAAAAGTACTTTATTCAAACCAACATCGCATTTCTCCGACATAAAGTTACTTGAAGCCATTTTCTTGGCAACATTAATCAGTAGGTATTCTGCATACACCATACAAGAGGGGAGTCTGAGACCCTTCAGCCCCAAATAAGTGTGGGACATTCTGCAATCTACATTTAGGTATTTATCAAAACATTCTCAACTAACAGTATAGAGAGAACATACGTTCAAGTTTTCGGACAAGGACAGAATCCACTTCTATTCTATCTTAACTTTTTTAACCCATATATTAAGAAACATTTGAGTCTTGAATAACTAAAATTGATTGCTAGCTCGCAATTAAAAAAATTAACAATGGAAATAACAGAAAAACACCTTCAAGCAGACTCACCTGAACTTGCTAGAAAAGGGGTTGAACCTCTTTTCTCCCCTTCTTGGTTATCCTTTGTACTTCTTTCAGATGTTGATGAAGATTTGCGGTTCACATCTTTAGCTGGTTGAGAACCAGATGACACGTCCACTCCCCCTTCACGTTTTTGCTTGGCTTGCTCAGCCATAAGTTGCCACTTCGACAGCATGTCATCTCCCCCATAAGCAGCACGAGCAGCAACATTTGCAGCATTTGTCCTCATCTTGTCATCCTCTTCCTTGTTCACCTGCAGCACATTATAAATCAAAGAACAGATTTCCAAAGTTGATGAGGTGAAGTATAAGAATGAGATATAAATACCTTTGTTGATTTAGAACGGCCGTCGTCCTTATCCTTGTCACCATCACCTCCAGTATTGCCGTCAACCTATATTTAGAAATAGCAATATAAATGATAGTAACACAAGTTACAAATGAAAGTATACAAAAGACGACAGGATGGTAAAAAAACCCGTACTCATGAATACAGTGCGAGTATTTTAATTACCCTCTTGTTAATAGACTAAGTACATGTACCTGCTACTCCTAACCATTATTAGTGACTTTTATTTGAGTACTTTTAAAAAAAAAAAATTAAATGATCAAAATAAGGTTACTAGTAAGAGAAATACTAACCATTGAAGAATTGTTTAAAATTTTATTTTATATATTTAATTTTTTTTATTTAGACCTGTTAAATTGAAGTTGTTTTTAAAAGGATTAATGTTTTAAAACTTATATTTTGTGGTGCAATTCATTGAAATTTGTGTTTTAGAAAGACCAAATATATTTGCATTAATATTTTATTAAGCAATTTTATTTTAATTGCATTTTAAAACTAAACACGATTCCAATATTTGGAACTTACATCATTTAGTTTCCGAAGCTTCTCTGCTTCCGCCTGTTTTTTCTCCCACTCTTCCCTTACTTTCCTATTTATTGTCATGATTTGCTGCCGAACATCTGAAGTGACAACAGTCCGATGTCTCGTTTTCTCAAAATCAACCCTCTAGTAGAAAAATTCTTGTGAGTACAAAAGTTTTATACAATTATAAAAGACTATTTGTGCAAGCAGCTAGAGAAAACAACTAACCTGTTTTGATAATCTAATCAGGTTACTTATCAGTCCACGCATTCTTTCCTCCACACTCTGAACATTTTACTCAGTGGTAAGATTACACGTAAACCAATTGCACTGAATAGTGAAAAATTGCTAGAGTCTCACCAGTGACAAGCATTTCTCCACATCATTGCTCATACCCTTCAAGCCACACTTGGCCACTGTCAGAGTAACAACATAAAGTAACCATAAGGTTTTGTATGCCTAGCACACATCCAGATCAGCTCAAAATGAAAGAATTAAAACATATGGACAGAGGTATGACACAAGTTGGACACTGACTGATGTCAATTAATTTTTTTTGCAATGGAGCTTTCTGCAAGATCAGCCTTTCCTCTTCTTCTTGCACAGCCTTTCGAGATGCTTCTGACACTCGACTATCCTCTTTGGGCCCTGAAAATAACTGCTCTTCCTCTTCCTGTAAAAGAAACATTAGAAGTACAGGAGTTAGCATTCCCTACTTATTTGACTATCTGATTTAGTTGAACATTGATGTAGTATCATACCCTGAGGTCAACTCCACTAACAGCAGTGACATCATTAAGTTGTTCAATGCTTTGTTCAGCATATCCCCCAGAAGTTTTTTGCTTTTTACTGTAGGGTAAAGGAACATTATGTATATATTGAAATTAGTTAGGTTAAGAAATTAACCAGTAGAGAAAGGCATGGCTGACCTAGAAGGAGGAGGTGAGGAACCAAGTGCTTCAAGTGGTTTCTTTTGGGTAGCAGCAGACTTTTTAAGGGATGGCCTTACAGCAATTGCAGAAGCATTTGATGGAATCTGAGAGCTTAGCTGATTAATTTCAGATGTAGGACTTAAGAAATTAGACATCAACAAATCTGAAGACATACTTATAAACCTAGGGTATGCTCGGTGCAAAAATAATATCTCGGTATTTAAAGATAAAAAAAAATGCATAGAAAAAGCATGAAAAAGTTATTATTTCTCAATAATAGATTCTGTTAAAAAAAAACAAATTGGGAGCACAAGAGCATCAACTGAAAAAACAAGCACAACAATATGTACATGTTACCCTCCATTGCAATTTGCAATACATCTTTGATACATCATAACCTTCCCTAACAAAACTGGTGAATCAAAGGTTCTTACACATCCTATAAGAGGTTAAAGAGTTAAACCTCAACGTTAGCAAAATTCGAAATAGGGGCTGATGGATCTAATGGTGCATATTAAAGCAGACAAGGGACTACAATGAACCTATCCTTTTACATGAAGCTCATGATTCAACTCAGTTTTAGTTCAATACATTGAGCTTAAGATCTAACGAGAGGATCGTGAGCTAAAATATATGACTTCTTGAAAATATGATCTAAGCATAAGCCACTTAGTTCTCACCTCATTTGCTCATGAACTGGCATAGCATATACATCATCGAAACACATTTATTCCCCAAGCTTAAGCTGTAAGGTAAAAATACATGAATGGATTTACATCAAAATGTTCCCCCACATAAAGGTTTTCATGCTTGACACATTAATAATGCCCAGTCATTACCATACCTTGCACTTGAGTTTAGCCTTCTTAAATGATTACGGACACAAAGGATCAAATTCATGACCTCTAGAACATACATGACATGTCACAGACAAGCCATAACAAAATCTCAAACCATTGGGGGAAAGTACATGAGTGATTCACAAAGTATTACATAATAGTTTTTATTCATGAGTGTTGGTTGCATTACAGTAAGTATATTACATATATTGAGTGAGTTTTCTGCAATCTGAAGCTCCTTCTAAAACTCATTTGGCTCATTAAATATTGTGAGTTTACTAGGCTTAACCCAATTGAGCTCGTTGTGTGGACTCAAGTAGCTCATGACTTTAACTTGAGCCTGGAAACTTGTCATACAGAATGACTAAACTAGGACAAAAATGAACTAGCAGAGTATGACATCATCTTAGTTGAGTTTGAATTTTATACATGTTCAATCCTATGCGCACAGACAGTGGAACTTTCAGAAATTTAATTTGTCTTTCCTACTAGGAAAATGACACGAAACGAACATACCCAAGACCAAATGAATATAAAAGCACCCCCAGGATGGAACTAATGAAATTAACCACGTCACAGCTTAGTAATCCTAACAATTCTCAAAATTAAGATCTAGCAATAATCAAAAGTATTTAAATCAGCCTCCAAATTATAGTTATTTTAAACAAAAACCCAGGACAATTTTATTGTATAGTTGGCTTGCTTGGCTCTGGTACATCCTGTGCCAAACTGTCAATTTATGGATGCCCTTAGAGTTTAATTAAAAAAAAAATGTTTGACCTTTGTAGGAGAAGCTAACTAAAGCTTGACCATTTATAGAGATGCCATATATTTTATAAATGCGTGATTGACCTAGTTACAGTGATAAAGTACAGAATCGTGAAGATGATATCAATCAGGGTTCTTATTTACTAATCACTAATTTTGGTTTATGAATAGGGGATTTTTGGTTTTTCCAGTTAGGGGTACTACTATCCCACTTTATTTCCAGTTTGGTTCTTCATATTACATATTTTGGGGAGAAGTGGGGTGCATAAATTGGTGAATTTCAGAGTTGTTTAACCCAAATTAAGTACAGCAACTAAGCTAACCCAAATAAAAGACACTGAATACTATCTATGCTTACTTGCAATTTTATTAAAAAAGGGTTTGAAAAAATACTGGTGAAAGAGATTCTTAGCTAAAACCAATTTAACAAAAAAGGTTATGGAAAACATCTGAGAAATCTGATATTTCATACATAGATTCAGCATAACTTAGTACTAAAGGATGCATTGTGCACATGAGGACAAAAACACATTTGAATGTTACTTGGTCTGCAAAAAACTACCATTATATCTTAAGACAAGATCGTGTACAACAGTCTCCAACTTACCAAGACACTGGAGTCTAGGTGGTTCACAGCAGAAGCGGAAGCAGAACTGTGTGGTAGCAAGCCAGTAGATGTTGTAGGTGGCATGCTTGTGGATGCTGGAAGACCTCTTGAAAACTCGTCTTTTAGAGCTCCTTGACTGGCACCACTCTGTTCAAGCTGAGCCGAATTAACAGAAGAATACCCATGCAATTTAGACAAATTATGCCTATTTTGCTGCTCAGTAGACAAGTCACCAGGTTCCTTCTTCACATAAGAAACAGATGACATTAAGCCCAGATTTTGTTCTTTGTTTGTTGATGGTTGCCAAGCATTTGAAGTTTGTTGAGATGCTGTATTGTTTACAGCAGAAGACACAGATCCACCTGGCAATCTCTTGGGATCATTGAAAGAAGTCTGCTGTTCAAGTTTTGGCATACCAATTACACTCAAACCATGTGTTGACCCACCTAAGTGATTTGAACCAATACTTTGATGAGGAATTTGATTCATGTGTGAATCATGTGATTGCGGTTTGATAGACGAAGTGGAACTGCTTGTTGTCCCAGAATAAGGGTTATAGTTACCACCAGTGTTTCCATATGCTGATGCAAAATGTAGATGGTGTTGCTGCTGCTTATTGAGCCCTTGTATGTGAACTGATGCTCTTTCTGTTTCTTGACCTATTGAGTTGGAATTGGAAGACGTCAACTGGTTTGGCTGCAATCCTTGAGATTCTATTTTAACATCGAATTCCTGAGATTTTCTAGCATTGCTATCCATGGTTTGGCCAGCTGAAGAACTCATGCGAGATTGGTCAACGGCAACATTCATACTTCTTTGATGCATCTGTGCTAAAGCATGGGGATCATTCAATTGTCTAGCACCTGAACTAACAGTTGGCATCCTTACAGGAAGCTGCTGCCCAGCAGATGCTTGATTGGGCCTTGCCTAAATAGTATGAAAAAATGAATCTAAGCATGATGATGACATCAATACCTAACTGGATTATAAAAACCACCCACAAGACAAACCATGTTTCTTACTACCTGAGGTTGCATTTGCACCTTTGCTAATGCTTGTCTAAGCATCTGGTCCCCTACGATACCTTTCATAAGCCGCACGAAACTGTCTTTTGGTATTTCATCTTTCTAGAATGAAAAAATAAAAAGAAATTGATGAAATACACAAATAATGCATACTGCATGCGATATTTGTTCATAAGCTGGTTTTGGGCTATCATAAAAAAGAGTAAATGTCCCATGGAAAGAGGGAGGGGGAAAAGGACCTAATAGCTGGTTGGGTTTCGAAAACGCACCTTCAATTTTGTAAACAAGGTTTGAAGTTGCATGGCTCTGTCTTTGGCAAGTTGAGGAAGCAAAATGGGTAGCAACAGGCCAAATGGTACCTGCTTATTACTACGATTTACTTGGCTACTTGGCTGCTCAGAGACTGTAGCCTGTTGATTACTCATCTGCTGCAACTTTGCATACTGAGATTCACTGCTGGGATTATGACTCTTTACTACTTCTTTATTAAGGACTGAATCTTTTCCAGAATTATGAATTCCGATAGTTTGAGAATTGTGGAGGGGAACTTGTACAGCAGGTGCTTGGTGACTGTCATCTTGAGATTGTTTCTGTGATAAATGAATATTATTTACATCCTGAGAAGCAACATGCTGAAGGTGTTCGCCAAGAGACCCATGTTGCTTCGGCTCCATCTCAGATGAATGTTGCTCTTGTGCAGTTTTAGGCTCTTGATTTTGACCATCACTTTGGTTGTCATGGTTAGAAGTAGGCCACTGTGATGAAGATTGACTTGATGTATTATTGCTTCCTTGAGACAACACTGCAGCAAATATAGCACCATAAACATAAAGAATGAGCATTTCACTTCAGAAATCACAAAGCAATATAAAAAAGTTGTGACCCAAACACTATATTAAATTTAGAAAATAAACTAACACATTTCCTATTAAGGTTTAACTCATACCATGCTTGTTCTTTCAATAAGCTTCAGAGAAGAACGACCACTTTTCAGTCAATTATGTGGGAGACAAATGCCACATGCAGCTTTGTTTCAGAATTAAAGTCCTATAGTTACTATCCAGAAGGAAATGATGAAAGCAGTTGCAAGAAACAAAGTCATGACCACTAATGGTGATGCAACAGTCACACAATCAATTCATGAGGGTTGGTTGGTCTATGACTTAAACTCTAATGGCAAAGTGGGTTCCAAGAGATGGAAGCTCCAGCCAGCCTACTTCTAGCAATGGGATCCATAGAAGTTTTCAGCAGCTACATGCCAATCACTCAAATCTCCAATATCAACTTTAATAAAAGAGAGGATTCAAAGATTGGGATTCCCTGCCCCCACACATCCAGCAATGGGATAATTCTTGTAGCTGTTTCAAGAAACTACAGGAACCTCTACCTTGGTGGCAAGCTGGTTCTTATTATATTTTTTATTTGGTGGGTACTGTTGCATATTCGTATAGCTGACCACAGAAGAAACCCAAATACGGGAAGGATAGAGATTTATTTAGGCTATCACAAAATATATCTTGGAGCTCTGTAACTACAGCTGGCCAAATTCCATTAGAAGAAACACAAAGGTTGAAGGGAGAAATCAATTGAGGCCTAGTTAATTAACTTTCTTTGACAACCAAAAATACTTCCGTGTGCAAACACTATGGCCAAACATAAATGTTTTTATATCATTTTTTATGTTTTAGATGTATAAAAACATTAAACTCAAACATGGACAGAAGAAGCAGTGAATTTGAATGAAATGATAAAAAATAACAAAGAAATCAAATATTACCAAAATGAGTGAGAAAGAGAGGTCAGTATTGAACAGAAAATGATGAATGAAATTGGCAGATACCTGCATCTGAACCAGGAAACTGAGAAGCAGACACATCTCCTCCTATATCTCTATTTAGAGCAGCCTGGAAGGCTTCCACATCCACCCCTGAATGCATTGTTTCATCCTGTGAACATTTAAACACAGTGGTCCGATAAGCAAAGTCCCAAATCAGTAAGACTAAGACCACAGTTTTTCTCCTTTCAAAGAAGATAAGGAAAGAAGAATAGAGTAAACCTCATCATCTTCTAGCAACTTCATGATAGACGGGTCCATGGCGATTTCACTGCACTTGTAATCTCTGTTGCTCTATTTAACCAAAACAAACTCAGAAATTCGCACCATATCTTAGCTCATAAGAGGAAGCAAACAAACTGAAATGGCATCACCCACCATGTGCCAATCCATAAGCAGTTTGACCACACGTTCAATTTCTACCTAAATATTGACAATTCAATTTCTACCTAAGTATTGACAATCGCATAATATAATTCAACTAACCTTTTCACTTAAAAATGAGAGATTCCATTATGTCAAGTTAAGTGGTGAATAAAATTATTCACGAGCTTGCAAAAATGCCTAAACATCTAAATTAAAATACACATCGATTTGTCAAACACATGGGTGCGAGTATGAGACCTAGGCCTAGCATCCTAATCTGCAATTCTATAGCAGCAATAGCAACAACAAAAGTACTAATGCAAAAGGGTATACCCCACAACCTTTATCTTCCATAAATCCTAATCTCACGGTTGATTATTACATGCTGAATTTTTTTTTTACCTTTACTTGCAGAATAAAGGATGAGAAGGTTCAATCTGAACCTACTACATCTGCACATACTTCTAAAATGTTTTCCTTCCCCTATTGCTATGAAACTAAAACCCCTTGCAGCTGCTATTGATTAGAGGTTCCATAATTTAATCCAAAATATAGATACTCAAATATTAAACTAGCCACAAGTGAAGGCTTGAGTGTTGCGTTATAATTCAAAGACCAAGACACAAACATGTTTAGTTTCACCCACCATTCAGATTCAGTGACGAAGACAACATCAACAATTCATTCCTTATTCACATTCCAAAATTCTCATTTTACTACTACGCTGAACAAACAAAAAAAAGTACAATTATACAAGAGAGAAAAAACAGAAACCAACCGTGATTCTGGAAGGGAAAGGCACACCCGTGAAATTGAAACAATCGTGAACCTTCGAAGCTGCCACGAACCTGCAAAGCAGCTGCGAACACTTAGAGCTGCTACGAACGCGCTAACCACCGAAACAATCGACGTGAACCTGCGACAAAGACACCACAGGTAGTGAATCCCCAAAGCAACCGGTATCAAACGTACCACAGATATGGAAGCAAAATGAAAACAAACATAATTAAACGAATAAGAGATTTAGGGCGTGAGAAGATGGGAAAGAAAAAAGGGCAAAAGAAAACTTTTTACCAATGGAATGTTGTGATTGAGAGATGCACAGTTGAAGAGCGAAATTGGTTTGAAGACGAAGATTCGAGAGCACTTAAGAGCGAAATTGTTTTTTTTTTTTTTTTTTAGGGAGGAAGCTTTGAAGATTTCAAGGTTTT
>Ga0209589_1005017_pt1 | contig 22647 bp, 26 predicted proteins | sample CowpeawhiteBW_FD_187525 | JGI IMG/M metagenome (GOLD analysis project Ga0209589, IMG submission 187525) | Root nodule microbial communities of legume samples collected from California USA - Cow pea white BW (SPAdes) (version 2) | ecosystem: Host-associated > Plants > Roots > Nodule | place: USA...
GACATTAGTCTTACACATATAAGACCTTAGACACCACTTTTACACCAAAACCTTAAGGCAATGTTGTTATGGGTCTTTATTCTTATATAGTGTTTAACTTTGTCTTTTCTATCCAATGTGGGACTTTTTGACTCACACTTGGACTATTCCCAACAAAAACTTATGAGAAAAAACATTTGCAGTTTTAGACTTATAACTAACAACAATTGAAGCACAAACAGATGATTGTTATTACCATATCTTATCACTCGTGTCATCATCCAACATATCAACAAAAATGAATATGCTACAACAAAGGCTAAAGTAAATACGGTAGAAGACAAACAACCTCCAAAAGGTATAAGAGAAAACTTGATCACAAAAATAAAATAAATTTAAATTTTCTTGTCCCAATGAATCTAACTCCACCTTAAAGAAGAAAGGTTTTGTTTGTGGAAGGCCATAACATCATGCCCCTTAGTGCAAACATAGTGTCAAGAAAGACAATTCTCTAAAGGCAAAATATAGCTTAAGGATAGATATAATTGTTGTTATCGTGAGTGAAGCTTATATCAATGTGAGCAAATGGATAGTTGACTTTTGGGATAGATAGCACATTTGTACAAACAAAAAAGTGTTTTTCTCTTATTCTAGTGTGGAGATGGAGAAAAACAAGTTTATCTGACAACTCGTCCTAGAAAAAGGAAAACTATTCTTCTAAAGCTCAGATATAGGAAGACTGTGGCTTTAAGATATGTGTTTCATTTTTAGTCTATTAGAGTTAACTTAATTTATTGTTAGGAAAGGTTAGTATGCAACCTAAATCCTAACAAGACAACGAACCAAAAAAGGAAGTTTAAAAATAAAGACTTTAGAGTCGCCACGTAGTATATTATGGAAAACTATGAAAATTATTGAAAAGATATAGCAAGGACTACGAAACTAGATTCTAGGTTAGAAAGTCGATTATGTATAGGAAAGGTGTTAGTGCCCTACAACGTTTGTCCTACCTTTAGTTAAATTAAATGTGCAAAAAGACATGTGATTCCTAAAATATTTAGTTTTTCCCAAAATACAAGAAAACACGGTTTGAAAAGAAACAAAAATATTTTTATTTTTATTTTTGGGTTCCGACAAGGATGTACCTCACTTCTACGTATTTTCATTCAAAATGGAAAATAAAGAATTACGTAGTTCTTAAAAAAACTATTTGAAAAAGTGATTTGATTTTTTATTTGGTGAACCTGACAAAGGTTGACCTCACTCCTACGTATATTTTTATTCATGTTGGACAATAATTGATGACATAGTTCTTAAAAAAACTAGATATCATGTTATGCGAGTAATCAAACATACACAATAATGAATGAGGAAAAATATTTTGTTATGATTTTTAGGAAAAGACATTTGTTTTTTTAACATTAAAAGAATTAGTGCTAAGAATTAAGAAATAGTACAAGTATAAAAATATATTTTGCATATGACCACAAAATTATAAAAATGAAATAACAAATAATGGAAATGACTAATAGCATAAATAATAGACCTAAAAGAAAAGCCCTAAATTAAGTGTAAAAAAACACATATAATATTAAAATAAAAATATAATGAAAAATTAAGAATGTATAAATAAATAAATAAATTAGCATTTTCACATATAAGAAATGAAAAACAAAATACTCCTATTACAAAATGACAAGGAATGAATTTCAATGGGTTTAGTAATAAAGAAAGCCATAATAATAAATGAGTTTTTATAATGAGAAGAGGTTTAGGGTTTTGGATAGGACTCCAACATCATGTTGCATAAAGAAATTGGTTCAAATGCTTAGAGGAAATTACTTAGATGCTCTATTTTTTCCATTTGGTCTTTCTTTTTTTATTTTATTTTTTTATTGCTTTTACTTTATTATTACTATTATTATTTTTTTATTGCTTTTACCTTTTACTTTATTCATATCAGTTGTCTTCCACCCCCCTTTCTAATCAACCTTATAGCTCTAAAATGTTAGTGGGCGGAGTTGAATCCACAACCTCTCACATCCTCCCTTCTAACTTTTGCCACTAAGCCAACCTTGTAAATTCGGGTATTGACATATTTGAACTTGACAAGATTGTTATGACAAAACGAATGTGTTTATGGGGCAAGGATATTGTGAAGGTCCTTTTGTACTTAACATTTATGAAGTTGTTAATCAAATTAAATTTTATGCTTATATTGTTGATTCTTTTGATGTGTTTCATGCTAGATTAGGACATGTAAACTCTTTGTATGTTATTAAATTGTCATAACTAGGATTAATTAAGATTAGAGCGATGAAACATATTTGATTTCTTAATGATTTGCGCCGAATGATTCAAGGAGAAATTGAGATTGAATCATCATACAACCATGTAAACACAAGATTAGAGCTGTCAAAATGGGTCGCTCGGCCCGGCCTGACCTGGCCCACCACGGGTTGGCCACTTAGTGAGCCAACCCAACCCGACTCACTTATAAGCGAGTCGTAAAACTTTGAACCCAGCTCGGCCCACCATGGGTTGGTAAGTTAAATGGGTTAGCTCACTAGCCCACTTAATTAAAATAATTTTTTTTCTTAAGTCATAAATTATAATTCAGATTAAAATTTAAATAAACTTCAATACAATCTAAATACAATCCAAAATGATATTAAACTCCAATACAAACCAAAATAAAAAAGAAAAACAAATTACTATATAAGATCAAAGCATTCTTGTCACTTATCCAACTATAATATTAGAGTCTTGAATGGATAAATCCACAACATTTTCACCTATTGAAGTATCTTTTTTATCCCCATCTATTTGGAGTTGAAGCTAGGTTTCCATTTGTCAACTCACTAATGTGTTTAGTTGAAAAAACAACCTACCATTGCAAAGTCCAACATAATGTGTGTGACCATACGGGTTGGTGGCCAAACCGGCTCATCACGGGTTCAACCTGAGTGAGCCAGATTCTTGGTGAGTCGGATAAAAAATTAACCCATACTTACATTTGTAAAAAAAGTTTAGCCCAACCCGGCCCAAACCCGTGGTGGACCAGGTTGACCCATGGGTTCTGACCCACTTTGACGGCTCTACACAAGATACTTGACAAAAACAAGCAAGATAATAAAAAAACAAGTAGAAACAACACAAAAATAGAGAAAGGACCAAGAACTTAGCTTAAACCGAGAGGTTGTGGCTTGAGTTGGCTCTAAATACCACTTGGTGACCCTCCTTTCATGCGTTGGTTGGAACAAGGAGGCTCCATGGCTTGGATGCAGCGGAAGAGGATGCAGAAATGTGTTTCGATGGTGGTGATTGAGTGGTAATGAAGGAACTCTAAAAAGGTTGGGTCAATATTAGAGGAGGAAGGCTATAGGAGATTCTAGAATAATGCTCTAGCTAGGTGACTCTCAAAGAATAATTGTGGAGTAATCTCAACATCATAACATTGCACATTCAAGAGTGAAAATTACAAGGTGTGGAGACCTTCATTTATAGTAGAAGGTAGTCTCCAAATGCAATATAAATCAACACCTAAGTGAAATGCAAATGTAGCACATGCTAATTAGGAAATGGTGTTTAGATCTAGATCTAACTTCCTAGATTCACTTTTCAAGGATCACTTGCCATGTGGCATGTCATGCTTCCCACATTTGCATCATGTGCTAAATGTGCAATGCATGGAACAACCTAGCAAATGTCTCGGCCTTGGCATTTGGAATTGGGCTTTAATGGACTCAATTTCAAAAGTTAGGTGCATTATGAACCAATCTACTTTCTAGAATTTGTGCAAATTATTGAAAGTTTGGCCTAATACATGACTAAATTTAAAACTACACTAATGAACTTTTAGGAAGCTTGATGTCCTCCCTGACCCATGAGAGAAGCATCTGGAGTCTTTTAGATCCATGAGAGGGCATAATGATTGGCCTTTGATTGAGTCTATGGCTAGACCAAAGTCAACAAAAAACATGTCATTTTGTAAAATATTAAACTGAAATTTTAGGTTTAACTCATACTTATATTTAAAAACTTAATTTTACCACTAGTTTTCGTTGAAGCTTTTGTAAAACCAATTGGGTAAATACAAGTTAAAACAATGATTTTAGTCTCAGATACACTGCAAGAAAGCTAATATTAGATATACTAAATGTGAGTAAACAAGTATTCATCATATACCCTCATACTTGCTCTTTTGCATTTTTTGGAAAGCTCTCATGGAATTCAAGAATGGTCAACATTATAAAAAAACAAAAACAAAATAATGATAAGAGTAGGCAAAATACAACTTTCAACAAATCAATAAATCATGAAAAATGTGAGTGAAATTCCCTATATTAGTCGATAAGAAAGTAACTTGAATCAAAAGGTAAATCAAATATGATAGAGTTTACTTAAGATAAACTCTCCAACTCTGGTATTTAGCTTTGTATATACGCTAAGAGCACTTATGCAAACAAATATTACCATAACTTAGCAAAACTCCAACATCCACAACCATTGAATAACATGCAATCAAAGATCAAGAAGTCTTTATATGAGTTGTAATAGGATAGAGGTGAAGGTAGGTAAATTTAGAGACTAAAATTTTCAAAATCCAAAAAAATTAAATAAAGGGACAATCGGGAACACATTAAAAAACAACTGCGAGTTTATGCAACTTTAAAATTACAATTGGACTCTTTTTTGTATCTTTGATTTCTTTACTTCTTGCACAAGTCACTCTCTCTCTTTCTCTCTCTCTCTCTCTCTCTCTCTCTCTATATATATATATATATATATATATATATATATATATATATTTCTTTAAAAGAAAAGGTTAAAAAAGAGAAAATTTTAAATAAACAAGAATTAAATGTTGTAACAAACACTATCAAACTCTATATTAGATGATATGTAAAGCCGCTACATGAAATAATGTATGGAATAAGATATCATGTTAGACACTTACATAAAATGAGTTTGAAATAATGTTATACATTAGATCCTTTCTAAGTGAACACAAAAAAAAAAAGTTAAGAATTTTATGTACCAGTAATAAAACAACAAAATAGAAAAAATGAAATTAACAAAAACAAACTAGAAAAGAAAAATATGTAGACAAAAGAAAGAAAACTAGATAATGAATTTACGATGAATTTCCTGACAATAGGTCAAATTTGGTCTTTATCATTTCCACAATCAAATTAGAGAGTAAACGTCTAATTCATTGATGGTCGTCAATTGAAGGAATACATGTTTAATGCAGAAGTCTATTGATGATGGGTTTAGAGACTTGGCCCATCCAAAAGGGTTGCGGTGATTGGAGCCGAAGGCTGGTTTATCCAAATGGTTAGCTGTGTGCATTATTGGAAGTCACGTTAAGCTTGCTTGAAATGTGTTAAGTGAAGCGATGGAGGCAGCTGACTTTATCTTTAGCGGTACGTTAGTGTAACAGCAGCTGAACCCGCTTTTGTTAGAGCTAAGAGAAAAAGAGGAGAAAGAGCAACGAGAGAAAGAAGAAAAAAAAAATGTTAAAGACTTCCAAACAAGAGGAGGATTCTCGCCTAACACCCCTTACATGGTTGAGACAGAATCTTTGAAGAGGGATTGCAATAATTTGAATTGTTGTTTCCATTTACATCATAATTATGCTTTTTCATAAGGAAAATTTACTGACTCGTATCTTCCCATTCTTTTCCCTTTTGTCCGATTCATCTATTGGTTCATCTGGGGTTTACCCCCTTTCTGTCCGAGACACAAATCCGCACCCACAATCTGAAACGAGGCATTCATCACTATCCAATGAGATATATACGTTGTCTAACATGGATGAGTATGATATTATGATGTTTATGACAACTTAAGATGAAATGGTTGAATGAGACTACGTTTTCACATTGTAATCACTTGTGTAAAAGGTGGCGCAGGACATATACTTAGAGATATACTTGATGACATATCTATATACTCTGGACGAGGAGGCACATATCAAGTTGATTTACACGCACTATCATAACTACATACATATATAGGTCATATCATATGATACTCTTTTCTATGTAAGATGAGTAATGTTGGCATAATTAATTACAAAAGTAATAATCAAAAACACATTCTGCAATCAAATAATTTGTATCTAATGACAGCCAATCAAACCAGTTTACACTACAAAAATTGATTTCCTTATGTATATAATATTTAGTTCATGTTTCATAGGTATATCAAATCTAAGCTAAAACCCAGTCAGATATACATAAACTCATGGGACCTCAAACACAAACAGCTTCCGTTTCCTGATGCACACGCCTGCTCTCAATGAATGTCATTCGAAATTTCTTAAATCTTCCATCCTTTATTGCTTCCCTTATTACACGAAAGAACATCAGGTAGTGGTGTGTATTATGGCTGCAAAATTCAGTATAGATTAATGCTTGCATATTTAAAGTATTAATTATTGTTTGATACTATAATTTGAAGTAAAGGAACTCATACATTTCTAGCAGAGTCTGTGCCAGCATTTCATGAACATTAAATAAGTGATTGATGTATGCTTTAGTATGATTCTGGCATGTATAGCAGGTGCAGTTTCCTAAAATGGGGGACATATCTTTCCTGCATGAAAACACAAGCAGAAAGATGAGTAAAAAAGGTGATTTTAAATTTATTTCATTTTTAATCAATATTTTCTTTGCTGGAATATCAGTTCTCAAAACGGTAACAGAATGGTATCATCCTAACCTGACTTGTTTTCACTAATCTTTCCAATACCCCCAGTTTGGTTAATTGAAGAGGAAAGGATGGAGAAGGAGAGCATTTGATATGGTGTGTCTGATGGGAAGGAAAAGAGATTTTTTTTTTTTTAAAAGTGTTGGTACTCACTATTATTTATATTCATTTCTTCTATATCTCTTGAACTAAACACCTCCAATGCTCATCTATTTCCACTTTAACAACTTATTTCTATCACATGTATTTCTTTCCTCTCAACTAAAACAGGGCATGAAAACTAGATTAATTAAAAACTATAACTAAATCAAGTTTCATAAAGTTCAGGCTAATAAATAGTATCAAAATCAGAAAGCAGTTAAAGTGATCCTGACCTATAAACTTTTGCTCTCAAATTTATTTTAGTCAAGTCCCTTTCAACCTGGCATCTCTGAAAATCATATTGATTTCCACCCTTGTCCAGCGAAAACGTGAGTGCAAATCCTCCAAGTGTAAGGGAATATATGTACCTATGAAACATAAGAGAAACCATCAAAATTCCATAACACAATAGATCATGAAATTAGGGATATTGAGCAAATGAAAATTGGAATAAGCTACTAACGTTGAATCAAAAAGATCAATCCCAGCATCAATTCCTTCCAAGATTTCCTCTGTAAAGTTGAAATCAGTTTTAAGCACACAATAAATTTGTATTCCAACTCAATAAATAGACCATTTTAAGAAGCATGAGTTCTATAGAGTAGCTGAACACGTGTAAATAGAACAATCATGATGGGTTCTTATCAACTTCACACTTGGTCAAAAGGATCAACATTTACAATTTCACCATCTTAATGACTGTGTTCAAGATTATGTAGCAGTTCTCAACATAATCAATTAATGATCAGCCAATTAAGTAAAATGATTGAGTCAATGAACTTTATTGATTAAAATAAGAGAAAAAAGGTAGAAGAGAAAAAGAAAAAATAACCAAATAACAAGAAACAGAAGTAAAAACATGCACTGAGCAATGCAGGAGGCTAATGAGCATTAGATATTAAACCGGGTGTACCTGGAAGCCCAAGCCCACTGATCATGCGTGGCTTTTCATCTGGCAAGACATCCTGAGAACAAGGTCAGTTTATGATCTCAAACGATATATAAATTTCACCAAGAACCAACTCTCCCCAAAGCTTAAACTATTTAATGACATGAATGAATTTGTATCTTATGATTATGTGACTCGTGTTCATCTATTATAACTTCTCTATTTCCTAATTTCCACATCTAGGAGATTTCTCAATCAAAGGAAAGTTGCATCATATTAACAATAGAAACATCCAAGAGTGTGTAGTAAAAATGAAATGGAAATGTACAGCTAACAACTACAATTCCTAAAAATGAACTCTTAAGAACTTATGGCTGCAACTAAGGCAGGATATAGTATCTGCAATTAAGGCAAGACACGTTTCAAATAGTGGAGTACTTTATCATTAACAAAAGGTATTTTGAATAAAATCATGAATAAATAATTATCATTAACAGAAGAAAGTAGAACACATCTCAGATTTCATGCACATTACTCTGCTCTGTAATCAGACTTCGTAATAACAGAGAGGCATGAGGTATCTACTTCACTCGTACACTACAATACTGATATATTGTCTTATATTAGGATAAAAAAGGGAGAATAAGTACCCACGTACTTTTCTTAGACACATAAATAGTAATATTTATGGAATATCCACAAACAGATACAAATAGTAATATGAAAATCACGTTATAATAGTATTCATTGTAATACACTTGTCAAGATTAATTAAAGTATTTTTACTTATTAAATAAAAGGTCAAATCTGTAACTGTTGTTTGTGTTGTTCTTCAATTATAATGCAAAATCCTTTAAGATAAACCTGTATTTCATATATTACAAGGTATAACCCTAATTACAATAAGAGAACAGCATAAATAGTACTTCTAGAATAGTATTTAAGTTTCCTAAATAAATCCAATTACAATGACAACTTACTGAAGTAACTAAACTACTACTGCAGTCGCACTTACTATAATGGCACTTAGAAGAGCAGGTCGCTCTTCAATCCTCTCTCCTAGACCAAATCCTCCAATCCAATAACCTACATCAGTAATTATAGATAACCAATCATATGTATCGAAACAATAGACGCATTTGAAGAACTCACATGAATTACATAGTATGAAAGAAAAATATACAAAAATATTAACTATTTTATATTGCACCTCTGGTTATGCAAATTGTGACCATTGTGACATGGAATTATTATATGGTTCAAGTATAAAAGGGTGGTATTGGTTGATAGATATGGGGAAGCATTTGTAAGGTATACAAGTGAAACAATGGAGCCACTTGAATTTGATGGCAGAGCATCATGCAGAAACAATGGAGGAGTCACAAATTGTTGATCCATTGTTCATAATGTTTAGTGTTATGTGTCTTTAATGATTTGTATGTTTTAGAATTTCTTGCAATGTTTTATTTCAAAAAAAAGAATGTAGTATTGCTTTGTTTAATTTGTCAAAGTTTAGTGTTATCGATTTGACTAGTTATGTAATGAAAAGTCATTTCTTTTTCATCGCTTGTGTTCTATTATTTGATGGTGTAAGTTGATTTTATTTGCTTGTATTAGCGCAATTAACCGTGCAGGCTTATCGTGACGGTGACTATGTGGCCTAACGTGGGTGAATGTAATGATTTAAATAGTTTGCAAACAACAAATTTTATAGTTTTGATGTCCCTGAATACAATGGAACCATATACCAATTTGCTAATGTAGTTCCCTCTATTGCAAGTGCAGTCTCAGCTGGCTCTGCATTTGCTATTTTAGTTTCCTCTGCTGCAGGTGTAGTGTCGGCTGGCTCTGCATTTTGGATGGATTCGGCTAGCTCAAATCTAAAAAGTGGGGATTCTACTACTATAATTGGATAGGTGTTCTCCCCGCCAATGACAGCTTTGGGGTAAAAAGGCTGATTCTCAAAATAGGGGACATCCATGGTGTGGCAAAATTTCCTGGTTTGAGGTGAATAGCATTTGTACCCCTTTTAGTATGGGAAGTAGCCGAGGAAAATGCGTTTGATGGATTTCTCTTTTTCTTTCTTCTTCATTTGTCAAAGTCTTGTGTCAATTATATTATATGCAAGCGGATAATACAATGAGGTATATATTTCATGGGGATTTGGATCAATGCAAGATGAGATTGGTTGGAAAGGGATACTGTTAGGTTTTTTATTAGTAGAAACCTGATTAAGTGTCTCACTCACACACAAAGATCATTCACAATCTGCAATGTACTAAATATACCTCGTGTATTGTATAGTATTCGAAAAGAAACAACGCAACATGTACAACCTTCCAGGACAATGCTCCCGGCCTAGACAGGATTGTCATAATCCTGCCCACTCTCCTAACAGACAAAAACAAAAACATTCCCTGACACAAGCCTACCTCTCAACTATATATAGAATTTCAACACCGAAAGTCTCTACCCTTAAAACCTCCTAACCAACTCCATATTTTTTAACGAACTTCCTCCTAACATATACATTCAATACCCTATCAGATACCCACATACCAATAAAATAGATTATGACGAGACATGTGCCCTAATAGTAAAAGTGAATAAATTGAGATTGTATTCTATCCTCAATTACCCACTTTGGTTAGGACGTGCAATAGTTTGATGTTAAAAATGTATGACTTCTCTTAGTATCACTTAAGTAGGTTAGCATCCAATACATTTTGTTGTGTTCAACATGAGGAACTCCTGTATTGTTATTAGTTGAGGACCCTTCCTAATGAATGCAACTCTTCACATTGTTAAACATAATCCAAAGCTCTCTTAGATAAGTCGTTAGCTGATCCATGGGGACTTGCAGCTCAGTATTACAAGACCTGATATCTCTTATATTGTGGGAGTTGTTAGTCAATTCATACATAATTCTCACATTGATCACTAAAATGCTAAAATTTGCATTCTTAGATATATCAAAAGGGCTAAGACAAGGATTGTTGAGTAAGGACAAAGGAAATACTCAAATTATAGGATATTGTATTGGGCTAGTTGTCCCATTGACAGAAGATCCAACATGGGGATATTGTGTATTTGAAGGGATTATTGTCTCTTGGAAGAGAAAGAAACAAAATGTTATTGTCCTATCCTTTACAGATGTTAAATATAGACCCATGGCTTTGGCCATTTGTGAACTTGTGTGGATTAAATAACTCCTATAAGAGGTGGAATTTTGTGAAGGAGAGCAAATGAAGTTGATATTCCATCTTTGGTAAAAGGAGTTATTTCCCATTTGACTTGATTCACTCTGATGTTTTGAGACCTGTCTTAGAATCTATTTATAGTTAAAATGGTTCATTAGTTTTGATGATGAGACCTGTTTTATAATCTATTTATGGATAAAGTGGTTCGTTACTTTTGTTGATGATTGTATTAGTGTCATATGAAAATACATTATGGAAAGAAATTGAGGTCTCAACATTTTTTGTTAATTTTTCCTTTATGTCCAAAATCAATTTCAAAAAAATATAAAACGAATTAGTTTTGATAATGGTACTAAATATGGGTCAAAAGTTCTCCAAATTCGTTTTATAATGATATTTTTCATGAACTAGCACGTGTTAACACTCCACAACAAAACAAAGTAGCAAAAAGGAAGCATTGTCATTTTTAGAGGTAGCTAAAACCTTCCTTTTCCATATGTATATTCCATAACCTAATCCCTTTGGATGTCTACCTCGGAGTTCCTATTTAAGAAAATCATATAATTGGAAGTGAAGAGAGCTCTCCTATAGATAAAATCAAATACTAGATATTGGTAGGAAAACTTACTTATCACACATGTGATGTGACCACATATTGTTTATGCAGTTAGTGTGGTAAGTCAGTTTATGCATGATCTGAGAGAAAGACACATGTAAGCAATTGAGAAAATTCTTCAATACTTGAAGCCAGGCCTAGGAAAGGAACTATTTTTCAAGAACGAAGACACTTTGACCCTGCAAATATATATAGATGCAAACCATGAAAGTTTTGTTATTGACAAAAATTTACATATGGATATTGTTTGTTTCTTGGAGAAAGTCTAGTGAGTTGGAAAAGTTAAAAATAGGATATGTTCTAGTGCAGAAGTTGAACTTGGAGTCTTACTTAAGGTGTGTGAAGGACTTTGGATGAAGATCATACTTGATGACCTTAAAATAAAGATTGACATCCCTATGCAATATCCATAATTCAACCATGAGCATTGTGATAACTAGTCAACCATGAGCATTATCCATAATACATTCCAACATGATAGGACCAAACATATTAAAATTGATAAGCATTTCATCAAAGATAATCTTCATAGGGCCCAAGTGGTTACAACTCATACACCTACAGGATTTCACATAGCCGAAATTTTCACTAGAGTTTCCTCAAGGCAAATTTCAGGATCTTGTAGGTAAGTTTGGAATGATGTAAATAGAAAATTATTAGGACGAAAAGTATTCTTAGTATCTCCATCATAGTACTTAGGAAAAAATATCTTAAGAAAATTTCTATTCGTTTTCAACATATTTCTTTTTTAAAGTTTTTTATTATGACAAATAGAGATGGTGACAATGTAAGTGGTGTGATTCCTATCAATAAAATAATTCTTTATGATTCAAGCCATACACACACACACACACACACAAGCTAACTACAACAATTCATTGATTTTTATCATTCAAATTCAAGTGACAAAAAGAAAAATAACAGGTAATTATTAAAATCAAACAACAAATTGAAAGGAAAATTTTACAACATTGTAATTGTTGTAACATTTCTATTCCACAAACTCAAATCTTGTTTAATTTCTTTTAACTGAATTTCTTTAAATTTGTAACTGTATATTGGGATTCTATTGAAGAATCAATCAAAGCCCAATTTAGCTTTGCATTCTCGGCAATGGATAGAAGAAGGCAAGGAAGGCACGTGCTCATTGGTGACTTGGAGAGCAAGTTACACAAGAAGGAAAGCATGAACAAGAAAGCTTATTCTCGACATCTAGGATAGATCTTACAAGACCATCTATTTGAAATTTGAATTTTTCCTCTCAGTTCATTTCAATTTTGAAAAATATTTTCTAGAGCATTGTCTCTTGAAATACTGATCCTCTTTCTTTTAAGTGTTATCTTGAAATTCTTTGGACTTCAAGTGGTAATTCTACACCTCACTTATCTTGAGCTAGTCCCAGGTGGCGTTTTCTCCATTTGTCATCCGCATCTTTTTTATTTCTTAGTTTGGCCATATTCGAGCACACTACCCGTTCTTAATATGTTCTATTCACGTCATTGTTTCCAATCTTATTCTTATATTGTTCTTAGTTTCATGTTATGTTCTTGTCGTGTTTGAATCTGTGAATCAAAGCTCATCCATGATTTATTTAATGTTTTAATCAAATATGAGATTCATTCCAAGGTTGCAATCTTGCAAGGAAATTGAAACTTATGAAAGCTTACAATGCATATTTGTCCTCTATCATAGCATCTCCAACCTTAGAATAGATTGCTTTATAGTCTTCCTATATCTCCTTAGCTATCTTCATAAACAGGTAAGCACAACTAACTTTTGGTTTCGTGGCATTCCACAACAATGACATTACAACCTCATCTCCCCATGTTGCAGATTTAGGATTTGAAAAATTAGGAGCATGGTCAATGAAGATGACTTTATTAAATTTATTCCCCTTCCCTTTTAGAAAGGTTTGGAAAAAATGAGACCATTATAGGTAATTTTTCCCATTGAATGACAGGCTAGGTTAGATGTTTTACAGTTTTACATTACCAAAATTGTCTTATTGGTTAAGGGATTTCTTTGCATCAGGCATCTTGGAGGTTTGAAGTATTGCAATGCAGGCCTAGAGAGAATACAGCAGAAGGAAAAGGGATTGCAGCAATGTAGGCTATGCAGATGATTAGACAAGCTCCCAAGGATTTTGTTTGGAGATCTGATATCATGTCAGAAAAATTGGTTTTGATGATTTTCATAGAAGAGCAATTGCTCGTAAAGAGAATACAAAAAAATCTAATTATGGAAAATCCTAATTTACTGGAATATAATAGGCACAATATATCCTATAATTCAGAATCATTGATTCTGTAATATAAATACAAAATCTCCTAATGATGCAATAAAATCTGTACAAGGAAGTATCCTGTGTGGGGGAATATTATCTTCAACATATTTTTAGAGATTCTAACACCAAAAGAAGTGTAAACACATTAACACCAATATATATATAAAAAAAACCTGATACATTTCGCTTGGCTACCTCCACAGCACACCGCTTCCTTTCATCCAAATTTGGGCCTCCAACAATCGCACCAAAGACTGACCCAGCTGCCTAATTTTCAGACATTAATATAATTAAACTAGTTAATTTTATTGATTACAAAATGAGATGATGATTCATAGACTTCAAAATAGTTAACCATACGGGAGGAAAAGATTTTCATTAGATGCAAACCTCACCATACAAGCCAATTTTGCAAGGTTGAGATAGATTTAAAGTCTATTCTCTAAGATTATTGTTCTAATATAAGATTTCATATCTAATAAAAATAAGAGCTAGAATTAGATTTATGATTTGTCAATAACTATACATGCCCCAGGTTTTCACATATTTGGGCATAATTATAACACTGAAATTCTTTTCTCCAAGAAAACATTGAAAATCTTAGCCTGAGTATGTCAGTCGCCAGAATAAGTCACATTCTGAAGGCTAAACGATATTACTGAAAAATTAAGGTAAAGTGAACCATTGTGCTGATAAATTGGACTGGGATTTGGTAAATAGGGATCAGTTTAAATGGTATTCTTTTATGCCTCATAGCATTGGTTTGGATTTTCTTTATAATAAATAACAACTTTCTATGTATAGGGGTGTTTAGCTTCTTTTGAAGCTTGTCTTATATTTTTTAATCATGGGTTTGGTCTACTCCCCCCATGATTCATTATTCTTCTTTTTTCCTTTTAATAATATTTTCTCAAGTGATGACAAATGATAGATGTTCTTTGAGATGTCAGCATAACGGAGATATTAAAGTGCATAGTGATGACTAACATGAGTTTTTTACTAAAAAAAAGTGAAACAAAGTATTCAAAGTTGGAGATCAGAACTTTTACAAGGTCAGCAGCAGAATAGTGAAGTGAGAAGTCACAAAAATGCCTTTTGTAGTGTTTGAATAAAAAGTAAAGACAAATAAAAAGAAACCAAAAATTCACATTTCCTTAGAAAAACTGCGTCAGCCAAGTGGAAGCAAAGATCATTTCATGGTAAAAGTTCTAGGGTCTTTCTAGATCCCATTATATGCTGTTAATGACAAGTAAAAGAAACCCCGCCTGTGATGACAATGTTTTCACATTCATCATTCGCTATTACTTAATTTGGAACTCATTTTCGTCTTCCCAACTAATAGACTCAAATTACGACAAAACATTATTGAACCCACATTCATTATGGTTATTAAGTTTATGAGAATTCATGAACTTCAGGAAGCAATTCATATCACTGGTAGAATAAAAGAAGAAAACACAAATTGTCCTTTACCGGATTTAATGCAAGGCAATCGTCGAGCCATCGCACGGTTCTATCTACTGAGGTTTTGTTCCTTTTTTCAGACACCCAAGCAGGTACCTCATCAGCCAAAGTGGCCCATATATTTGGCCTCATGCATGAAATCATTTCAACATAATCTTTGGGTTTAACCTGGCCATGCCAATGTACGATTGGAAGATACATTAGATTCATCCTAATTTAAAATGCAAAACTACAGCAGAGAGTATAGAGCATTTTAAGGTAAGGCAGACAGCAATTGACAGTATATTTACCGATAAACGACCACAAGGAGTCTCAAAAGATGGTCCGAGTTTGGTAGCTCCCTTAGACTCAGGAAGGCATTGGATGGAATCCCTGGCTACTGCCGCAATTCCATATTGGTGCAAACTAAGCATCTGGTGAAGGCCTCCTATTTTTGATATTGTGGTTGAAGCAAGACCTTCCAAACTAGAAAATTGGACGAGAGGACAATCAGAACAATATGAACTACATTATGAAAATTGGACGCGTTAATACTTACAAGTGGAGTGGGGAAATTTGAAGGAGATGGGAATCCGGAAAAGGAAGAGAAGGGAGTAGGTCAGGGGCGATAAAATGTGGAAGCCCTTTACGAGTGGATAGGAGAAGAGCGGGCGTCTCTATGGGTTTTGGGCAGTTGCCCAACTCCAGTGCTCCTGCCCGTCCCCCACTGCAACATGCCTTCTTTACCATAAACTTCATCTGCATGTTGCAGTCGAGTCGAAGCCGCAGCGTTGTTTCTGATGCAAAATGGTATCTTTACTGGTTTCTTCACCCCGGTCTTTTCACCGGATTATAAAAAGAAAATATACTAATATGAAAATTTAATTTACAAAAATAAAATAAAGGTTAAATCAATCATTAGATATCAAGTTTGTATTTTTTTTTCAAGATTTTATTTTGAAAATTTTGTTATTAGTTTTTTTTCTTTGTAATGCATTAATAATATTAATTATGTGTAATGTGTTAGCACATTTATTATTGGGAAAGGTTAATTGGTGAGTACCGGTTAAGAATGGTTTTTTTATTTTTACATTGAAAGTTTAAATAATTAAATATATTAATTAAGATATTATAAATGTATATAAAAATTTTATAAAAATAAAAATATCTTTTTAAATTTGTAGACAATAACATACACAAGAATGATTTTGGAATTTTGAAGTCTTTACTAAAAAGAAAAAAAATCTTTGATGAGAGTCTCTCAAGGTGAAAGTTTCAAATGTCAATATGGTAAACCTTTGAAAGGTATGTCTTTAAGTTTTACAAAAATTTTAATACTTTAATTATGTTTAATTATATTTAATTTTTAACTCTGGTGGCACTTCCTTATGTTTAATTATATTTAATTTTTAACAACATTAAAATATGGTTTAATTATGCCTTTGGTCCGTATTTTGGAGTCAAAATCTCAAATTGGTACCCGAATTTTTAAAAGTCTCAAATTGGTCCCCTTTTTAGTTTAAAAGTCTCAAGTTTGCCCTTTCCGTTAAGTCTGGTTAAACGCCGTTTGTGGTTGCTTAGGTGAATTTTTCTTACTGAAACGTGTCAATTACAGGTGGAATGACGTGCAAACATTTATTTATTTAAGCCAACAGCAATGTTGGATTTGAAATCCCTAATTTTATTTTCATCTTCTCCTATCTTCTCTCATGAATCCAGCCAATTGTGGGTCTTGTGGGTCCTGTTCAAGTTCAAATCTTGGAGGAAAGCAGAAGAGTAGCGTCAATTTTTGTAGTGCAGGTGGGTGTAGAAGCGTCAATGTCACGCCCAGTTGCTATTGTGGTGATAAGGTTGTGTTGAGAACTGCGAAAAGGAAAAAGATTTTGGGGTTGTCCAAACTTCAAGGTAATGTTATTTGTAATTTCTGTATTGTTTTTGTGTAAATTTTTTGTGTTTTTTGATAAAAACAGGTGTAACCCGAAACCCGTAACCTGAAACCTGAAACCCAAAACATCAAACCCGAAACTTGAAACCCCAAATTCGAAACCCAAACCCCAAACCCGATACCCGAAATTCCAAACCCGATACCCGAAACCCAAAATCCGTAACCTGAAACACGAAACCCCAAACCCTAAACCCGAAACCCGAAACCCGAAACCCCAAACCCGAAACACAAAACCCACAACCCGAAACTCGAAACCCGAAACTCGAAACCCCATACCCCATACCTCAAACCCCAAACCGGACACCCGAAATTCCAAACCCTAAATCCGTAACCTGAAACCCAAAACCCCAATCCTGAAACCCTAAACCCGAAACTCGAAACCCGAAACTGAAAAACCGTACTTCGAAACCCGTAACTCGAAGCCCCAAACCCGAAACCCATAACCCGAAACTTCAAACTCCAAACCCGAAACACGAATCCCGAAACCGAAAACTTGTAACTCGAAACCCTAAACCAGAAACCTGTAACCCGAAACCTGTAACCTGTAACCCGAAACCGAACACTCGTAACCCGAAACTGGAAACATTTAACCCGAAACCCTAAACCGGAAAGCTGTAACCCGAAACCCGAAACCCCAAACATCAAACCCGAAACCTGAAACTCGAAACCCAAAACCCCAAATTCGAAACCCCAAACCCAATACCCGAAATTCCAAACACTAAACCCGAAACCCAAAACCCGTCACCTGAAACCCGAAACCCGAAACCTAAAACCTGAAACCTGAAACCCGAAATCTGAAACCCGAAACCCGAAACACAAATCCTGAAAAACAAAACTGGAAACATTTAACCCGAAACCCTAAACCGGAAAGTCGTAACCCAAAACTCGTAACCGGAAAGTCGTAACCTAAAACCCCAAACTCGAAACTCGAAACCCAAAACTGGAAAACTAGGGTTTAGGGTTTCAGGTTACGGGTTTCGGGTTACGGCTTTCCGGTTTAGGGTTTCGGGTTCAATGTTTCAGGTTTCAAGATTTGTGTTTCGGGTTTCCAGTTTCGGGCTTAGAGTTTCGAGTTTCGGGTTTCGGGTTTAGGGTTTGGGGTTTCGGATTTCGGGTTACGGGTTTCAGGTTTCAGGTTATAGGTTTCCGGTGTCGGGATTCGTGTTTCGAGTTTGGGGTTTCAAGTTTCGGGTAACGAGTTTCGGGGTATGAGTTACGGGTTTCGAGTTTCGGGTTATGGGTTATGGGTTTCGGGTTACAGGTTTCGGGTTTAGGGTTTCGGGTTTCGGGTTTGAGGTTTCGGGTTTCGGGTTTCGGGTTTCCAGTTTGGGGTATTTTGTTTAGGGTTTGGGGTTTCAGATTTCGGGTTACGGGTTTCAGGTTTCGCGTTACAGGTTTCCGGTGTTGGGATTCATGTTTCGGGTTTGGGATTTGAAGTTTTGAGTTACGGGTTTCCAGTTACGGGTATCGGGTTTCGGGTTACAGATTTCGGGTTTTAGGTTTCCGGTTTCGGGTATCGGGTTTCGGGTTACAGATTTCGGGTTTTAGGTTTCTGATTTCAGGTTTGATGTTTGGGATTTCGGGTTTAGGGTTTCAGGTTACGGGTTATGGGTTTCAGGTTTGGAGTTTGGAGTATGGGGTTCTAGTTAGGGGTTTGGGGTTTAGGGTTTGGGGTTTCGGATTTCGGGTTACGGGTTTCGGGATACAGGTTTAAGGTTTCGGGTTACAAGTTTCCGGTGTTGGGATTTATTTTTCGGGTTTGGGGTTTGAGGTTTAGGGTTACGGGTTTCGGGTTTCGGGTTACGGGTTACGGGTTTTGGGTTACATGTTTCCGGTTTAGGGTTTCAGTTTACGGGTTTCGGGTTACGGCTTTCTGGTTTAGGGTTTCTGGTTAAATGTTTCGGGTTTCGGGATTTGTGTTTCGGGTTTCGGGTTTCAGGTTACGATACTCCTGTTTCAGGTTTGGAGTTTCGAGTTTCGGGTTTCCAGTTTGGGGTTTCGGGTTTAGGGTTTGGAGTTTCGGATTTCGGGGTACGAGTTTCGGGTTACGGGTTTCAGGTTTTGGGTTACAGGTTTTCGGTGTCGGGATTCATGTTTCGGGTTTGAGGTTTGAAGTGTGAGGTTACGGGTTTCGGGTTACGGCTTTCCGATTTAGAGTTTCGGGTTTAAGATTTCGGGTTTCGGGATTTGTGTTTCAAGTTTTGGGTTTCGGGTGACGAGTCTCCGGTTTCGGGTTTGGAGTTTCAAGTTTCGGGTTTCTAGTTTGGGGTTTGGAGTTTTGGATTACGGGTTTTGGGTTTCGAGTTACGAATTACGGGTTTTGGGTTATAGGTTTCCGATTTAGGGTTTCGGGTTTCGGGTTTGTTGTTTGGGGTTTCAGGTTTAGGGTTTCAGGTTACAAGTTTCGTTTTGCGGCTTTCCTTTTAAGGGTTTCGGGTTAAATGTTTCGGGTTTCGGGTTTAGGAGTCTCCGGTTTCGGGTTTGGAGATTTGAGTTTCGGGTTTCCAGTTTCGGGATTCTTGTTTCGGGTTTGGGGTTTGAGGTTTCGGGTGACGGGTTTCCAGTTATGGGTTTCGGGTTTCGGGGTACCGGTTACGGGTTTCGGGTTACAGGTTTCCGGTTTAGGGTTTCGGGTTATGGGTTTCGGGTTACGGCTTTCCAGTTTAGGGTTTCGGGTTCAATGTTTCGGGTTTCAGGATTTGTGTTTCGGATTTCGGGTTACGAGTCTCCGGTTTTGGGTTTGGAGTTTTGAGTTTCGGGTTGAGGGTTTGGGGTTTCGGATTTCGGGTTACGGGTGTCGGGTTACGGGTTTCAGGTTTTGGCTTACAGGTTTTCGGTGTCGGTATTCGTGTTTCGGGTTTGGGGTTTCATGTTTCGGGTAACGGGTTTCGGGTTACAAGTTTCCGGTTTAGGGTTTGGGGTTTCGGGTTTGAGGTTTCGGGTTTCGGGTTTCCAGTTTGGGGTTTTTTGTTTAGGGTTTGGGGTTTCAGATTTCGGGTTACAGGTTTCGGGTTACGGGTTTCAGGTTTCGCGTTACAGGTTTCCGGTGTCGGGATTCGTGTTTCGGGTTTGGGATTTGAAGTTTCGGGTTACGGGTTTCCAGTTACGGGTATCAGGTTTCAGGTTATAGATTTCGGGTTTTAGGTTTCCGGTTTCGGGTTTGATGTTTGGGGTTTCAGATTTAGGGTTTCAGGTTACGGGTTATGGGTTTAAGGTTTGGAGTTTGGAGTATGGGGTTCTAGTTAGGGGTTTGGGGTTTAGGGTTTGGGGTTTCGGATTTCGGGTTACGGGTTTCGGGTTACAGGTTTCCGGGTTAGGGTTTTGGGTTTCGGGTTTGATGTTTGGGGTTTCGGGTTTAGAGTTTCAGGTTACGGGTTTCGGGTTACGACTTTCCGATTTAGAGTTTCGGGTTTAAGATTTCTGGTTTCGGGATTTGTGTTTCAGGTTTTGGGTTTCAGGTGACGAGTCTCCGGTTTTGAGTTTGGAGTTTTGAGTTCGGGTTTCTTGTTTGGGGTTTGGAGTTTCGGGTTACGGGTTTTGGGTTTCGAGTTACGAATTACGGGTTTCGGGGTACAGGTTACGGGTTTCGGGTTACAAGTTTCTGGTTTAGGGTTTCGGGTTCGGGTTTGATGTTTGGGGTTTCGGGTTTAGGGTTTCAGGTTACGGGTTTCGGGTTACGGCTTTGCGGTTTAGGGTTTCAGGTTCAATGTTTCGGGTTTCAGGATTTGTGTTTCGGGTTTCGGGTTACGAGTCTCCGGTTTCGGGTTTGGAGTTTTGAGTTTAGGGTAACGGGTTTCGGGTTACGGGTTACGGGTTTCGGGTTACAGGTTTCCGGTTTAGGGTTTGGCGTTTCGGGTTTGAGGTTTCGGGTTTCGGGTTTAGGGTTTCCAGTTTGGGGTTTTCTGTTTAGGGTTTGGGGTTTCAGATTTCGGGTTACGGGTTTCGGGTTACGGGTTTCAGGTTTCGCGTTACAGGTTTCCGGTGTCGGGTTACGGGTTTCGGGTTACGGGTTTTGAATTACAGGTTTCTGATTTAGGGTTTCAGGTTTGATGTTTGGGGTTTTGGGTTTAGGGTTTCAGGTTACGTATTTCGGGTTACGCTTTCCGGTTTAGGGTTTGGGATTTGAAGTTTCTGGTTACGGGTTTTGAGTTACGGGTTTCGGGTTACGGGTTTCGGGTTACAGGTTTCCGGTTTAGGGTTTTGGGTTTTGGGTTTGATGTTTGGGGTTTCGGGTTTAGAGTTTCAGGTTACGGGTTTCGGGTTACGGCTTTTCAATTTAGAGTTTCGGGTTTAAGATTTCGGGTTTCGGGATTTGTGTTTCAGGTTTTGGGTTTCAGGTGACGAGTCTTCGGTTTCGGGTTACGGGTTTTGGGTTTCGAGTTACTAATTACGGGTTTTGGGTTACAGGTTAGGAGTCTCTGGTTTTGGGTTGGGAGATTCGAGTTTCGGGTTTCCAGTTTCGGGATTCATGTTTCGGGTTTGGGGTTTGAGGTTTCGGGTTACGGGTTTCCGGTTATGGGTTTCGGGTTTCGGGGTATCGGTTACGGGTTTTGGGTTACATGTTTCCGGTTTAGGGTTTCAGGTTACGGGTTTCGGGTTACGGCTTTCCGATTTAGGGTTTCTGGTTAAATGTTTCGGGTTTCGGGATTTGTGTTTCAGGTTTCGGGTTTCGGGTTACGATACTCCTGTTTCAGGTTTGGAGTTTCGAGTTTCGGGTTTCCGATTTAGAGTTTCGGGTTTAAGATTTCGGGTTTCGGGATTTGTGTTTCAGGTTTTGGGTTTCGGGTGACGAGTCTCCGATTTCGGGTTTGGAGTTTCGAGTTTCGGGTTTCTAGTTTGGAGTTTGGAGTTTCGGGTTACGGGTTTTGGGTTTCGAGTTACGAATTACGGGTTTTGGGTTATAGGTTTCCGGTTACGGGTTTCGGGTTACAGGTTTCCGGTTTAGGGTTTCAGGTTCAATGTTTCGGGTTTCAGGATTTGTGTTTCGGGTTTCGGGTTACGAGTCTCCGGTTTCGGGTTTGGAGTTTCGAGTTTCGGGTTTCCAGTTTGGGGTTTCGTGTTTAGGGTTTGGGGTTTCGGATTTCGGGTTACGGGTTTCGGGTTACGGGTTTCAGGTTTCGGGTTACAGGTTTTGAGTGTCGGGATTCGTGTTTCGGGTTTGGGGTTTCAAGTTTCGGGTAATGGGTTTCGGGTTACTGGTTACGGGTTTCGAGTTTCGGGTTATGGGTTACGGGTTTCGGGTTACAGGTTTCTGGTTTAGGGTTTGGGGTTTGGGGTTTTGGGTTTCTAGTTTGGGGTTTTTTGTTTAGGGTTTGGGGTTTCAGATTTCGGGTTACGGGTTTCAGGTTTCGCGTTACAGGTTTCCGGTGTCGGGATTCGTGTTTCGGGTTTGGGATTTGGAGTTTCGGGTTACAGATTTCGGGTTTTAGGTTT
>Ga0209589_1005022_pt1 | contig 22638 bp, 6 predicted proteins | sample CowpeawhiteBW_FD_187525 | JGI IMG/M metagenome (GOLD analysis project Ga0209589, IMG submission 187525) | Root nodule microbial communities of legume samples collected from California USA - Cow pea white BW (SPAdes) (version 2) | ecosystem: Host-associated > Plants > Roots > Nodule | place: USA...
CTTGAGTTGAGCTCGGGATAGGGGTTAAACACGTACATTCCTCGAGTTGAGCTCGGAATGGCATCCCTCGAGTTGAGCTCGGGATGGCGGATGAACACGAGGAACCCTTGAGTTGAGCTCGGGTTGGGGAGTGTTGCCGGTGTGAGTGTGCTGGTTGTGGCTAGTACGGATGGGTCCAGTTAGATTGCCCTCCTCAGTTGTTGACTGACGAGTTTGGTAGTCTTGGGACATTACGGACTATGTTCGTAATTGGGAACTCCACCTGGGGTTGCGGTGTGTGATCCGTAGCATTGGTTCTCGCACGTGCTCTGTCGGTTGTGGCCGGTAGGTTTGGCAGCAAATTACCTTGAGGTAATCACTAGAAGAGGTAGAACCCGAATGGTCTGGTTGTGGTCAGACGTTAGAGAATTGGTTAAGAGATGGTGCTTTGTTAATTGTGGAGCTTATATCTGTTAAATTGGTTATATGATATTTATGATGATGTATGTTGTTTTCATAAGCTCACCCTATTTGCTTGTGTTTGGCGATGATCGTGTACGCGGTACACGGGAGCAGAGGATGTTGCTGCAGGTGGAGCCGGTGATGCTTAGTTGCGAGTGGGGGTTCTACTGGGAGAAACTTCTTATATTTACTTTATTTGTTTTTGGAAACTGTTGTAAACCCTGATGGGTGAAACTATAACCATGTTGTTTTGGTTTATGGAATAGATGTTTATAAACCTTATGCGAACATTTAATAAATTTTAAATTTCCCGCGTTTTTGGGAAATGAGGTTATTCATAAATGCAATATCTTTATATATTTAATCGTTTTATTTATTTGAACCAGTAATATCCTGACGGGATGTTACAGCCTGGCGATCACGCACGACCCGCCAGGCGGTTTCTGGAAAAATTCCAGAAACCCGATTTCATCTCTGATTTTCACGTAAATTGCAATCCCAACCCCGCATACATCACGATTCAATCAATAAAAAAACATCAAACAATCAATAGGAACTCCCCTAACCTGGATTCCTTGCTTAATTTGATAAATTCTCTATTTCCTCCTTGATTTCCAATAGCCTTCTTTGCTCTTCTTCCAATTCCCTTCTTCCTATCAACCCTAACTGAGTTTTCAATTTGAATTTGCCTATACTCACAGCACCTACCAATGGCAGACTTCCAACCCCTTCTCTCTCCTTATTTGGTCTCTTTAATCACACCTTAATTAGGGTTAATGACCATAAAACGAAAACTAAGTATTTAGTGAGCTTAATGATCATTCAATGGTGTTTAGAGATACTTTTCCAGTCATCCTAGCTGCCCTCTCATGGCTAGGGTTTGTGTGACTCTTCATGTTCATTTCAAAATTGAATTTGGCAAAAAGAAATTATTTTATCTAAGCTAAGATTCAAACCCATCACCACACAATTGCAATTCAAGTGCACAACCAATTCAACCAAGTCATATTACATGATAATATTCATACATTAAATATTATATCCTTACTTATCACACCCAAGCATCTCTAAAAAAAATACTAAGAATTAAATAACACCCAATTGACACACATAGGTCATACTCAAACCCAAGTCCTCTCACACAATTAAAGTACTCTTAACCATTTGAGCTAGTACTTTTCCATGTCATGAAGGTTAGCATTTAATGTCATAAAGACTTCTCTTACCCGCATTTATTAAATAATTATTTATTTAATTATTTAAATTTAACGGGTCTCACATCAAGAGACTTATAAAATTAAGGTGCTTAAAATGTTCTAAATGGACAAGTCATGTCCATTATGCACTCCAATAGTTGTGAGGTCGTTAGATGTTGATAAATATTTTTCTTAGACCTCTAGAAAATGATGAAGATCTTCTTGGTCCAGAAGCATCATATCTTAGTGTCATAGAAACACTAATGTATCTTGTTAATTATACTCGATCTAATATTGCATTTGCTGTAAATTCGTTAAGCAAGATATAATTCTTCAATTACAATAAGAAAATGGTTTGGAGTAAAACATATACTTTGTTACTTTAAGGGTACTACGAATATGAGCTTATTTCATTCAAATGATTCAGATTCAAACCAATGGTTATGTATATGCCTGTTATTTTACATATTCTCACAATGTCACAATGGTTGATCACAAACAAGATGTTTGTTCACATGTGGTAGCACAATGGTTTCATGAAGGTATATGAAATAAACCATAGTAGCAACATTGTATAATCATACAGAATTACGATGAAAGTTGTGAATATGTTTGGTTAAGGTCTATAATTCAACATGTGCAAGAAACTTGTGACTATCCCCGACAAAGATGGAATCAACCGCCATATATGAAGACAATAGTGTATTGTTCAATTGAAAGGATGATATAGATATCCAAAAATTCATTCATGTGAAAATATGGCAGGTCTATTTATGAAGTTTTTGTCAAGAAGAACTTTTGAGCAAATGATTCAAAAGTTCGGACTCCGTCACCTTAATGATGTAAATTTACATGAGGGGGAGGAATAGAATATGTGATGAACAATATTGTATTAAAGAATACAAAATGTTGTACTCTTTTTTCTTCCCTAGCTTTTTTCTATCCCAAAGGGTTTTTCCTAGTAAGATTTTAACGAGGGCACATTCTTTTATCAATGGATACTCAAGTACTCAAGGGGAAGTGTTATGAATTAATGAATTAATAATTGTCCATTCATTTGATACATTTACTCATATGATTCATTGCTCTTTATGTAAATATTTGTATTAACTATGTTGATTTTTGTTTCCTTATTGAGTACATGTTGTATCTATAAATATGACTCTTCGTATCAATAATAATACACAAATGAGTTGCTCCTCATTCTTTCATTCTCTATTCTCTATTGTTTGTCTCTTATTATCTATTATTCTCTCTGTTATTCACTTTATTTCATAACACTATAAATATTATTATCATTATTATTAACTATAATTATTTTTGTTATTATTATTACTATTAATTTTATTACCATTATTATTATTATTTTTATCACTTCACGATATTATTATAGTAGTATTATTATTATTATCATTATTTTTACTTTTAGTATTATTATTATTATTATTATTATTATTATTATAATTAGACACACATTTTAAATTTTGTTTATGGGATCATATCTCAGTTACTTACTCTTTCTATTTATTTTGTTGTTCATTTTATCTTTATTATTATTTTTACTAGTGGTGTTATTATTAGAAGTGTTTTTTTATTATAAAAAAAATATTATTATGCTAAATACTTTGCTAAATATAGTTTTAAACTTTTAATACTTTTATAATTTATAATTTATATTAATGTTATTATTAGTATTTTTAATGGTTAAATAAATATAATAACAATTATATTATCATTCTAAAAAGATTTGAAAAAAAAATTGTGCACACGCACAGGTCACATGTCATTATAATTATTTCAGAAAATCAATCAATTGCATCATATTGTGATATCAATTTTATTTATTATATCTAAAATTGTAATTATTATCATATCAGTTAGATTTACTACTTCCTTACTTTAATAATAACATTTACAACAATATAACATAATTTTTATGATATTTATTATTTTATTTTTAAATTATTATTATTATTATTATTATTATTATCAACTTTAACTAGGAATGACAAAAATATTCACATTTGTGGGTATCTGCGGATAAAATCTGTTGCGGATAGTTAGTACCCGCGGATAATAAATATCCACAAGTAGAAGGTAGCATGTATTTTAATACCAATTTATAAACGGGTCAGGTGCGATATCATACTATCCGTACCTGCCCCTACCTATTACCAGCAAAAAGTTAAAGTTAAAGTTAAAATTAAAATTTAATTTATATTTTATTAATTTAAATTTAATTAAAATTGAAATTAAATTTATATTTTATTAGCTTAAATTTAACTAATTTTAAAATTTTATTTTATTTTATTTTTTATAATTTTATTCAAAAATTTTATGAAATATATATATATATATATATATATATATATATATATATATATTTAAATATTCTAGGGTATGCGGGTTTTAAATAAATCTACATATATTTTCTAAATAAGTATCGAGTGAAAAAACAGGTGGATTTTTTTTTACGGGTCGGGTTGCGGGTAGGTACTATCCATACACGATCCAACTAGTTGTCATCTCTAAGTTTAACTATAATAATAATAATAATAATTAATATTATTATTACTATTATTATTATTAACTATAGTTATGATTATCATTATTATGATCAACTATAATTATTGTGATCATTTTTAATATCAACTATAAGTATTATTATCATTATTATTAAGTATAATTATTGCCATTATTATTATTATTATTATATTACTATTATTATTATTACTATTACTATTATTATTAATAAAAAATAATTATCATAATTATTTTTATTATTTTTAATTATTATGGTCACAATTTAATTTTACTTACTATGTATGATCATGTTTCAATTTTGCCCTTCTTATTTATTTTGTTGTTCATTTATCTTTATATTTGAAAAATTATTTTAATTCAAAAAAATAGTTACTAAAATTAGTAAAATAATAAAACTAAAAATGATTTTTTTATCATAAATAATTATTTAAATTTAAAATATAATAACTAAGAGAATAAAATTGAAAAAACAAAAAAGGACACCAAAGATGTTTATATATGTAGTTGTATTATTATTATTATTATTATTGTTATTATTATTATTATAGTGAGACACATATTTTACTTTCATTTACAATGGGATTATATCTTAATTGTTTGCACTTTTATTTGTTTTGTTGTTCATTTTTACCTTATAGCTGTGTAATTATTTGAATTAAAAAAAATAGTTACTAAAATTAGTAAAATGATAAAATTGGCAAATGATTTTTTATTATGAAGAATTATTTAAATTTAACAAATAATATTAAGATGATAAAATTGTAAAAACAAAAGACGACACAAAAAATGTGTATTCTTTAAATATGTAGTTGTTTTATTATTATTATTATTATTATTATTATTATTATTATTATTATTATTGCCACTATGATTACTATAATGGTATTATTATTCTTATTCTTATTATTATTATTATTATTATTATTATTATTATTATTATTATTATTATTATTATTATTATTATAGTTAAACACACATCTTAATTTTATTTACTACAGAATCATATTTCAATTACTTTGTCATTTTTATTCGTTTTGTTATTGATGTTTATATATAATTATAGATTATTATCGTTAACATTAGCTTTAGTATTAGCACGGATATTAATATTTATTGCATAAATATTATTATTATTATCATTAGTTTGTTATTATTGGAATCATTATTATTTTTATTATTGTTATTACTATTTATAGTGGTGTTATTACTACAAGTTTTTTTTAATTATAAAAAATGTTGTTATACTAAATACTTTTGTTAAATAGATTTTAAATCTTTTTAAAATTTATAATTTATATTATTATTAGTATTTTTAAAGGTTAAATAAATATAATAAGTATTATATTATTATTCTAAAAAGATTTGAAATATAAAAAAAACCATGCATACATGCATAGGTCAGAGACAATTATAATTATTTCGTAAAATCAATTAATTGCACCATATTCTAATATCAATTTTATTTATTATATTTAGAACTAAAATTATTATCATATCACTGAAATTTACTACTTCATTACTTTAGTAATAATATTTACAATAATATAACTTAATTTTCATGATATTTCATTACATAATATTTTCACTACTTTATTATTTTAATATACAAAAAAAAAATACAACCCGTGCGTATAGGTTAGTGTACCAGAGAGACAAAATTGTTTCATTTAAAAAAAGTGGGACTAAATTAAACAAAAATAAGAATATAGGACCAAATTGAATATAAAACATTAACTCTTACACGTGACACGTTGTTGGGTTGACACATGGACATTTAAAAATTTTAAAAAATAAAAAAAACAAAAAAAAATCACGAAGTAGCATGTAATTGTCATTATTCATTATCGTTAATTATTTAAACGGTGTTAGCAAAAAAATACCAAATTGAACAAAATTGACGAAAATTGATACATATTTGAACACAAAAACAAAATTAGAACTGATGTGATAAAACTTGACAAAAATTGAGACAAAAATATATTTTAACCATTTTTAATTCTCTTTTGTGATAATTTGAAACATGAGTAATTGTCGTACTCGAAGAAATACTTTAAATTTCATTTTGATTTATAAGAAATATTTTGAATTTGATTTTGATTTATAAAATGTTATTAATTATTGTTGGTATTTTATTTTGGGGTGCTTGAATTGAACTAGTTATCATAATATTTTTATATGTTTAGAAAATGAATTTTAGTTTAAATGATTGTTTCATTCCGTGTATTATACAAGTGTAAATGAGTATTTCAAACTTGTTGAAATAAATAAAATAGTTATTTCTAGTAGAGATGTCAAAATGGGTTTCAATCTGTGAGTCAACTTGACTTCCATGGATTCGAGTTAGGTTGGGTTGAAAAATATTAAATTTTTTTAAAAGTGGGTTGAACTCAACCCGGCTCGCTTAACTCATTCTTTCTTTAATTTTTAATAATATGTCTTCCATTATTTATTTTATGTTATTTTAATACAAATTATTAAGTATAAAACTAAATTTATTATTTCAACTAAAAAATAAAAAATAGAAAACATTAAATTTGTATATTTCATTTCAAAGGACTCGTACCGCAACCACGATTTATATTAGAAGTCGTCAATGAGAATTACGACTTCCTGTCCCAAGTCGTCGAACTTAATACAACTTCATTTCTTTAATAAAAATAAAATAAAATACTATACTATGTTAATATTAATATCACACTGAAGTCATATTTGCTGTGTACGACTTAGTAAAATCATATTCATGGCTAGTGAGGGATCTTGACCAAAAGTTTTGGAGGAGCCAAAATAATATACTTAATGTTTATATATTTAACATTACTATCACTAATTCAATAAAAATGAATATATAATTTAGTATACCTATAACTATAAAAGAAACTACACATATCTAAAGGATTGTCCATTGTTTTTTCATATTCTTGAACTTATCAAATAATTCAATCATAACTAAAATTTTCAGCTTTTTTTTTTCAATATAAATAACTATATTATCTGCAAAATATTCATTTTCCATTTCACTAATGTGCACATATCGATTCAAAAGTCATCACAAGTATTTCATTTCATTATTTCATTTCATTGTTATGCCTCGAGCAACGATATTGTCCTGTTTTGATCTTTACTTTTCTTTTATCACTTTTAAAAAATGAATTTATTCTTTTGTTTTTCATCAATACAACTATTTAAAAAACAAGTTTAAGACTAAAAAATAATTTATCATAATCTAATAAAAAATTGAGAGACATAACTACTAAAAAAATGATAATCAAGTCTACTAAAAAATTGTCTATGAAAAATCATATAATACATTCCTTACTCTTTTATATTCGTAAAATGTAATATACAAAATGTCATGAGATAAAAAATAATGTTAAATATTAAACAAGTATTTCACTATCAAGCAGTGGCGGATCTTGACCAAGAGATTTGGAGGGGCCAGAATAATTAATTTTTTGATCATCTGATTGGATCATTAGTGTAATGCTTTAAAGAATGACTCTTCCATCAAACAATTGGATGTTAGATGTCATATTGGATCATTAGTATAATGTTTTAAATGCTTTAATGATGTGAAGAAGGTTAAGAAGAAGTATAATTTATCTTGTTTTTATCTTCACATATAGTTATAACTTTTACCAAATGAATATTGTTCATCAATATACTTTTTTTTAATATATTACAATAATTTATCATAATCTAATAAAAGATTGAGAGACATAATTATTCGAAGAAAAATATATTATAATCAAGTCACAATTAAAAATCAGTTATAAAAAACACATAATACATTATTTTTTGCTTCTATAATCATAAAAAATGAGTATTCAAAAGGCTCGTGAGATAAATGTTTTTTAATAACTATTAAAATAATATTTCATCATCAAATGAGACAAGAGAGAGTTACATTATTTTTCTTCGAAAAATGAAGGAAACAAATGAGAAATGAGAGCAAAAATAATTAGTATGTGTTTAACTTAATTTCTTCTTCCAAAAAAAAAATATGAGAGTAAGACATTAGTATAATTTTGTGAAAAATTAGAAAGGCAATGACAGAAGAAAATAAAAAAATATCTTAATAAATGTTTGTTTTAATTATTGTTTTGGTTACTGTTACTAAAAATGTTAAGTTGGTTCCCAGTTTTTTAGTCTGAATTTAGTTTCAATTTTTTAGTCGCAATTTGATATTTTTAAACAAAAACAGAGAACAAAAGAATAATTAAACCTAAATATTTTTATTTCTTATTATATTTAATTTTATGTTTTATTATTTATTAACATTACATGTTATATTTTATAAAAGAAATAAAAAGACACAATTTAATTTTCATCAATTTTTAAAATATACTATCTACAATTTTAAAAATTTCAAAAGTTTAAAAAATTTTAAGAATATATATAATTTTTAAAAAAATCAAAAATTATTTGGGGGGGCCATGGCCCCTCCCCGCTACCATGAAGCTCCGCCATTGCTATCGAGTGAGACAAGAGAAATTTATTTTTTTTTTTCTTTAAGAATGAAAGAAAAGATATAAAAAATAAGGACAAAAATAATGAGTTTTTGTTTAACTTGTTTTCTTCTTCTTCGATAAAAAAAGTTAGGTAAGGGTGAGAGATGAGTACAACATTTGAAAAACTCGATAATGGGAAGAAAAAATGAAAACTATCTTAATATTTTTTTCTTTATTATATTTGATTTTATGTTTTAATATTTATTAACATTAAACATTGTACTTTATAAAAGAAATAAAAGAATACCTAATTTAATTTTCATTAATTTTTCAATATACTACTACCTAATTTAAAAAGATACATATAATTTAAAAAATTAAAAAATGTACATAATTTAAAAAAATTTAAACATATATAATTTTAAAAAATTAAAAAAGTTAAAAAAAAATTAAAAAAATTTGAGAGGGGCCATGGCCCCACCTGTTACTTGAAAGCTCAGCCACTGCGTGACGTACACTTATTCTTTTAAAATCGTATAAATCTCATACAACTTGTCCATATCGATAATTTTTATTATCAAATATAAATTCTACCATAATGATAAAATAACCGTTTAATTACTTGTTAACTAATAGCTATATACTCTAGTTTTTAGAACAATACATTTTGAATTATAGTATTTTTTTTTCTACATTTGTCTCTTCTTTTATTCTTCTCATGATCTTATCTAATGGTATAGAGTTTTTTTTTTCTCAAGTTTATTATGTATTTTCTTTACCATAATTCCAGTAAAGAAATTGATGAGATGAAGAGTGGCAAATATGTATGAAATAATTAGTCTTGAAAGAACAAGAAGTATTTTCAAATTGTATTAATATAAAACTAAAAATACTTCAATATTTAAAATTATAAAATTAAATTAAGCAGAGATAAATTTTGAAAAAAAAAAATATAATATTTTTGTTACCGCCTAACACTTGAACTTAATCCGCCTGAGTTGATTTGATCTAAATTGACTAGAAAGAAATTCTAAACTCAACTATAACTAAAATATGATCAATTTGTATATATTTTATTCTGAATCTAGGTCAATTCAAATAAAAAATGCTCCTGCAGCAAAAATAGAATTTAAAGAAAAATAATAAAATACAGATAAAGTATATAATTTGATATATCTTACTTCCACTTAATTATATATAAACACTAGTGTTTATTTTTCTCCAATAAATATTATAAAGTTGATAACTCACACTAAATTGTAAATCATCTTAAAGTCCTTGCTCTGTGTGGTGATGGGATATTCATTCTTCTAATTTTCTTCCAATAAATAAATGTCAATTTGTTGTCTCAATTGTTAAAAAAATCTCCATCTATATCGTCCAAATTTAAATAACAATAATTCGAATAACATCAAAACACACAATGAATTAAAATTTAAAGGTTTGAAATTTTGAATTGTATTGCCCAACAATTATTTTTTAATTATTTTTTTATTTTTATAACATATTACCCTACGAAAATAGATTAAAAACTTTTTATTTTTTTACATTATTTTCTTATTTATTCACATCAAAGATAAAAGTTTTAATTTATACTTGAATCTCTAATAATATTCTTAATTATAAGTCGCTTCTATATTAATACACTTTTGCAATCTCATCACGAAGCTATAAACTCTTTTGTTGTCATTCGTCTAGAAAATTGCATTCGTAAAAGAAAAACTTAAAATTTCATATTTCCGAGAATTTATAAATGGCACCATGAAGCTTTATTATCACATTCTCAACGTTTTTAACATCTTCTTTCTTTTGATTTTATTTTATCACCATGTACTTAAAATAACCAAATTCTCAACTTCAACAAAATCACTATGTCAAACGTGTTGGGAATAGTCTAAGTGTGAGTCAAAAAGTCCCACATTGGATAGAAAAGACAAAGTTAAACACTATATAAGAATAAAGACTCATAACAACATTGTCTTAAGGTTTTGGTGTAAAAGTGGTGTCTAAGGTCTTATATGTGTAAGACTAATGTCATATAACCATATAGAACCACAATCTCTCAATGACCATAACTATGTCATGACTATGACTATAAACCATATATGAAAAAAATATAACCTATCAAAATGTCACTATTATTTAAAGTAAGCAAAATCCATTACCATTCAAAAGTATTTAACAACTTCATCAATCATCAATAGAACCACATAATCTTGAATTTACCTAACTACATTGAATCGGGAGTTCAAATAATCATTCTTCATTTCTCTTAATTTATTGGAGCCCTCTATCACTTCTCTACGTAAAAAGTTATCATATTATTGGACAACAAAAGTTGATGATTAATTAATGAATAATGAGGATATTCATTGGGTGAAAGAGGGATTAGTCAAACTCAACAAGCTGAAGAAATGATTAAAAAATGGCATTATTTTTTACAAAAAATTAAAATTTTATTTATTTATTTATTTATTTATTATCTGATAAAGATTTAATTAAAGTCACCATATAAGCAGTAAAACCAGCATCAGAGAAATGTGAAGCACATGGTAAGGGCAACAGGTGGGCAAAATCCACGTTTGCTACTTGCTAGTCTGATGAAAAAGACGTGTGAGAGGTTTTTTGACTTTGAATGAAAAAGTTTGCTAATAAACAATCTTAAACTGCGTCAATTTTCTATTATCCTAAGATTGCATGGAATCTGCAACAGTCAACTAAATCAATCTATTTAAATAATTCATTTTGTTTGATTAAAAAAATTAAGTTCGAAGTTTTTTTTTTTTTTAAATAAATTTCCAAATAAACTCTCCCAACTTTATTTATTTAATTACACTTATTTACTTACATCTTTGGGTAGTCGAATTTGTATTGATGAATAATATTATTGGATTCTCTTCTCTCATCTTATTTTTTTTTATTAACAAAAAATTAAAAAAAAAACTAGTCTAAAATTTGATTTTTCATAATCTGAATTGTTAACACGAAAAATAAACAATAATTTAAGAATTAAAAAAGTAATGAGTTTGTTTGGATAACTTTTTTAAGTGGTTTTATTTGGAAAAAGAAATTTAAAGTTTGAATAGTTAAATATTATTAAGTTTCAACTTGACTTATTTAATTCATTTATACCTTGAATAATTTTATTTAATCCAACATATGCATTTTACTAGTTCTTTTAGAAGTAACTAAGGCTGGTATTCTTATTCTAAGTCTTATCTTTATTTATATTTAATAACTAGCTCAAAGTGAAAGATGATGGATAAATTTCTCTTTTACGATGAAGAAAAAGGATGATTAGGTTAAAAAAAGATTAAAAAATTTATTATCTATTTGCATAATGTATTTTATCTAACGATTTCATCGAATATATCATATTTAATTGCTACACTAAAAGAAAATGAAAGATGATGATACAAAATAATTGTAACATAATTATTTCATCATTCGTCGTATATATTGTAGACTTTTTGTAGAAATTGTTCTGCTACTATAATTGTTAATTTGCTTTTTCTCTTCTAATATACCAAAAAAAAAATTTGACTACTTTTAGGGTCTTTTTTCTTGGACTTCCAAAATTTCTTCTCCACCTCCAAAATTTCTTTAAATAAAAAAAAACTCTTCGACCATTAAAGTAAAGCCACGAAGATCACACCTTAAAATTATTTCAAGATGTCGACTTTCGAAAGTCAAAATATATTACCGTAAGTCAACTTTCAAAAGTCAAAATATATTACTAGAAGTCAAAATATATTATCGGAAGTCAAAATATATTACTGGAAGTCAACTTTCAAAAGTCAAAATATATTACCGGAAGTCAACTTTCGGAAGTCAAGATATATTATCGGAAGTCGACTTCCGAAAGTCAAAATATATTACCGGAAGTCGACTTCTGGAAGTCAAAAATTATTATCGAAAGTTAAAAAATTAATTTTATCTTAAATATTTTCAATTTTACTTAAAATTTATGTTTACTAAGTTTTAAATGTTTTTTATTTATAATTTTTTATTTTATTTATTTTTTATTTTTCATATTTCTTAATATATATTTTAAAAATAAAAATAATGAATATCTTTATATATAATTTTATTTTTATTTAATATATAAAAAAAATAGAAGTATAAAAATAAGTAAAATTAAAATAACATTAAACTTCAAATAAGAAAACAAAAAAAGAAAAAAATTATTCTGTTTTATTTAATTCTTTTTAATATTTAAATTTTATTTGAAATAATAAAACTTTAATATATATATATATATATATATATATATTAAATATGAATTTATTTTAATTATTTTTCATTTTAAATAAATTTATATTTAAAAATATAAAAAATATATAATTGAAAAAAAATTAAAAATAATGATTAAAATTAAATATTTAAATTTGAATAAAATTAAAAATAAATTAGGATGATCCTTAAAAGTAATACTTTAATTAAAAAAAGAAATATATATATATATATATATATATATATATATATTTTTTTTTTATATATATATTTTTTTTTTTTTTATTTATTTTTTTTTTTTTTTTTTTTTTTTTTTTTTTTTTTTTTTTTTTTTTTTTTTTTTTTTTTTCTTAAAGTATTTTTTTTAAAATTTATATATTTTATAATATTTTATATGTGTTTTAAAAATAAAATAAAATTTTAATATATTTTTATTTATATGTAATTTTTTTTATGATGTATTAAAAAATAATTAAACTTTAAATTTAAGAAAAATGTAAAAGTAAAAAAGAATTATATGTATAGGTACCGGAAGTTGACTTCCAAAAAATAAATAAATAAATATATATATATATATATATATATATATATATATATTTTGCGGATCTCGACTTCTATTAATATATATATTTTGACAGTTAAAATTGGATATCAATTTTTGAAAATATCTTTTATCGAAAGTTAATATCTGAAAATAATGTTGGAAATGTGATGTACGTGATTTCATTTAAATAGTCAAAAGATACTTTTAGAGTTGTAAAAATTTTTGGAGGTGTAAAAAAATGTTTGGAGGTGTAGAAAGAAAGATCCCTTTTAAATCCACGACACTGCAATAATTTTTTGTTTTTGCAAAATTATTCATCTAAAAGGGATCGCATTTATTTTAAACCCAATCCAAGATTCTGGCCCAAAATACTAAGCAAGAAAGCTCGATGCAGAGCCCAACTCATATTTGAATAAGCTTGATTTACTCTTTCTTTTACAATATTTCCCAATAGCTTAAGCCCAGAGGAGGTAATAAAGATATTTAAATCATACTGGTAATAAGGATACTCCCTCATGAGTAATATTATATATAATAGATATTTTAATAAGATTGATTAATACTTCCTTATATTATTGACATAAATATGAAATAATAAAATAATGTAATTGAAATAAATTTGATCTAAGATAATAGTTTTTCAAATTATTTTAAATAATTTTGTTCCAAACAAAATCGGGACAGAATAACGAATCAAAAAATAATTTAAAAAAATAGTGTGGAGTCGTCATTATAATTTATTCTGGAAAACATTATGAAAAATCATAAAGATAAGTGCAAGAGATCAGATTTTGGGTCTAGGAGTTGGTGATGCATGGGGAAAGTAGTAACATCCCATAACTTTCATCCTAAGACAATACTTTTAGTTAAAGATGGAAAAGATGTGTGTTTTTCAAGATGTTTATTTTTTCCAAAAAATATTAAGAAAAGAATGTACAAAAGAAACAATTTTTTTTCTTTTTGGTTTTTTGAGCTGACAAGAATGTACTCCGATCACAATATCTTCATTCGTAATGAAAAATTAGGTATCTCAAAATTTTAAATGAAAAGACTATTTGAAAAAATGATTTAGTTTTTACTTGGTAAACCCGACAAGGATCGACCTCATTCCTACGAATTTCCATTCATAATGGAAAATCAAAGATCAATAGTTCTTAATGAACCTTTTAAAATATAGTTGATTTGATTTTTTTTTTTTATAATTTTGAAAACCTTTTATGTCTTTTGTATTTTTAGTTATTTGGAAAAGAAGATCATACGACGGGAGCGGCCGGACAAACACGAACACTAAAACTAAATAAAGAAAACTATGGCCTTCTTTTTAGTTATTTATATTTTTTAGAGAAAATATAATTGAGAATGTATGTCATACGACGTGAGTAGCCGAACAAACACGAAAAGAAATGAGGAAAACTATATTTAGCTTTTTTTAGAATAAAATATTTTTGAATAGTGGAACTAATGTCCATACAAAGAATACCAAGATTAGGTTTAAGAAAATGTGTACAATATGAAAACAAAATATAATGAAAATTGGTAATACGCAAATAAAAAAGAAAAAACTGGCAACGACATACCTTTTAAACTTTTCAATCCATATTCTTTTCTATCAATCTCACTCTTTCGTTTCGTACATATCAACTACTTTTTCTCCTTTCTTTTTTATTTTATTTTATTTTTATTTTGCCTCTTTCTTTCAGAATTTTGTTTTTCTGTCAAAAGATGTGTGTTTGTATGAGTGGTAATGGGGAAGAAAGAGGGAAGTGTAGAGAATATTTTATTTTTTTTCGATGCCTTTTCATATGAGAGACTGTGTATTTATATACCAATGTAATTCTAGCCTTAATTGTGATGAACAATATAAGGAAAGAATTAGTCATGATAGCAACACATTACAGGAATCACCAGCAAATTAGAGCATAATATCAATCATCTAAAAGAGATATTCCTTCTAATTATTAGAGTACTATCTTCTCTATCAAGAACAAGAACAAGGTAGAAAACAAAGAGTGAAGGAGGAAATATGTTGGGTTGCTGAGTTGATGAGAATCGGTGTGATAATTAAAAACATTTTTTTCCTTATTCTTCTATTTTTATTTTTTCTTTTTCTTTTTGCTATAATTAAAGTTTGAAAATCTTTAAAGAAAAATTTATTTTACCTTCTTTATTTGCCATTAACTATTTTTTTTTATTTTTTTCGAATATAAATTTATTCACTCGAACGAAATTGGGTATTGATAACTATCTCTCTTTATCTGCATAAATAAATTTTATTTGCTAGAATATAATAATTTAATGTAAATTCCATGAATTTTTTTATCCCCATCCAACATAGATTGATGTTCAAAAGATGAAATATCTATGTTAAAATTATATATTATTAGTTTAATATTTTCTCTTTGTGTGATTTTGATTAAGTGATGTATTATAACTTTTATTAGTGTATAAAATAAGAGAGTTTATTAGAATTTAAAAAATTAAAGTAAACATACATTTTTTAAAATATTTTTAATTTGACTATTTATTTGCCTTTTACATTTTTAAAAAAATATTTTTTAATTTTATGAACAATGTTTGATTAGTATTTGCAAATTTAATAAATATTTTGGTTCTCATGAATTATTATGTGTCATTGTAATATGAAATGTATACAATTGAAATATATACAATTATAATTTTTTTCTAAATATCTAATATTTAATAAACAAACATTCTTTTAATATTGAATATTTGATTATATTATTTTTTCTTTACCGTAATTATGTATTATTTTATAAATATTAATTAAATAATATTGAAAATAGTGAAAAAAATAGGTATGGGTATGAGTACGAATATATACACGTTAACCGGTAGGAGTGAGGATGAGACAAAAATTTGATACCCATTGAGTTTAGATATAGGATATGTGATAAATTTTTTTTTATCTATTTGAAATAACGAAACCGTCCCGTCATGCCTCATTGTCGTCCTTGTTAGTAATAATGTTAAAAGACTAATTTAGACTTTAATTTACAAACCAATTATTAGTATTTTTTATTAATAATAGACACTATTTTAGGTGTCAGTAATTTTTAGATTATAAAATAATATTTATAATAGTCAACACCGTAAATAATTTTTTTTAGTTTCTAAATTTAATTGTTATTTAATAATTTTTATATACTGACATAATAAAATAAATACAATTTTAATATTAACAAATAGTATTATAATTTTCCAAACTTAAATAATTTCATAAATCTAACTTTCATATAATTTATTTTGTATTTTTCTTCAATCCAACCATCTCTATTTTCATTCTACTGTTCATATATTTCTTTCAAAAAGTTATCTGTATTTCCACATATTTTTGTTCATTTTTAACGTCTATTTTCTCTCTCTTTATATTAAACATACCAAAAAAAAAGTATAAGGAATTTTTTTAGAAATTGAATTTAGAAGTAACTTAACATCAGAAATATATTTATAAGGTGAAAATTAATATATATATATATATATATATATATATATATATATATATATATATATATATATATATATATATCCGCATTTTAGCATTAAGTTGTGATATCTCCATTACGAGAAGTGTTGATAACATGTTCCGACATAATAATATTTTTTTATTGGTTAAACATTATTTAAAAACTTCAAAATCACATAAAAAAATTATTAAATAGAATGTGAAATCCATAGATGTTTATAACTATGGCTCGTTTGGACAAATTTTTCGTAAGGACTCATAGTTTCTTTCTTTATTTATTTTTTAATTTGTGCTTTAATCGGGTTATAAAAGTTAGATTTCAATTCTTTTAGAAGTTTATCTATACTCTTGCTATAATTTCAACCGATAAAATATGACTTGTTGAGAGTGCGTGAAATTGAATTGTAAAATTTCTCACGCCAATATATACACGATAGGAAGCAAAATATTATCGTGGTAAATAAGAAGTTGTTCATTCAAATATATTAAAAAAACTATCCAAATCTGTGGAATTTTTAATTGGAATCGTGCTACCTTGTAATTTGATAGAAAATTGAATATTATATATTCTATAAGTGGATATTTTACGTGTTGTCCATTAAATTGGTGACCCGGTGATATATGGTTTTATATTTAAGCTTTTCCATGAAAAGAAAACAGTATCTATAGACGTGAAAATCACGTTCTAAGCCACACAGAACATGCTATTGACAATGAATTTTGTAGTTTCTAAGTCCATGACGTGCAACCAACTTCTTGCCGAATCCAATCATTCATATATTATCACAATTTATGCTTTAATCCCAACAAGGCATTATAGAGATCATTAGAAAATGATCAGGATCTATAAATACCCAAGGCACTTTGTGAATTGTATCTCATATCAACTTTGAAGCCTTTCCATATATCCTCTCACAAACCATTGTGAAGAAATTTATCAATGGCTTTCCTTCGATCCACCTTCGCCACCTCTACGCTTCTTCTAGCATTCTTAGCCATTGCATTCGCATCAGACTACTATGGATATGATCCAACACCAGAGGTTCAAAAGCCCAAAGCCAAAACAGATTACTACAACAATGATTATGGATCAACACCAAAGGTCGAGAAGGTTGAAAATAAAGTAGATTACAATCCACACCTTCCAAAACCAGACTATGGTGAAGAGTCCAAACCCAAAACAGATTACTACGACAATGCATATGGTCCAGCACCAACAGTTGAGAAGGTTGAAGACAAAGTAGATTACAACCCACATTTTACAAAACCATACTACGGTGGAGAGTCCACACCCACACCATATTACTATGACAATGGATATGGTCCTGCACCAAAGGTCGAGAAGGTTGAAGCCAAAGTGGATTACAACCCACATCTAACAAAACCAGCCTATGGTGATGAGTTCAAACCCAAAACAGATTACTACAACAATGATTATGGTTCAACACAAAAGGTCGAGAATGTTGAAACCAAAGTAGATTACAATCCACACCTTCCAAAACCAGACTATGGTGAAGAGTCCAAACCCAAAACAGATTACTATGATAATGGATATGGTTCAGCACCAAAGGTCGAGAAGGTTGCAGGCAAAGTAGATTACAACCCACACCTTACAAAACCTGACTACGGTGAAGAGCCCAAACCCAAAACAGATTACTACAACAATGGATATGGTTCAACACCAAAGGTTGAGAAAGATGAAGACAAAGTAGATTACAACTCACATCTTACAAAACCAAACTATGGTGAAGAGTCCAAGCCCAAAACAAATTACCATGACAATGAATATGGTCCAGCACCAAAGGTCGAGAAGGTTGAAGCCAAAGTAGATTACAATCCACACTTTACAAAACCAAACTATGGTGAAGAGTCCAAACCTAAAACAGTTTATTACAACAATGGATATGGCTTAGCACCAACAGTCCAAAAGCTTCAAGATGAATCAAGTTACAAACCACACCCTGCAAATCCCGATTATGATGAAGAGTCCAAATCTAAAACATATAACTTTGAAAATGGATACGGTCCATCACCGAAGGTTGAGAACCCTAAACCCAAAACAGACTACCAAGTTGAGAAACATGACCCTACCAAACCAAATTATTATGAAGTGCCCAAACCAAAAGGAAAAGATGAACAACATCTCTTTCCAACAACCATTGGTGTGCAAGGAGTTGTTTTATGTAAATCAGGTTCCACCTATTCTCCAATTCAAGGTAACATGTTTTCTTCATTGATGTAACAATTACATTTTCAATTGCCTATAGGTTGTTAATACATGTTTTAAAACAAATAAATTCATTTAAGTTTAGAGTTTGGTAAATATTTATTATTAATTGTATTTGCTATGTGTGACTGTGCAGGAGCTGTTACAAGAATTACATGTGGATGCAAGGATGAACATGGGTACGAGGCCAGTTCTATATCAGTATTGAGCCATGTGACAGATAATAAAGGTTATTTCTATGCAACAGTGTCACTTGAGGAACTTGAATCCAAATTGAAGGTAACTGAATGCAAGGCATATTTGGAAAGTTCTCCATTAGAGACATGCAAAGTTCCCACCGATGTAAACTATGGGATTAGTGGTGCTCATCTTTCTTCTTACCGCATTCTTGAAAACAAGGTCAAATTGTACACTGTGGGACCTTTCTTCTGTACCTCCCAACCTGCTAAGCCACTCCCCAATGGTTATTGAAGCACCTTCTATGAGGTCTATTGAAATGGCCGCAAAGTGGAAATCATGATTTTTTTTTCTTTTGTTTCTTCTTTTATCAATTTGTATTGTTGTGTGTTTTTCTTTTGATGTTTTTGATTTCATATGTAATTTATTGGTAGGAGGGGATGATGAAGCCTCCTTGCCTTCAAGAGATTTATGCTACAAATTTTAATTCTTTGTTCTTATATAAGTTTTATGAGTATTGAGCCTAAACCAAAATAAGTTTTATGATTCATCCTTTGGTCCTTATATAACTTTACTCTCTCTTAGGTGAACTGAGCAATAATTTCTTATTATGATAGACTCTAAATGATGTGTAGCAAATAATTTGCTAAAGTTCTTAGTTAGACGGTTAAAACATCTAATGAAAGGGAACAACAGACTAAAATCATCTAGTAGGGGAATAATAAACAACCTAATACAATCATTTATTAGATGTAACTATCTTAATGATTTTTTGTTATTCCCTTAACCTGGTTTTTATATATAGAGACCATTATGGATTTAGATGGGAAATTGAATTAGTACTCTCTGTGTATGGAAAATTTCAAGAATAATAAAAGTAATTTCTTTCAATCCTCTTTCATGTGTTTTCTTGAATTATAATTATTAAGAAACCAACAAATGACGTTGCTTCTAGGAACAAGAAAAAGAAACTCAAGTTGTTAAAGACATGGCTACCAAGCTTGGCATAAAAAAGTTTTTGAAGGATGATGACTTTAGATTGTGGGGGATCTAGATGGAAGTTATATTGATATAACAAGGTTGTGCTAAGGCTCTGAAGGGTGAGACAAACATGACAACATCTATGTCTTAGAAGGAGAATGTTAGCACGAGTGACCTTGGTGCATGGATTTGATGAAGCAAGTGAAGGATATCATATGAGGTTGATGAAGAATTGATGATCAAGCTAGAGACCTGCTAAATATGAAATTGACTTGAAGATCATGGAGCTTGTTGTTTTGTATTGTTTTCATAGACTATATGATGTAGGTTAAATGTCGTTTTGTCTTGGGTGTGCCCTTTTCAATATGTTAAAAAGGTTTTTAATAGGTTAAAAGGCTTGCTGCATATAGTTTTAGTATGAATTTATTCAATCATTTGAATTATTATTCAATCGACTGATTTCACTTAAGTTAACTAAAATAAATAGATTGTATGGACAAATCAACCTGTTGAATTCACTTATGACCAAGCTATATAAGATGATTTTCAAAGAGATGAGATATAACTTGAGATTTCTTAGTGCGAAAAATAATGATACGAATTTGGAAAACTCTCTCTCTCTCTCTCTCTCTGTATTACACAATGTGTAGTTGTTGATTGAAGATATTGGAAGCATTTTTGCTTTGTTGAAGCTAGAAGAACACGTGTTTGGTTGGCTAGGGTGAACCTCCACCAGGTTCGATTGTTCTTGTGCTTCTGTGTTGTTCTTGATGCGATTCCAGGTCTGTAAGTGTGGTTCTTACAATGTTGGGGATAAAATTCTTGTAGGATTCAAGAATCTTGGTGTTTTGCTTTATTCAAAAGGGTAATCTTGGAAGGATTGTGTAAAAATTTTGATATAGTGCATGATTAGGCTTAGGTTGTCTTGATAAACTAGATATATGTCAAATATTGAGTGAAGCAGTATAAAAATCATTGTGTGATCTTCTTTCTATTATCTTGTTCATCATCTAAATCTTAAGAAAACCAATTAAATAAATCTTTTTAAGGTGTGCATGTGTTTTTACGTTATCTAGTAATATAACTAAGTTGAATATATTGATTGGAACATATTTTGGTTGAGAAATTATGTTGTTTGAGTGAGTTTCGTGCATTTTGCGTTTCTGCATAATTTCCCAAAATATCAACTGATGTTTTTATATTTTAATCTATTAAATCATATTGCATGAATATATTAATCTACTGATTTTGGTTTTAATCAGTTGAAAGTGTATAGTTCTGCAATATTTGCATTCTGATTTCGTGATTAGTTTAATTCAACAAAAAATGGGTTTTAAGTTTTTAAAAAGTAAACAAAGTTCTATAAAGCCAATTCAATCCTTGTTCTTGGCTAAACTATCCATTTCATTACTTACAATTGGTATTTAGAGCAAAGTTCTTGAAAGTTATTCAAGTTTGATCCTAAAACTTTTTGAAATGGCATAAAAAAAAGCTTCCTTTTGCAGAAGGTGCTTCTATACATAGGCCACTTATGTTAAGTGGTATTAATTATTGTACTGGTCCAGAGAAGGTGGTTCGGTTTTAGGCCGAGATGATAGTTACAAGGGAAGAGAAAGGACTCCACCTCGGACTAGAACGGATTGTCACTTCGTCCCTTATATAGCACAGTAAAGGACAAAGTATCGACGAACTCGGAGAATCCCAGATTTCAGGTTGACTCCAGCCGAAATATTAGAAGATGCGGAAATATCTAAACATTTGCACTATCCCAATAATACAGGGAGAACACTCGGAAGCAGACCGAACGCTTGGGTAAGTTTCACCAGGCTAGAGGTCATGACACAAACTCGTGTTATGCTTTAAATAACCAACTCTCCACGTTAGCAGATAGGGGACTCATGGGGAAATATATAAAATCTGATACAGATGTAGAACCATCTAGAACTCGTCCAGTCCCCGATTTGCATGAAACACCTGTGCTGGGGGATTTCAATACGATAGTAGGAGGTTTCGCGGGAGGAGGACAAGCTCAGCTAGGAAAAGATATGTAAGGAGTGTCATGACTACGGCCAAAATCGAAAGGCCAAAGAAAGTTCCGGCCATAGTGCTTTCAAGTGAAGACCTAAAGGGAGTAGTTCCACACGAAGATGATCCTATAGTCTTGTCTGTTATCATGATGGGAAGGAATGTTCATAGAGTGCTAGTTGATCAAGGGAGTTCTGCAGATGTGATGTTCTGGAACACCTATGCAGGGTTGCAAATACCGACGGACCAATTAAGGCCTTTTGATGGAGTACTTGTTGGTTTCTCAGGAGATCAGGTGGAAGTTAAAGGGTATGTTGATCTTCGAACGACTTTTAGAG
>Ga0209589_1005023_pt1 | contig 22637 bp, 8 predicted proteins | sample CowpeawhiteBW_FD_187525 | JGI IMG/M metagenome (GOLD analysis project Ga0209589, IMG submission 187525) | Root nodule microbial communities of legume samples collected from California USA - Cow pea white BW (SPAdes) (version 2) | ecosystem: Host-associated > Plants > Roots > Nodule | place: USA...
TGCCAATTTTTTTTTTTTTTTATGTATTACAGAGATTAAACATGGTGGTTAAGTAGGTTAAATCCACTTTTTTTTGTTGCACAGGCACCACCAGCATGGCAGGTGGCAAGCAAGGATAGGCAGAGTTGCAGGAAATAAGGACCTTTATCTTGGGACATTCAGTAAGTCCTTCCAGAAAGTTGTTGCATTTCCTCGTACCACACCTTGGCAAATCTTTCACTGCAATAGCGGTGGTTATTTTAGCATTCGAAACCTGAAACTGTAACACTAATGTATATGTATATATTCTTAGGACGTTGTTATTAATGCTATTATGCTGGTGTCTGGCAATGCTTTCTATAAGGCTGTTGATATGGTCACTTTGAACAGCAACGGGTCACTTTTTTTTTAAAGCTGTTGTTCTCCCTTGAAAGATTAAAAAAGTGGTATCTAAATAGTAATATCGATCTCCAGAAAGTTCATTTTTTCTTTTCTAAATGCCAATACCCTTTGGATTTTATATTTTATATTTCAACTACATTCACGGTCATGCATAGTAAGACTGTTTCAAAAGTCGCAATTGATGTTGATAGTGTATTTTTTTTATGAACTGAATTAGGTACTCAAGAAGAAGCAGCTGAAGCATACGACGTAGCTGCGATCAAATTTCGTGGGGTGAATGCTGTTACGAACTTCGACATCTCAAGATACGATGTCGAGAGGATCATGGCCAGCAACACTCTTCTGGCAGGAGAGTTAGCTAGAAGGAACAAGGAAAGTGAGCAAAGAACTGAGGGCATGGAGTACAACGGTGTGTCAAGCCAACAACAAGAGGCTGAGAATGTGAACAACAATGAGAAGAATGAGAAGGGATCATCATCATCATCGGATTGGAAGATGGGTTTGTATCATCAGCAACACCAACAACAGTCAAACAACAACAACTGTGAGATGAAAAACATGAAGTGTGGAAATTATAGAGGTTCTGGTTTCTCTGTGTCCCTACAAGATCTCATTGGGATTGACTCAGTAGGATCTAGCCAGGCCATGATAGAGGAGTCTACTAAGATAGGTGCTCATTTTTCAAACCCCTCCTCGCTGGTCACCAGTTTAAGCAGCTCAAGGGAAGGTAGCCCCGACAAAACGGGTCCCACCATGCTCTTTCCTAAGCCTCCGGTGGGGTCAAAGGTTGTCACTAGCCCTATTGCTAATGGTGTGAGTGTTGGCGCATGGTTTCCCTCTCAAATGAGGCCAGTTTCAATGTCTCACTTGCCGGTTTTTGCTGCTTGGAGTGATACCTAGAACATGATCATGGTTTGGTTTGGTTTGGAAGATGGTTGAGAAGAAGTGGAAGTATCTGATGTGAAACCAAACACGCCATAGCCTATGTCATCTGTCATGTGTTAAATTTTGCATGTGAAAGGGAAGGGGAGAAAAGAAAAGAAACAAAAAAAAAAAAAAAAAAAAAAAAAAAAAAGGTAGAGTGGGGGAAAATGGAAAATGGAAAATGAAAAATGAAAAGATATTGGGGTTTGAAGATTCAGAATATTATGTTGTTTTGCAAAAAGACATTAGTGCAGGAATTTTGGGGATTAATTAGGGGCATGTGGGGGCCATTTATCTGTCATCTTTGTGTATCTTAGTGGAACAAGAGCTTTCCAACCGTAGCCTTTTGGATCTATATTGCGAATTTGAGAAGGAAATGTGGAAATAGGAGGGAAAGTGGTTTTATTTAACAAGAGGACTAATGATTAATTCAGTGAAATGATGTTTGACGAAATGAAAGTGGCCCTTAAATTATTGAGTTTGCTTTTTTTGGAGTTTCACCTTTTCTTAGGTCCAGCTAAGTACAAAACCAACTCCATGTTTCTCAATAATGCAAAAGAACCACCCCTTTGATCACATTCTCTCTATTTCTTGTCTCTGTGTTCCTCAATCTGCATAATACCATCATTGCACCTAACTTTCTTATCTTGAACTTTCTCCAAAGACACAATACTCATTCAAAAAGAAAACCCTTGTCGTAGATATTCTTGCACTAAAGTTTCTGGCTGCCACATCTGTCATAATTAGTCAAGCCACCCATAATTTTACTTTATCAAAAAAAATATATACATAGCACACACATTATGTGGTTAAAATCTCGTGTAACTTTACTCCTTCTTGACAAATCCAAATTCCAAAGAGACACTTAAAAGTTGTTCCATGTCTTGGTGTGGTGGAATCATGATTAGACCCTTAACACAAATATATATATATATATATATATATATATATATATATATATATATAAATGGAGTTCCTTCATTATATGTATCGAGTGTGTGTGCATGTGTGTTTGGTTTGGTTTGGTTTCACTCCCACGTGTGTGCCCCTCGTGTTGTAATGAGTTGTGTTTTGTGCTTGATTGCGCAGTCTTGAAATTCTTGACCGTAAACATGGGACGACAAGGAGGAATTAGTGCCGTCAAAGCTGGAAAATGGTTCCTAAGTTGTGTCGGGAATAGCTGTTTTCTTTTCTGCATGGAACAATAACGTGGAAATAGTCCAAATAATTTGAAACATTGTTAGAGCTATTCAACCATAGGTGAAAAGGACAGGTTCTAGCGATTCAACAATAATGGTGAGTGAGTGAGTGAGTGAGTAATCGGCTTGAGGAATCCAGCTACGTTTTCTGCAGTAATTTGTTCTTTTCTTAAAGAATACTGTTATACCAATGTTCAATTAATGCCTTCCTCCCATCAGACTTTGTCATATATAAATGTTTGAGTATTTACATTCTACAATTCTATTTAATGTTAGTCACACATTCCACAGACAAATAATATACTGAATGTAACTTTTAACTTTTGGTGATGCTGTGTATGAACCGTGCACGTAGATAAAAAATTAAAAATATATATATATATTTCATTATTAATTAAAATTTATTAAAAACTGTAAAAGTCAAAAATAAATGCATTAAGTAAGTTGTGAGATCATTACTTTTTGTATTTTAAAAGTTTTCCAACATGAACAAAGGGTGTCTTTGAAAAAAGTGAAAGGTGTGTCACTCATTGTGTTATTACTATATTTCTCTTAAACAATATAGGGACAAAAAGAAATCAAATAAAAAATGGTTAAATGGTTAATTATGTATTTGTTTCTAAATTATAATTTGATTTTATTTTAAATTTTGATTTTGTTATGTCTTTAAATTTAAGAAATGTATGAAGACGATCTTTTTTATCCAACGATGTGATTTATTATGTCATATCAAGATACAGTTAACGCGAAAAAAATTGTATTCATGCATATAATGATCAAAGTTTTGAAAAATGAAACGAAAATAAAATAGTTTAAGGATAAAAAAAATGTTAATCTATTGTTAAAATATATCATTTGAATAAAAATAAAAAAGGAGATACATAAATTATTTATGGTGGTGTTGTTTTTATTACACTTGTGATTGGACTTGGAACTAATCTATAACTTCATTTTTAGAAAATGAATAAAACTGAAAAATATTTGAGAAACTGTATTAAGTTTTGTTCATTATTTTCTTATCAATTCTACAAATAATTATGGTAGATGTGTTTGATTTAAGAATAACTGAGTCATGAAACATCTTTTAAACCTGAAGGATAGCGAGTATTGCTTAGAGACAACAAAAATAGAGAAGGTTTCTTATAAGAGGAGATTTTCTTCCATAAAAAACATTTTCTATATTTGCTATTTTTTATATTGTACAAAAAATGAGAAATGTAAATTACTTATCATACATGTCTCCATTTTATATATTTCTACCGAGATAAATAAACCTGTACGGTTCTCATATGCAAAATACCTAAAAGAGATATATATTCATACATAAAACAACATGTAGCAAAAAAGTCCATGAAAATTTTGTTTTTTTTAATGTTAAAAGTACACACATTGGTTTAGTTTAATGTCCATTTCCTCCTCTTATTATTTTTCTCCAAAAGTGTAGAAAGAGACTTATAATCAGAAAAAAGACAGCATATTCTTTGATTTTGCATATTTTTCCTTAGTAAAGTATTATGTTTCAACAAAATATACCTCTTTGTTCAAATGGGAAGAAACATTTTCTTCTTTTCTTGTTCTTATTCTCTCTCTCTTTAAATTTTGAGAAAGAAAGTGAGTTATAAGTGTGGTACATATGTAAAAAAAGGCTTTGTTTTTGACAAAGGAAAAGAGAGAATATCTAAAGTAAAATGCAAGAAGCAGTGAATTGCATGAGTATAAGAAAAGGTTGAAGCAAAAAATGATTTATGGTCAAAAAAGTAGCAAGTGTGGTGGAAAAAATAGGAAAGTGAAAGATGTGCATGAGTCTTTTAACAGAAAATAAAGTAAGATCCATATATTTCAATTGTAGGGTTTTTGTTTTAGTCAACAAATATGATTACAAATCGATCCTAAGCATCAAAAGTTTGCAAAGGACAGCTTTCCAAAACCACCATAGTTGCGCATGAGCTGGATCATCGTCTTCATCATCTGTTGAAAACTTGGTGAAGAAAATTTCAGAGTTACGTATTGACATTCGGATATGAAATTAATTCAAATGTTAATAGGGTAGGTGGGTTCTGTTCTCTCATACATAGCTTAATTCTTTCTGAATAATTTATTAAAAAATACATTGAGAATCAAAGTGAAAAGACTTGTTTAAAAATTGGTGCTCACATTTAATGTTTTTAATGCATCCACATCTAACTATTCTTATCAGAGGAATAAGTACCAACACGAAATAAATAAAGCCCCCTGAAAATATATATATTTCATTAGTTGTGAGTGTAATTTTTATTATTCCTTGCATTTGAAATTCGACATATTTACTGGTTCTAACAATTGTGGTACATGGTTACATAATTGATTCCGAAAGGTCCCCACACACACACACGAGCAGGGTGATGCATGGAAATGGTCCCGAAAATATGTTGGTATCATCTTACAAGTTGATTGAAACTGGAAATAAATTGTGACATATTCGTACTTTTTTGGTTGTGAATTATATATAGTACACAAAATGGGGACCAAAAGAAAACGTTGTGAATGTTTGGTTCTGTTAATGAATAGAGAATAATGGGTGTTCCCTATACACCAGCCATGTTTCACCCTGGGTGGCCTTCACCTTATTTTATATTTATATATATATGTATATATCCAAAAAATATTTTATATCATGGATTGGTTTAAGAGTTTTTACTTCAATGATCTATATGATGAATACTTTTATTAAATGTTTTTACATATAATAGTAAAACCCTAAGTTTAGTTAAAAATAATACCAACATTTTTCATGATATTGTGTATGAGATATTTATATGCAAGCTTGTATTGTTGGAGATTTATCCTATTTAAAAAAAATGATAATACTTACTAAAAACTCAAATTTTAGTCAACTTTTTATTAAAAACTTAAGGAGAAATGGTGAATTTAATACAAAAAAAAAAATGTTGATACAGTATACTAATTTTGTAAATATTTTTGAAATGCAAATGCAGGTGGAAAAGAAAAGATTTAAAAATGGAATAGTAAATGTTGTCATTTATTGAATTTGGTGAGGTGAGGTCGTTCTCAGTGGATGTACTAAGGTCCATCTCTGAAAATGTCCGCTTAAAATGTAAAATCGAATCTTACTTCTCTATGCAATTTGAACCACCTCCTGTGTCTTCCACTACTTCTTTCACTCCCATTTCTACTCATACTTATCCACTCAACAAATTCATCTCAAAAAACTATATCTTTTGCACTCAATTTTTTATATATACCTATTTTGTATTGTTTTTAAATTATATTTTTCTTTTATAAATATAAAAAAATTATTTTTTTATTATTATTTTACTGCTACAGTTATCAAACAATCTTTTTTCAACCAATTTTATATTACAGATCATGATCATGTATTTTTACTCATCAAGAGAAATCATTGTAAAGTTTAAGTAGGTCATTCTAAAATTAATGTATGTATAATCACATCATGCATGACTGTGAGAAAAATGTTATCTATAATTATCTTGTACGAGTATTCCAAGTTAAAAAAAAGTTATAGTTTAGAAAAAATTTATTATATATATATATATATATATATATATATATATATATATATATATATATATATTCTCATTCACTATATATATAACAATAATCAAAGTCACTAATTGATTGAAATCATAATTTTAACCAATTGTCTTATTCTTACAAGTCTAACATTGTTTCAAATAACCATATAAGCAATGATATGTTATAACTAGTTTTACTAGATTTGGACATGTTAAATCTAAAAATATAATATAAGATTAGGAAATCAATAACACACATTCAAGATCTAATTTCTACATAAACAAATTGATCAACTTGAATACATCTCTAATACAATATGTCATTCTAATAGTTATCTCATTCATAAACAAGTCTAAAATATAATATTATTCTTACCTAATAAGAGCTTGTCTTCCAAGTTTAAAGAAAAAAAGAAGTAAAATATTTCTAATGAGAGCTTCAATCTCCTAAAAAACATCTAAAACACTAAAATATCAAGATCCATTTTTTTTGTAAAGCATCGTATCATCTTCTCACAAAACTTCGGGAAATCAAATACTTGAAGTGATAATCATAAAAGACTTGAAAGAAATTTTAGAAATAAACTTACTCCATAAAAAAATGTTATAGGTTACAGTTTTTGTGTTTACTATTGTTCATTGTATATATAGTTATAAAAAAATATAAACATATAGAGTAGTCATTATTCATAAAAGTTGAACCCCAATTTTTAAGACCAACTACCTGGTTTTAAAATTTTGCCTTTGTAAAAAATTATTATAACCGCTTGTACATAAAAAGACAAGGAAACTTTTAAATTTGTTTTAAATACCACCAATTCTATGAAATAACTTTAAGAAATGTTTAACCTAGAAAGGTTAACAATATTCCAAATATAAAGTTAGGATATTTGAAATTTGAGAATGCATTATGTCCACCCTCTATAATCATGTTTATTTTGTAAGAAGTTTTTGTTGAATTTACTGTGGATGAAGATAAGGAAGAGAAAGGACAATAGTGGCCCATGCATGAACTTCAAAAATGTCCTTCAACTGCTAATAGTGTCACTAAAACTGTTCCTTCTTCATTTCAAAATGGTACCATCTTTCAAATATTTCATGTTTTTAACTTTCTTTTCATATATTATTGTACTTGTTTTGTCCATGTATTTGGTTTTCTCTTTAGTTTTTCATATGAACTAAAAAATGTTTTTAAAATGGTCTCTTGATGATTTTTAAACATAAAACCTAAAAGGTAAGTTTTGTTTGGCTATTGAAACTGAATATAAGTATAACTACATCCTTTTTATATGTTTAACAAAATTTGGTCACTTAATTTTATATTTAAAATCGATTTTCATTTTTTATATCTGAAACTCTCGTGTGCTATTTTCTATATCAATGTGTAGGTATTTATGACGAACTTAACATATTAGTTGAACTTTTTTGGTGAAGTTTGAAAGATTTAATGTAATGCAAGATTTGAATTTGAAATTGGATTGACTTTACTTCGTAATATTTAGTAAAATTTTATGAGTTTTGAATAAAATTAAAATGAAATCGATTAATAAACTCAAATGTGTTTGTGTGTGTTTATCATATTGATTAATGAAATTATCAAACTATCCTTTATACATTTTTATTAATTTAATTATTGAAATATAAAAAGTCACAACATAAGAAAGAACCATGGATTTATAAAAATAAAGGGATCACTCTTCATGTTAACGAAGAATATTGTCTTATATTTAACATATAAATATGAATTAACTAAAGCATATAATAAATTACATTACTTTTTAAGAAAGTTGCATTTTTTTCAAACAATACGAAGTGTGTATAATGTTCTTGCTGGGCCTGAATGGTTTTGCTGGCCCGTTCATATATAAAAAGAGTTCCGTTCAGTAAACATGGTCCGTTTCATGACCCAAAAAAACTATACTTCATTAAAACTATTGGGCTATCTCTTAATCAGCAAGATTTTTACTTTTTGACATTTTAAAACACCTATTTTGAAGGCTTTTATTTTCTTCATTCTCACTTCAAATTTCTTTGCGCAGCCTCATTTCTCAAATTTTCAAAATGACCATTTTACACTTTCTAAAAGTGATTTGTAAATTACATGTTTTTGAATTTTTTCTGAAAGAGACTTTCCAAAATTTTCAAAATAAGATTTTTGGAGAAAAATTTTTGAAATTATATTTCAGGAAAAAAAACGAAATACATATAATATTTTTCAAAACGAGTTTTCTGAACACTAAACATGAATTGTGTTCGAGAAATAGCTTTTAGGAACACATATAATCCATATCAATGACGATGGAAACGATAGTGGAAGCAGCAACAGTAATAGTGGGGTGTTGTAGTGCAGTGATAAAAGATAGTTTGGTCTTTTTCATTGATATGTGTGTGGAGTGCAGTTAATAATAGTAAGAATGCAGGAAGCAACAACCATTTTGAATTAATAGTGAGCCATGAGTTTTTCAGACTAAGAAATAAGGCCCACAAAATTCACGTCCGCCCTAAAATAATTTAGAGCCCAAAGTGTACAAGTGAGACGGGGCTTGGAATCTAAGTTGATGGATCAACGGCCCATTATACCTTCATCTATGATGGTGGTAATAGGGAATTTGTTCGTGCTGCCCCCATATTTTGTTCCTCATTCTCATATTTTTAAAATTCCAATTATACTGTTGTTATAATTATAGTTTCGGTGTAGATATTATGGATTGTACAATCTGTGATGTAAAATCATGTTTCGGATTGTACAATTCAGAATGCACCTGGATCGTGGAATTTGAAACTTATATTCCATGTCTTTCATAATTGATTCTTATCTTTTTTATGTATATTTTATATTATTATGATATTTTTATTTGTTTTAACAGATATCTTATTGAGGGTGGAGGCGGTGGAAGAAGATAGGATGGAGGTGAAGGTGGAAGAAGATAAGGTGAAGTTGAAGATGGAGATGAAAATGGAGGTGGGAGAAGCTAAGGTGGAGTAAGAGGTGGAAAAAAAATAGGGTGGAGGTGAAGGGAAGTGGAAGAAGAAGAAGATGAGGTGGAGGTAAGGAAAGTATGCAAGTGTTGTGGGGGAGGAGGAAAGAAGAAGAGGAGGGTAAACTAGACTTGTTACCTTGTTGATGGGTGTAATAAGAAAATATAGGGGTGCAAAAAGCAATTCTTGTGAAAACTATTTTCCCAAGAAAGAATAAAAAAAATGATGGTATTGACCGCGAGAAAATAAAATATGATAGTGTTATTTTAATCAGGTTACTAATGTGACGATAACAATTATTTAATAAGAAGACTTAGATAATCATTTTTGTAAAAAGATCTTTTGCCACAATTTTTTTTTATTTACAAAATTTTATTTTTAATATTATTAATTCAAATAAATTTTTACTCGGATAACTTGTTTGTGTTGTGTTCGTTTTTTTATAGAATTAATGAATACATTTTATATACAATAGTTTAAGTATACAAATTAAAAGAACGATAAAATTTAATTTTTTAAAATTTAGATAATATTATAATTATGACAACAATCAATTAAAGGCAATAGAATTTATTAGATTTGAATTTAAATTGAAAAATATTAGTTAGTTAAATTTTGAAGAAAAATGAGATTACTTTAAATTTAAATTTAAAAAATATGACATGTTTATAATAAAAATAATGTAAAGTTATTTACATTATTGAAGTATTGTTGATATAGGAAGATACATAAATGGTTGCAACTAACTGTAGATTGTTAAGTGAAAATATATGAATGGGTTGAAATGATTGGTATTTTGTGAAGAGGAGTGATTGGTTTGATACTTTGGTGAGTTTCTTAATAAACAATAATAGCAGCCTTTTGAGATTAACTTTGAAACCAAACCCTATGTTTCAATCATCATCATCATTCATTGCATCTTCTCCAACCAACCAACCCTTCATCGCATGCTTCCTTCTAAATCTTTTCCATAATCACAACACATAACTTTATTAATTAATTCTGTAATCTCACTTAATTAAGAGATGTACTATGTTTGCTCTCATTAGATTCTCTAATTCACTTTTATATTACTATTATTATATTCATTGATGGGTTATATCCACCAGAACTCTTGTCTGATACCAAAAGTGACTGAGCTATGGCATTTCATAACTTTATGTAAAGAAAAGATAGAAAAGAAGATAAAAGCTTCTTTTCAAGAAGAATTCACAAATGGTTTTGCTCCCATTAAAACACTAACAATATCTTCTTCTTCTAACACTCTCAACATTCTCTACGTTATGGTACTTTTAATAAGTTATATATTATGTAAGAGTCGAGATCAAACCTAATTTAAATATTTTTTCTCTTAATTTTATGAGATGTCTTTTAAAAATAAAACTATAATGGAGTTTCATACTCTTAAACGGATAATATCTCGAGAACGTAATAGTTATTTTTAACAATGCTACAAACAACTTGGATCGAGTTAAAACATTTCACTTTCATTATTAAGGATAACAATAATAAAGTGTATACTTAATGCTTCAATAGAAGGAAGAAATAAGAAAATGAAATAAAAGAATAAGAAGAGAAAAAAAATTATTAAAACAATTTTGTTAAATTAGTATAGAAAAAATAGTTATATTTTTAGTTCTATGTTTTTATTTTCATCAAATGTGGTGTATTCTTTTGTATTGAAAATTTTGGTTCTTAAATTTTTAAGAATGTATAAATTTATATAAATGTGGTGTATATAAATCCTTTGAGGAAAAATCTGTGTTTTTTTTAACTTCAAAAACTAAATTCATCACGTAGAAGTATGGAGATCTCGATCATGTTTATTAAAAGAAAGATAGGAGTAAAATATTTTTTTATTCTTATTTAACTTTTGTGCTCACATTGAAAACTAGTGTAGAAAAGCCTCTACAAATTAGAAACTGACTAAGAATTAAAAAATAAATAAAACTTAAAAGTGATCAAAACTGTAAACTTAACATAGTGATTTAGTCAAAATTTTAATCACAGACGGTGTGTTAAATCACGTGATATTCTAATAATTATGCCTGCAAAAATTAACATAAAATCAAATTTGAAAACATGTAATATTAGAAGAATGAAATAGATCGATCAAGTTTCAAATTTTTAAATTGAATAAATTATGTTGAAAATAATTTAATTATTAATTAAAGTCTCGTATGAAATAGAAAAAATAAAGTTAAACATAATATAAGATGAAAAACTTATAATTTTATTGTTTTATAATTTTATTGTTTTGAGATAAAAGTGACCTCAAATGATTTATATGTATAAATTTAATTTATAAAACCGCAAACTCTCACTAATTATGACTCATATACGAAAAATTTATAAACTCAACAAATACAAATTAGTGGGGATGCATTATAAGAAAACTTCTAATTAATATAATCAAAATTTTGATAATTAATGTTAGTGTCGAATTTAGATATCAATTCATAATAAAATTTATTTTAGTTATTAATTTAAAAATTAATTATAATGTTTTATTTATAATAGAAACTATTTTAATTACTATTAATTTTTAATTTATAAATTAGTATTTAAGTTGAATACTATAATAATTATTTATTTTTAGTTATTAAAATTAATTATTATTTAAGAATATTTTTAATTATACCTAAAAAAACTTGAATAACACATTGTATTAGAAAAAAATGTATATAAGTAATTATTAAATAAAAAAATCTCAATTTTTAGCCTATCATTTCATTTTTAGAAACTTTTAATATTAGTTATCATATACAGTTATGACGTGTAATTAATATATATTACATTATTAATAATTTATAGAAAAAGTTAATTTTGTTAACGATTAGATTATGGCTTCATACAATTATTCTTGTAAAATTTTATTATAATTAAACTATAACAACAAAGTAATGTTTTAGTATTTTTGAAAAATATATGTTATATCCATTTTATTCTATATAAATAAGATATTATATAATTATATAGAATTAAATATGTATTTGACCTCTTAGATTTAATTGAAAATTGAAATTAATTCATTCTTGAAACTATTGATCAATCTAGCCTTCTAATTTTATAGATACATAAATTTAGTCATTTTATCTAAATTTTATCAAGTTGATTTAATGTTTTACACTATTTAACATATCTCGTTTCAATGATAACTAAGAAAATGCGTTTAAAATAGCAATAAATTTAACAAAATTTTAATAAAATAACTAAATTCATATATCTATAAAAATGATAGGCTAAATTAATTTAATGTACAGGTAAGTTTAAAAAGAAATACACAACCAAAATATTAAATAATTAACAAAAAACTATTAAGATATTAGGTTTTAGGAAGTAAAGGTAATAAGGAAAATGTTAAATTAGAAATGATTTGTTGTCTTAATTAGGCATAAACCCATCATTGCTAATTAGGCAGGACCACACTTTGTGGACCATACAAGATGCATACGCACGCGTGATCTTTTCTTTTCAATTTCTTTTTTTATTTTTTCTCTTCCAAATCCATTGCTCAATTATAATATTTCTCTTTCATTAAAAAAAAAAAAAACTAAAACTCACACACACCACACACTTCTCCTAAACTTAGGATAGGAAACTTGCAACTCATTGCATTGCATTGGTTTACATGGAACAAGATTAAAAATTAATATTGAAAATTCTACATTAATTAAATATATTAATATAAGTATATAAATAAAATCCATAACAAAATAATTTTATAAAATTAAACTAAAACTAAAATTAAATTTTTAATATTTGAATTATTTTTATTTTTTTAATTTTATATATTTGTAATTTTATCACTTTGTTGTTAACTTTCTATTAATTTTTTCTCTCCTTTATTATAATATTTACACCGTCTTATTAGTGAGAGAGATAAGATAGTTTTAGAAAACACTAAACAGCGAACAATAAATACCTCCCCTCATATTTGTCAATTTTCCTTTAACTTCTGAAATTAAAAATAATATTATTGTAATAATTGTGATATGTGGAGACAAAATCTGAACTGTAATGGCAAATGACAGCAGAATTAATGATTAATGCTCAATGTATTTGGACTAATTTATTTTAATTTTAAAAATTGCTACTATTTTAATCCTTCACCATTGATTTCCATTATTAATTATTTATTATCAGGTTTCAATTTTTGTGGCATTTTCTCTAAATTGTCTCCAAATTCATTTACATGTGTGATTTTCCGTAAAACGATTTTAGTCTTGGCCCTTTCTTTTTTTCATGGTTTGATTTTAGTTTCTTTATCATTTTGGGTTAAATATTTAACAAAAGTTTGATGTGTTATTAATGGATTATATAGTTTTTATGTAATTCTCATAAATAGTGTGAAGAACTAAAAGAATCATGTTTTAAAGGTGATTGAATTTTAAAATAATGAGATCCAATTATAATTTAATGGATTCTGAAAAAATGTGAGCTAAAAGGTGGTTGAAGGGAACAATGTAAAATTATAGTTTGATGAGTAATTGAAAGATTAATGTTTCGCTAACAAAATATACACTAGTGCAAAATAAGTATATTAGATCGGTTCTGAAGCGCATATTAGATTGGTTCCGCAACCGATCTAATACACACTGATGTAATATGTCAAAGACATATTAGATCGGTTCTGAAACAACCGATCTAATATCTTTTACTGAAAAGAAAAACAAAATATTTTTAAAAGTGACCATGCGAAGGGGCAAAGGAGAACGAACCACCAAAGACCACCAACAAACCACCACAGACCAACACCAACGAACCACCAAGTGAACCACCAACGAACAACCATGGAGAACATCGCACCCCAACCGCAAACTTGACCAAGAGACTTCATGAAACACCATGGGGACCAGCTACACACATTCGGTAAAGCAGCGTCATCACAAATTTGTTTCATTTGCAAAGGAGATAGGAAAGCACCAAGCACCGAGAAAGACAAGTACAAAGAAAGCTTTCTCCACAAACAAAAACTCTAGGCATGAGAAAATGAGGGAAAAAAATACTAACTTGTTGCATTGGTTGTTGAGGAGTGGCATGGAAGAGAAGAAGAAGCTTGTTGAAGCACGATACGACGGTGGTAGGGCATGGTGACGGTGGTCAATGGTGCTTGGAAGAGAAGAAGAAGCAGCAGCGGAGGCGCAAGAGAGAAGACCAAAGGAGGCACGAGAGAGAATACGAAGTTTGAAAAATGAAAAGGGTTTTCACAATTTGTAGTGCAGAAAACATATTAAATTGGTTGTTTTTTTAACCGATCTAATATGTTAGATCGATTCTCCCTATAACCGATTTAAAATACTTTCCAGTATTTACAAAATTGCCACTGCGTTTTAAATTAAATCGGTTCCGCTTCAACCGATCTTATATCATGTTCTAATATCATCATTTTGCACTAGTGATACGAGAATCTTTTAAAAATAAGAACAATAAATGACATTTGTAACATCCAAAGAAAGAAAATAAAACTACGATGCAACATTGACAATATTAAAAGGTAATATTGAATGCACAAATTAAAGGATCTTGTTTCTAATCGTGAAGGAAGAAATAAGTATATGACAAAATGTCAAAAACATATTTTCTAATTTTGGATCAATTGGAGATTTTTTTTGTTTTATTTTTTTTATTTTGAAATTTAAAATTTTCCTCCATGTATATTATAATTTTTTTTGCAAGTTTTACAAAACTACTGGGTTAGATCTCCATTTCATTTTAGTTTTATTTAAGTTTCACTTAGGTAATCATGTCAAAGTGAATTAAGTTGACTTGCATGAATCACACCACAAGTTAAACTAAAATAAATAAGTTCAACTCATAAATTTTATAACCTACACACCAAGGTTATTGAGTTAAGTGAGTTTAATTATTTAAAAATATTTTGTTTTTTAAACTTGTTTTACGTATTTATAACATTTAGGTGAGAGTGAAACAACTCAACTCACCTTTTTATAACATTATAATAGGGGTGTTAGCTTATTTAAATGAGCATTAACCACAATTAGAAAATGACATTATAAAGATAGTTAATAAAAATTTATGTGTTAACGGATAAAATTGAAGAAACAAATAAATTAAATATTTAAATTATTCAAAGACTATTCAATAATGTTTTATAGTCTTAAAAAAAATGGTAATTTACATAATTAAAAATAATAAATTATAATGGAAAAATGATAAAAAGTTATTATCAGTATATTTCGAGTCATTTGTCACTTTTAACCCAATTATAACTCGTTTAATTCATAAATTAAGTGAGACAAATTTAATTTGATACGTTTAAAACAAATTATATTTTTTTCAATTCATTGTCGCTTGAAATTGTAATGAGTTAAATTACCTCATGAGTTTAAATCTCTTTTAACAATGGTACAATTAGGTTTAGTTTTATGATGCACTGATACTTCAATTTGGATCACGTATCCGTGTCGGACACGTATCGTGTCTGATACTTTAGGATACTTCAATAATACTTATCAATGAAGTATCTAAGTTATAAGTCGTAGTACACTATAATAAAATATTTGAATAATGACTTATTTTAGTGACAAAAAATAAGTAGTCACTATATAGTGACAAGATTGACAACTAAAGTAGTTCCAAAAAATTATAATTGGTCTCTAAATTGATAATTAAAATCGTTTCAATTATGAATTGGTTTTTAAATTGGCCACTAACATTAACTACTAGATTTTGGCTACCAAAATAATTGGTCTATAATTATAAAATTTGGATTCACTCCTTAACAACCATATATATTTATTATGTTTGTAAGAATTATTGTACACTTTTAAATGTTCATATATAACGTATCTATCACGTATCGTATCCTATTATTTTGAAAATAAACATATCAACTTATCAGATACGTGTTATATCCGATACACGTATCGTATCTGTGCATCATAGGTTTAGTTACACCATTTTGAATTATAAATAGACTTTCTCTCTTTGTAAATAACTTGTAATGATATTAAACAAGAGTTTAAATTATAAAACATTTATAAATTATGATTAAGAAACATCATTTTTTTATACTTAAATTTTATCTTGATTTATAGGTATAATTGATTTTTAATAATGTGTAATATTCAATATTATTATCTTCTTTTTTTTACGCATGAATATAGTAAAGAAAGATTTAAGGTACTCGTTACCATTGCTAAAAAAAATTGGAGCCATATTTAAAAGAATTGAAAGTGGTAAGAAAAATGATCCTACAACTTCCTCTTAACTCTCCCTAATTTTCCATTTGACTAAACTTTTAGCCAAAATAATAGCATAAAAGAGTTAAAGACTTTATCAATAACAATATACAGAGAGTATTTTCTGTGTCCATATTTTAAAATACCAATTTTACTTTTTAAAATATAATTATTTATTAAATTTTAGAAAATTAACCATTATTTTTATAAGTTTTTTTATAAAATCATCTATTTCTACTTCTTTTTTTTTTTCTAATTATCAACAATTATTCTCTCATTTTTCTTATATATTTTCTCATTTTTCTGATATATTTTACTTTATTTTTAATAAATATAATTTTATTTTATATAATATTATGCATATTTATAAATGCATAAACACATACATTAGTGTAAAGTAAAGGAAAGGTAATTCGAGTTCTAAAATGTAGACATATCTTAGATATTTTAAAGAGTTTTGGTTATATAAATTTTTTATTAAAAGTTAAGATTATAATTTAAATTATATATTCAGTGACATCACTAGTATTTTTTTTTTTCTTCTTCTGTCTCTATTTGATTGTCTCTAACTTTTATTGTAGTCGTTTTCCAATGTATCTAGTTGTCTGTCCAGAAAAGGAGATTATCGAATGAACGATCGTAATAAAATGGCCCACACATTTAATTTTGGTAAGTTGAACTAAGATCATACTAAATTATGATTTTTTTTTTTATCCACTGTGTTGAATCTCACCGGAAGCATATTTTCTTTATTGAGTATATAAAAAAATTTACGACCCAAAAATAATATATTAAACTTACTCGGATAGCCAATACAAAGATAATAATATACAGGATCGATTACAATTAAAAAAACCTAGTTTATCTCCTAAAAAATTACATATAGGTAATTTTTTATATGTAGGTGAAATATTGAAGACAGTGCACGACCTTGTGCAATCTTGCATTAAATAATAAACATGAGATTATGGGAATATGATGTAGATGAATGTTGTGTAAAATTATATGATTTTGTTGGTTATGTAATAGATAGTGATGTTATAGAATAAAGAGGTTAAATATATTTTTGGTTTCTTAATTTTTAGTAAAAATTAAATTTTTTTTTTTTTTAAATTTTGGTTCAATTTAATCTTAAAATTTTAAAAATGTATAAATTTAGTCTTTTTTTAACCAAATTTTGTTAAATATTTTTTATATTTTGAAGTTGTTTTATGATAGTTTCTTAGTTAAGTTTGACTTGAAAATATATCAAATCATGTAAATAATTCAAATGTTGTCATGAAATGTATCCGTTAAATAAATTTAATAAAATTTAATTAAAAAAATTAAATTTACTTCCGTTTGAGAAACTAATTTTGTTTACCTAAGTATTACCTTTTTCTTTTTAACATACATAAACTCTTATGCTACCAAGAATAGAGACATTGGAGATGCATGATTAAGATGAGATAAACTCTTATGTAACTAAAAACTAATCAATAATTAAAAAAATAATAACAATATAATCTATAAACCAAAGTAAGAACGATGATATATATTATATTTTAAAATTAGTGTATGTTAAATCTCAATCAATCCCTTATTGGTTCACTAATATGAAGTACGAACACATTAATATGCATGTGCTACATTTTCAAGTAGGTCCATGACTTATTCCCATGCTCACTTCAAATTGTTATTTATTTATTTTTATAATATTATATGCATTAAATAATTTTTGTGTCCTTGCAAAACCTCACCCTTTGTAAAAGCAGCAATTGAAATTCGTTTTTGCTAAACTTGCACTCCAAATAGCTTCTAAATTTGATTAGTCTCAAGTTTGTGCGTGAGTTCAAATTTGGAATATATATATATATATATATATATATATATATATATATATATATATATATATATATATATATAATTTTAAAACATAAAATTTCAACTATTTTAAATCATTTTAAAAATATAATGAATTATTATGTAAAAAGACTATTTATCATAAATGGTAACGATTTGCATTTTAAACCACTTAAACAATAATTTGTTACATCATATTTATTTAATTTATAATCGTGTACTAAATTTGAATATGACATGAATATGTACTTTTTCGTTCTTTTATAGTCTTGGTTTCTACTTATATAAATTTCGTCTAGAGTTTGAATTTCAATAAGCGAAATAGAAACTACAACAAAAATGATTTCATACGATACGAAGACATTGAGATATAAATATTTATTTGAAAATGCAATTTTTTATTCTGGCCAACAGAATCCTTAAAAGAACTTAAATTAGTTTATTTATTAAGTAGTGTGATTTAAAAGATGTGAAAAATCTTAAATTGTTTTAATGTTTACATGAACATATTTATAAATGTTATATTTTATAGTTTCAATTGTTTTTCAGAAAAACAAAATATGTTGTAGATTTAATTAAGATTTAATAAATAAATTTAAAATATTTATAAGTAATGTAATATCTCTGTGATATATGTAACGTTTCATCTAAAAGTTACATTAGTAGTTAAACATTCATCACAACAGCTTAATATATATAAATATTTATAAGCTTCTTCAAATATTTCTTTTATTATAAGTATTCTGTTTCCAAAGAAAATTATATATATATATAGATTACATCTAAAAGAAAATAAAATATTTTTCTAATTTTTCTCGACCTAACCAATTACTATTAAGCATCTCTATCTAAATCATTTTATAACAAAGATCATCACAATTAAAACAACGCAAAAGCTAGTATGATTTACAAAAGTAACTCCACTCACGCAACCAAACACTTTTATAAATTCATTCATTAATCATATCACATTCACAATAATCAAGTGTTGTACATACTAGCCCAAGTAACTATCTTTCATGTCATTAACTACCAACATTACATCATCACAAACATTTGACTCTAAAATGAAAGATTTGTGTGTTGAGTACACTCAGAGATTTTGTACCCATAATACTAATTTCATTGACACAAAGTTACATACATGCCAAGAACAAAGTCTTTTTCTACAACAAAGTAAATTCTTTACAAGTTACTAAATATATTTTTTTCACGCTGTACTTTAAGTCATAAAAACCTCAATTAAATCTTACTATCTAATCTTTTTTCTTTTTGTGAATCAAATATTAGTAGAATCAGGATAATCTCTTTTCAAACTATCATTCATTGCACAACTTACAACCTTTTAATATAATATTTTTTCTTAAAAATAACTACGTTCACATCTCACATATATCACAGTAATAGATCGCAGCAAATTATGACTATCGCCTCCTAGTTTTATTTAGCCTAACATCGACAATAGTAAATTATATGCACAACCCCATGACTTTACTCGGTCTCAAATAAGATCATCAATCCCAGTCATTTATCGAAAGAGAATAATACCATGAAAAACCAATAATTTTTGACATTTTAGAAGCATTTAAAATATATTTATCAAAAAGTTTTGAAACATTGTTTGGCTTAGCCAGAGGTCTTGCTTCCGGACGATATCACTTGCTCACCCAGTGAGCAATCTCTTAAAAGTTCTTATAAAATAGTTCATCCAACAAGCAAATTAGTTCACTCAACAATCCAACCACTAGGAGAAACTTGACCAATATGACTTCACTGATTCAACGACCAATCATCTTTGATTTTTGTGTCAGACTCTAATTAATCTTCTAAAGGGTGAACAAATATTTAGAATCTTAAAAAAAAGTTAAAGAATGTAAAAGAAATAGTTTTAGAGAAAAAAAATATTTTTTAAAATAAACTTGAATAATCAATTTTTTTTTTGTTTATAAGATCGGCGATGTAATAATAAAATACTAAAGTTTCAATTAAAAAATCACTTATACTCTTAATTCTTTCCTAGGTCTTATAGTATTTGAGATTATTATAAAATATACAATGTAATATTCAAAATTTTATTAATAACTTGAATCAAATAAATGAACGTGTCTATATTATCACCTCCAGGGAAGATTCATCAAGTTAAGTGTCTATGCATCAAGTACCATCTTATTTGAGTTATTAACGGTATCAAAATTGAGAGACAATTTATGACTTACGACTTATGATGCACTGATACTTCAATTTGGGTCATGTATCTGTGTTCGACATGTATTGTGTCCAATATTTTACCGATACTTCTCAATGAAGTATCTAATTTATAAAGTCGTAATACAATACAATAAAATCTTTGAATAGTGACCAATTTTAGTAAAAAAATAATTAGTCACTATATAATGACCAAATTGAGAATTAAAATAGTTCAAAAAAATTATAATTGGTCTCTAAATTGATAATTGGTCTCTAATTAGAAATTTGGATTCACACATTAACAATTATATATTTATTTATTTGTAAAAATTATTGTACACTTTTCAATATTCATATATCACGTATCTATCACGTATCGTATCCTATTATTTTAAAAATAAATATATTGACGTATCAGATACGTGTCGTATCCGATATACGTATCGTATCTATGTATCATAGCTTATGACCATATACACTTGGATATAAGAACACTGGCTTAAGATGTTTTGTTTGTGATTGTATATATATTAACTATGAAAGTCATTTATTGAAGGTGAGTATATAATGTGCATATCTATAATAGACTTAAAAGAGCCACATTACTAACAAACACAAGTTCTATATGTTAGAATTTTAAAATTTCATCTTTTAAAAAATATAATTTTATAAATTCATATGTATAGGTAATATTGTATTTGTTCACACGTGATAACGAGGTATTAATAGACATATTTGAATGTTTTTGTATGTTTTATTTTACTTTTATAACAACGATAAAAAGTCGTTACAGTTGTGAAATTCATAGATGAAAACCATTTTTTCAAATATATTGATCTTATTTATTTCCCATTAAGTACGTTGCTTGTTATATATGAGCTTATTTCACAAAGTCTTTTGGCTAATACATAAATAATAATTTGATCAATATTTGGGGTATTAATATATTACTCATTTTTCATTTCTTCATATGTATTTGTGTGGATTGGAAAAATTTACAAAAGTAATGTTAGGAACAAATAATGAATATTTATTTAACAGCATTCAAACATAATAAAGTTATGAAATTTTATAACAAGGACTTTAATGCAAAACTCAGTAATTCATTGATTCTCTCATATCTATCTTGTTTGTACTCTTGTTTTCCTTTCAAAATCTTGTATGATGAAAGAAAAGCATAAACAAAAATACAGATCCCATGTCCATAGATCACACACACACTCCTACCAATCCTATATTCCTACAACCAAAACAAATGATAAAGAAAAGAAAAACACTCGGTCCCATGCATATTATATATTATTTATTTTCAGGTATACGCAATTATATAATTTTATTTGACACTGTGCAGGGTCTCATTCTTGATCTGATGATGAGTGTCGAGAAAATAAGCCGTTGATTTCGCATTTTTATTTATTATTATTACTATTTTGGAGGGTTTTCCAGCAAGATCACAACACAAGGATGCCAATAGTTGACTACAAAATTTTGGTTTGACTGGATTGGTTGAAGGACAAAGGCTTCAGAGGCTACAGCTGGAAAACGTAGGAGCAGGACAACAAGGTAAAATTGATCATTAGATTCCATTATTCCCTATGTTCCACACCCCCACAAAGTTAAAATATAAATACAATTAACAATAATAATAATATAAATAAACAAAAGCTTTCTGCTTCACCATTTTTATTTATTACACTATTATTATTACTTAAAAAAATGATCTTTCTTAAAGCAGACACACAACAACACAAGATATCAAGATATCATACCCTGCACTGCCTCCACACCCTGTTCTCTCACCCATCTCAATCAAAGCCCTACACGTGTCCCCTGTGGTCCCCCTGGATGGTTTGGAAGGAAGATTTGGTGGGGTCCACAGTTGAGGAACCGTGGCTGAGGTTGATGGAGGATGATGGAGGTTAGGTGCATATAATTGAGGATTCTAAAAAGAAATGAAAGAGGTTAGTTGGCACTGAGTAAAATGAGTGTGTAACAGCAAAGAGAGAGAGAGAAAGACACATACAAGGTTTTTTATATACATATGTATGTGTTATGTTACTTAGAACAGTTGGCAAATGTGTCAGTAAAAAAAAAAGAGAAATGAATAAAAATACTAAAGAAGTATGTTTGTTAATGAATACACAGGGGGCAAGCTTGGCCTTCAAGAGAAGAACCTCTCCCACTCCATCTTTTCACACTTTGCAAACAAATCTCACACGCCCTAAAAAGGAAGATTTATGCTTTAAATATTAGATATTTTAAGATAAGGAGAAGGAGATCTTGATGAGAATAGTGAGGTTTTGTGTGGAGTTGAAGTGAAATTGTTTTGTTGTGTTGTGTTGTGATGATGAAGATGGTTGGAATATTTAAAAAAAAAAAAACATAAA
>Ga0209589_1005028_pt1 | contig 22625 bp, 10 predicted proteins | sample CowpeawhiteBW_FD_187525 | JGI IMG/M metagenome (GOLD analysis project Ga0209589, IMG submission 187525) | Root nodule microbial communities of legume samples collected from California USA - Cow pea white BW (SPAdes) (version 2) | ecosystem: Host-associated > Plants > Roots > Nodule | place: USA...
TAAAAAATAATAGAAATATTCAAATGTTAGACATAATTTTTTTTAATTGACATACATCATTTTAACATAATTACATAAAGATTATGATAAGATAAAAAATATATTGGAGATGCGAATGAGTTTCATGACAAACCAAATATTTAGAAGAAATAAAAAATAAAAAGAATATATAGGGTTACTTAATTAATTGTGAATATTTTAATAATTTAAACGAGGATGAAAATATGGCGGGGACGGGTATTATGGCGGGGATATATTCATCTTCATCCCCATACCCAGTCAATGCGGGGATTCCCCGTCAAAACGGGGACGAGTTTATTTGCCATCTCTAGAAGAAGGTAATCTAACTCCACAAAACACCTTATTTATATACTATAAAATTGTCTTATTTAGAAATGAATTTTAAGCCTAACTCAACCCCACAAAACTAATTTGTAAGGCAAGGTTTGTACCTCACTTATATTCTATGAAATTGTCTTATCTTTAGTCGATGTGGGACTTTCAACATAACCAAAAAGAACAAAGATGACACTTTTTTTAGTTGTTCTAATTATCATTCATGTGTTTATCTGAATATGCCAAATCATTATCCTTTTAACGATGTCAAAGTTAATCTAACGAAAAAAAAAACTATATTAACTCATCTTAACAAAATTCAAGGCTATAAACATGTTAAATATGTTTTTTGTCCCTTAACAAAAATTGGAATCAGTCCATCTTCGAAACTTTAGCTTAATCTAGTCCTACAACTGTAGAAATATGTGGATTCTTTTAACCAAATTCATGATAGTTTCTTAGCTAACATTAAAGAGTAAATGTGTCAAACGATGTAAGCAATTCAAATACTATCATGAAACGCGTTTGAAACGTCAAATAAACTTAACAAAATTTCATTAAAATGACTAAATCTATGCATTTCTAAAGTTAGAGAATTAAATTTGGCCAAAGATTCGAAGATGTACTACTTACATTTTTCACTAAAAATTAAGAGACTAAAAACTTTTAGCATTAACTTAGCTATTGTATAGTGATGGATGTAAAAATAATTAAAGGCTCTCAAATTTCAAAATTTATATTTTTTTTCTTGCTTATATTTTGTGCTCTAAATATATCTCATTTATGAATTTTAACTTTGTATATAACTATATATAGATTTAATTTTACTTCTTTTTCTTCTCTAATAAATGCATAGTGTTATCATAAGGAATTAATGAGCTTATGTAAAAGTTTATACTCATGTTAGTTTGGAAGAAAGAGTTAATAAAAAAAAGTATACTTAAATGTTAGTTTGTGTGGAGGTAAGTAAATCTAAATCATTGATATTCTTGCTAATATTGAGATTTATTGGTAATAGATATTAACTCTCATTAATTAGACTTGTATACCTTCTATCATTAATTTAGATTTATTGGTAATAGATATTAACTCTCATGTTTTATATTTGTATGGTCGGTTTCTTTCATAAGATTGTTGCTAGTGTGAGAAGCTAACTAACATGTTAAAGTTTATAGTAATGTTTAATATATAATTTTTATTAACAAATTGATGAAATATAAATCTCGGTGGTATTAGTATATTATAATTAATAATTATATGCTTCAAAATTATTTGAAAAATTTGTAAAAGTTACTTACTTAATGCTAAATTTATAATTAATTAGTTTCTTTATGTCAATTTCCTATTCAGAACGTTTGTTAATAAATACGTAAATGAGTGCAAATAATATTGGTGAAAATGACTTAATTTATCTCTACAGAACATCAACAGTCATTCAGATCAATATGACGTATATTACAAAGTCAACATCAAAGTCTATTGTATACAAACAATATTATTTTGTCATCCATTAACTTATCACATCACCAATCAACTAACGACAACAAACTATAACTAATGTTTTCACTAATTGTTAAAAAACAGTAATAAGAAAGGAAAATGTGAGGGGAAAAAATCATGGCAAAGACCATGAAATGATAGAATAATTGAGTGTTTGAATTTGCAACTACTAAACCCAAATAGCGTTGATGTCTTCTCCAATTTTGTGTCAATTGCTTTTTGTAAAGAATAACAATTGCTCTTTTTAGAAAATATAATTATTAAAAAGGTTTGAAAGAATGTTAAAAATAATTTAATGAATCTAAATGTTGCTGATAAAAAATAACCAAGTTAAATAATATATAAAATAATTCATAAATTCAATACAGAGTTGAATAAAAAATGGTGTTAATTCTTTATCTTTATTAGATTAAAATTTTATATATATATATATATATATATATATATATATATATATATATAAACCTCCAATTAAAACACATCAAAAATAAAATATTATTAATCAGTTGAAAGAACAAGTTACAAGTAAAAAAATATATTTTTTATAATTATTGATCCTAATTATCTTAATTTTTTTATGAAATTGAGTTTTAATTATGGAAATAAAATTGATTAAATGAACACGAGTTTCAGTCTTACTTTTCATAATATATAGTCAAGTAAGCGTTTAGTGATTATCAACAATAGTGAAAAAATATTTTATCATCATTCATGGAATTAACAGCACAAGGTCTGCACATATTCATGTGTATCAAATCAAAAGTAAAAACATTATATGAAGTACTATTTGGAAAAGGCAACTTTCATTACTTAGTTAAATGGCATATATCACAATTAGAATTGTTACGGAGTACTATATAAGGAAACCTCATATTAAGAATAGTCATCCTTTTATGAGAAGGGGGGATGAAGGCACATGTGCAAATATTGTGATTAATGACACTATTAAAGATCTTTGAGGAAAGATTCCATTGATTTAAGTGCCACCCTTCATCACGTATAGGCTCGAAGGAAGATTAGTTGTACCAATCCTCTTGGTAGCATTGACAACATTCGAATGAGTAGCTTAAACTTTAGTTCCATCTAGTAAACTAACATTTATAGGTGATATTTGTTTAAAAGAGATTAAATTTGAAAGGGAGCAACATATGTGATCCATGGCACCCAAATCTATGATCCAATCACTATGATTATTGAAACTAATAAAAGAGACGTGGTTTTTACCTTTGTCTATGCTACAAGCAACAATGGGACCAACCTGATTGGTAGAAATATTTTCATTGCCATTACCATTAGTTTGCTTTAGCATATTCATCAAGGTTTGGTATTGTTGTTGTGATAGTCTAAAATCATGATACTCTCCAATCGACTCATTCTTTCCTTCTTGATTAATGACAACATTATCATAATGGTGGTCTTGTTACTTATTTTATATCTAAGAAGAAAACCATGCTTTTAATAGCAATTGTTGATGGTATGACCATTCAACCACAAAAAAGAGCAAACCTTCTTAACATACCTCATATTCTTGTTGTTAGTATTTTTGTTACTTGGAAACTCATTTTTCTTAAAGCAAACGATAGTGTGACCGGTCTTCTTATAGTAGCTACTAGTGACAACAACATTGTTGATGTTAACTTTAGCTTCATTCAAAAGGTTATTTCCTCCAATCTCCCTTTCTTGATGAACCACGTAGGAGAAAATCTTCAAAATGGGTGGAATCGGGTCCATCATCAAAACATGAGAAGTGACATTGTTGTATTGCTCATTCAGGTCCCTTAAGAACTACATAACGTGGTCTTCCAATCTCCTCTAATGAAAGGTATTAACCAAATTATAAGAACACTTAATAGAACAATTGCAAATTAAATCTAGACAAAAGTTGTCAAGCTCATCCCAAAGAACACAAATCTTGGTAAAATACTCAGTTACATATGAATTTCCTTGTTTAAGAGAAGAAGCTTCTAATTGCAACTTGGATATACGAAGTAAATTGCCTTGAAAGAACCTAAATTTGCGATCTTTCCATATTTGTTTAGACTTGCATCCATAGTATATTTTGTTTGATGGAAGGTGGGACAAAATGAGTCAACCAAGATACGATCATGTTATTACACCTCTTACAAGCCAAGTACATTAGATTTGTCTTAGCTGATTCAGTTAAAATAATAAAACTAGAAATTTATTATCTGTTTCTTTCATACCTCTTACTATGTCGAATAAAATTAATTTGAATTTTTAACTAAATTCAATCTTGCATTACTAAATTTAGTTATTAAAGACGTGGGTTGCTGAATTTTATACACCAAATGTTTCTTTTGAAACATGTTTAGGTATTTATTAGTTAAAACATTGTATAATGAGATTCCAAATTATTAATTTGTACTTATACACATATTTTCAAAGTTACTTGTAATATTAAAATAATATATAATAATAAAATAATTAAAATAAACATTTATGTTTTGATTCATTTCCATTATGAAAATTATGATAACTTTATTGTAGTATAGATAGATACTTATATAAATTACTTAAAAAAAAATCTTCTGTCACCATACTTGTTAAATACAACCATGCATAACTATAAAAAATTACCTAATTTATTTAAAATGTGACCTATAATCACGAAATAAATATTAAAGTATTTAATAATTCAATAATATAATAATACAATTACATATAATAGAGGTTCTCCTAATTTACTAAATTGAAAACAAATCTGACAATTGCCATTATATATAATAGAGTTTCTTCTGTTGCACACAAAAAAAAACACACACATATTTACAAATATCATTATATATATTTAAAAAATATACTAATAAAATGTTATTTTACTTATTCATCTGTAAAAATATTATTTATATCTTACCTAGTTTTTCTTTTTTTTTTCAACTGTCATAACTTCCTTGCTAATCCTTAAATGTGGCCCTTAAATTGACCCAACCCAAACACCAAGAATTGGTATATAGCCACGTGACTATAAACAAGAAAGAAATGGTCCACAAACAAGATGATGACCAACAATTTTTTACCCTAAAATCAAGAACAATAGGAAGCCAACACACGCAACTATCTTTCTATCATCATCTTCTTTAACCACCGGTTCAGATTCCTCTACAATTCTGTTTCCTTTTCTTATTCTAATCTTCTTAATCAAATAAATACTACTAATGTTCTCAACCTTACTCCATAATCTAATTTCTTTCTATAAATTTTTCTTCATTACAACAAAATATGTTATTGTTTTAGAAACAATTATACTAAAATCAGATAAAATTAATATAACAGTAACTATTTTTCCTGGATGTTTGCTACAAAAGTAATCCATTTAAAGTTGTTAATCATAATTATGTGTTGGTTAATTACTGTTAAATTTATTCAGATTACTATAAAATGAGTTTAATGAACTTAATGTTATATTTACCCTCAGCACTCATCTCTTAACAAAAGACAATGATGTCTTTCCTTGATATTATATTATTATATGACCAATGACTTCAACAAGGTACTAGTCGGTTCTTTTCTATTTTTTTTTTCATTTTTCATTTTGTTTTTTTTAATAGAAAAGCAAAAACCTCATAAACATTTCTGATGGGTCTTCTCTCCCCAACTCAAAAGCTGATAAAAAAAATATCCTTTGATTGAGGTGTGTTTCGGTTATTTTAGGTTTTGTTATTTGATGAATCTGATCATCTTTTCTTGACCGGAACAATAACTGTCTACTTCTATTTAGGTTTTCGGTTTCAATAGTTGTTGCTGTCCTTGTTCTTCTGATCTTCAATCATTTTTTTTTTTTATCACATCATCTCTGAAGAGACCATTAACAACCTTCAGTTTATGCTTCAATCATATATTTATATTTTTTGTTTTTTATTGTGTTTTTAAACGAAAAAGTAATGGAAATGTTCCTAAAAAACCCTTTATACACAAGCCCAGAACCTTGTCAGCACCTTGCTGAGTACAAGCTCAAGCATGGTTTCAATGGCTACAAAGCCATCCAAAAGCTCCTTGTGACCTCCCCAATTGGGAAAACCAGTGTGAAGAAACCCAACACGAAGGCACCCAGATGCAGCTTCTGTAATGGCTGTGAAGGGAGGTTGTATTTGTGTCTGATTTGCTCTTCATTCTCATGTTTGGATCACACCATTTTGCACCCTCAGTCAGAAACTGGCCATGCTGTTTTTGTGGACATTGAAAGGGCTGAACTTTATTGTGGGGTGTGCTGTGATCAGTTGTATGACCCTGATTTTGACCAAGTTGTGATGTCTAAGCACTCAACGGGGTTGACAAGTGGTGCCACTGGGAATGAAAGCATTGGGCAGAGGCTGATCAAGAGGAGGAGATTGGTTTCTGGGGTTGGGTTGAATTTTCAGAAATCTAAGTGTGGAGTTTCCACCAAAGATGTGAGAGCTAAATCATGTTATCCTATGGGGTTGAGGGGATTGAACAATCTTGGTAGCACGTGTTTCATGAATTCTGTGCTCCAAGTGTTGCTTCATGCTCCTCCTGTCAGGGACTATTTCCTTAGTGGTGGACACAGATTGGAAAATTGTCATCGTAGAAGAACCACAGACCTGATGTGTTTGCTGTGTGAAGTCAATGCTATTTTTTCAGCTGTGTACTCCGGGGATCAGAATCCATATACTCCTGCTCAGTTTCTATACAGGTCTGATACTGCTCTTTCTGTCATACTCATGCTATTGGGTTTTAGGTTTTGTCTAATGAAAAATAATGGCTGGCATTTATCAGCGGATCTAATGATCTGCTTCAGTATGCTTTTAAATGTTCCTGATAAAAAAAAAAAAAAAACTGGCTGAGTTGCTTGATTCTTAGTTCTCTGATAGTTATTATGAGATACCTCATAGTGAATAGTAGTATCTTTTAGAATTTTGTCTTTGATAAAATTTATTCACATTGTGTGATCCATGTGACCTCATAGTGGGATCAAGTTTTTGTCATTGTTGAGTTTTCTGATATTCAATCAATAAGCTTAGAAAGAGGAAATTTGTTGATTCCCTGAGCCGGACATTTAGTATTATAAAAATATTCTATTTGGTCTGACTGAAGTAACAAAAGTAGCAACTTCTACAGTGAAGGTTTCTGTGAAAAAAGCAAGCATGTTTTTTGAGCACTTGTGTTATCAGTCAGCTCTAACTTGGTTGATGCTTAAGTTCGAAATTCATAGTTTGTTTGTATGAAGCTAGTTGCAATTTAGATGGAGCAATGCCAGTTAAAACCGAAAACTTTATGACTTTGGCTTTGCACCCATTGTGTTGCTTTGGTGATCAAATTCTTGTTTCTTTCGAATGGTGAAACTTTTTGTTTTTGTTTCAAGCTGGTGGCAGCATTCAGCAAATTTAGCGAGTTATGAACAGCAGGATGCTCACGAGTTTTTCATTTCGATGTTAGATGCAATCCATGAGAAAGAGGGCAAAGCAAGAAATGGAAGCAAAGGTAATTAAATATTGTAACTAAGAAATGGAATCAACAGAAAATATTGTAACACCAAATATTCATTCTGAAATTTTTTCTGTCTGGGAAACATTGTAACTAAGAAAATCTAGACTTGTTACATTACTCAATTGTTGTTTTATACAGGTAACGAAGACTGTCAGTGCATTGCTCATAGGGTGTTCTATGGGTTATTGAGATCAGATGTTACTTGCATGACCTGTGGATTTACCTCAACAACCTATGATCCTTGTCTTGACATTTCACTTAACTTGAACACCAGTGTCTCTTCAACAGAAAAGGGTAAAAAGCTTACCAAACGGAATGACGATGGAAGCATGTCTACACTTTCTGGTTGTTTAGATTTGTTCACAAGGCCAGAGAAGTTGGGTTCAGACCAGAAACTTTACTGCCAGAACTGTCAGGAAAAGCAGGACTCTTTGAAGCAAATGTCCATTAGAAAGCTTCCATTAGTACTTAGTTTACATGTGAAACGATTTGAGCACTCTTTCGTCAAAAAGTCTTCAAGAAAAATAGACCGCTACCTACACTTCCCATTTTCCTTAGACTTGTCTCCATATTTGTCCTCCTCAATCCTCAGAGCCAGATATGGAAATAGAATCTATTCTTTTGGGGGTGATGAATCAGATATGTTTTCTGAGTTTGAAATTTTTGCTGTGGTGACACATTCGGGCACGCTGGAATCCGGCCATTATGTTTCGTTCGTGCGTATAAGGAATCAATGGTACAAATGTGATGATGCTTGGATAACTGAGGTTGATGAGGCTACAGTCCGAGCTTCACAGTGTTACATGATTTTCTATGCTCAGAAAACTTTATATAATAAAGCAAATGAAGATCAGAGTCACACTCCAAATTCCCCTGGAAGAGAGCTATATTTTCCTATTGCTGGTTGTTGCTAGAGAGGATGATTACAAAGTGAGTACTTGTCATTCAAAGAGTGGAATATAATGTGTGCTTGTTGCTTTGAAAGCCAGCTTGATGTTCAGTGAGGGAATTTATTTCTCTTCCAATTTTCCATCAGGTTTGTAGAATCACAGATTATAGTTTACAAGATGGATTTGCAATATGCATCTCAGAAGTTTGTGCTGCTAAAATTCAGATATGGGAATGAGATGCCAGGTTGCTAATTTGATTCCAATTGAATATTTGCATGTGCTTATGTCATTAGCAGCATTGCAACAATGATCAAGGAGCCAGAAGTGACTCAACTCCTTCACAACTTTTCACACTATGCTCACTCAAATTCTTTAATTGCAGGTAGTCATGTACATGACCCTTTCCAATTGATGCTAACAAAAGCTGTTCAACAACCATTGTTACTCTCCTGTCACCACCAAGTGAAGTGTGGAGAAAAAGAAAGTTAAAGGGAAAAAAGAGACAATGTTGATGACTGTTTCTAATTCCTGTGTCTAACAAGGACACTGTAATAACACTCATGTCCAGTGTTCACTCTGCTTTGTTGTTAGAGTGCAGATTACTTAATTGGTTTGCTTCTGTGGTGCACAATAGACAAGGGTTTTGTTGAAGGCAAGTTTATTCCTTTAAAGATGATTTGAGGAATATTATCACTCCAACTTGAAGTTATGTTTGCTGGCTGAGAGAAAAATGCAGCTATATGATTAACAGTATCTTATATTGAACTCAAGAAAATAGTTAATTGATAATTGGAGGACAACATGTCACTGTATTCATATATGTTTAACACATTTAAAGATTAAAAAACATGCAAGATAAATTTGGAATCAAAGGGTGAAAATGGATTTCTCTTTGTCTGACTCCAGCATTTTTATTTTCTGTCAGTATCTTATATTATTTGGAGTTTAATTTCTATATATTGTTAAGATTATTTATGGATGAATGTTCTTTATATCACTTTGTTGTAAAATCTTACTGGATGTTTATACAAAAACAGTACAAATTCAGGATTTGGTGGTGTTTAAAGTTCAGAACCTGTCATCTGCTTAGTAACAGTAGTTTGGATGTGGTTACACATAGTAAAGGATCTATATTTTTGCAGTAGCAATGATGTTGTTGCAGTTAAAATTGGGAGAAAATAAAAGGAAAGGTGTTATAATAATAATGAAAGTGGTAAGTATTATAGAATAAAAAAATTCTGGTTCCTTCAAATGGGGCCTCCTAAAGCATAAAGAAGAGAAAAGATGTATAAAGGTTAATGTGAAGATGCTTAAAGATGAAGAAATGGTGAACTAAAAGGAAAAGCAATGATAGTCTTCCATAGACAGATACTTGATAGCAGAGGGTTCAAGACTGATACACTTTTTTTTTTTCTATGTATGATTTGATCTAATGATGGCCCTCCAACTTTGGAACTATTCATCATTGAATGTCCTTCACCATTATTACTTCCACTTCTTGTTCTATAGTAAAAAAAGTACAAACAAATTGAGGACATAAAAAAAAAGATGGGGATTTTGGGACATAGAAAAGCAGGGTAAAACATGATCTCAATATAAAATTAGCAAATAAGAATGAAAGATTCTCTATATGCTAAAATTAAGAAAGAATATTTCAAAAATAACACAATGAAATACTAATTGAAACTGTGTGCTTAATATAACTTCTTGTGTATAAGAATGGAGCTTTCTAGAACATGGGATTAAACATAATAATGTTTTGAAAAGACCAATTTGTATGGATTCCCTATTTCTTCTAATATACTACTTAATATTATGAGAAGCATTTTAACTTGCAACAACTTGGCCATAAAATAACTATGATTATTAATAACATAGTCCTGGGAAAAAGTGATTAGATAAAGGGGAACCAAGTTAGTTGAACTACTTCTTAATGAGCAATGACCTAATGAAGTTAAAACTTTTTTTTTTATTCTTCGTAGTTTTAGTTATCTTATATAAAATAAAACATGAGATAAGAGTAGATACTAAAATATAATGAATATGTCAATTCGAATAAAAGTATATTCTTTTTAAAATTTATCTTAAAAAAATCAGAGTCTTAGTTTCTGAGAAAATTTATAACTGTTGGTTACATTGTGAAGATTTATCCCTTGATCAAGCCCAATACTATCTCCATTCATTTGGATTCTTTATTGTCTTACATTCAAATTATGATGTTACAAGATTAGCTCACTCAATATTTTTTTTTTTTTGCCAACAAAGTTCATATGTTTTTCGCACTATGTCACCGATTTTTCTAAAATCCTGAGTAAAAATTAATCTTGTTTGTGACACTGTAACTGTTTTTAAATAATAAGGGTTTGTAAATAATAAAAATTGGATTCCAGTTTTCTACATGAATAGCCAGATGAGTTAATATTTAACCTAAAATACTAAACGAGATATAAAAAGTAAAACGCTTGAAGAAATTATTTACGTATTATAGATCATGTCTGAATAAACTTCTCTATTGAGATTTCTTGGAGAGAAACATAAAAAAGGTGAAATAATTTATTTTATAAATTAAAATTATTTATTATCTAATTGCTCAAATTCATATAACTTCCTTAAAAATTTTAATTTGTTTTTAATTGTAATTTATAGAAAAAATTATTTTATATTTTTTCTTCTTATTTTGTTTTTCTTTTGATGGTTTTTTTAGAAGTTTATCTAAACATATTATAAATGTGTGTTTAATTTGATGTTTAGACTTTTGAAACCACATTTTGAATGCCATTTTATTTTATCTAGAGCATATTGTAAATGTCGACAAAAATCATGAACAAAGTCTACTTTTTTTAGATGTATAGATTTATTGTTCTTAAAGACTTGTCCGCGATGTATTATACAAGTTCTTCATAATACAACATGAACTTTTTGGATTTTCGAGAACCTCAGAATTAGCAAGAAATTCTCAAAAATTAAATAAACAACCTAGAATATAATACAAGAAATATAAGAGAGAAAAGAGAATGAGAGAGAGAGAGAGAGAGATTAGATGTGTGAAATTGTGTTGTAGTTTTGGAGGAAGAAGAGTGTGTATTTTAAGATGGAAGTTAAAAATAAAATTTTGGATTTCATATAAAATGTAATGCATCAGAGCTAGTATTAGCAAGTTATACGAACCAGTCCTAGAATGAGAAACGTAACACACAACATAGTTGGTATAACAAACTATATGAATAAAAAATACTTAGTGTGTGTTAGCGGTCTATCAATCACAATGCACCTCACAATTAGTGATGTTATTGTTGTATTACGCATAATAGGCCATGTGCATGCCTAGTATTCATGAGTGCTTTAGAGATCTTGTCAAGATCTCATACAAGTGGTTCTACTCGACACTCATATAGGTGATTTTATAAGCATATGCTGCAAATCATACACCACCCATAAGGGATATGAAAATCATTAAAAACTTTGTCTAAACTAAAATTCTTACACCACACAGAATTTTAATTACAAAGTTTAACCTCTCAAGTCTCTAGCACACACACACCATAGGAGGACATAATTGATTTAAAATCAATTTAGTTTTATCAGAACTAACAAGTTACTTGTTTTTATCCATATGAACCTTATTATGGAATCTCCAATCACAAAGTTGGGTTACCATCACTTGTTTGTTTCCAAGTAGCTTGAATCATTCCCCTCGATGTTCTAAAATCATGTTTCTCTTTAAGGGTTTTGTCAAAGGATATTCTAGATTTCGTTCTGACTTTACACAATCAATGGAAATAGTTCAATTCTTTAGTAGCTGCTTCACCAAATATATCTACATTGTATATGTTTATTCTTTTCATTGTAGTTCTTATGTTTAGCTATAACTATTGTTGATTGACAATCACAATGCATTGACACAATGAGGTTGGTTTCATTTCTAGTAGAATGTTTGCTAAAAAAAATTTCAACCACTTAGTTTCACCAACAGCCATTTGAGAGCAACAAACTCAAATTACATTATTATAAGAGTAGGTTTATAACCTTGAGAAATTTGCATATAAATAGCTTTTTCAAGAATGTCATTTAAAAAGGCATTATTGGCATCCAATCTTAGGTATATTCTTCTTATAAAATTTGATTTTCAGATTTTCCCAAAATTTTGTTGTCACAAATTATTAGTACGGATCTAAGCACCATATGTTGGATCTTCTGCATAAGGTTTTGGAAACGAGTCATTCACAAATGTTATTTTGTTATTGATAGATATAAAGCCATCACCATAGTGTGACTCCAATAGTAGTGTAATTTTTGTGATCAAGAGTATGAAAAGTGAGAATAAGATTGAATCATCAGAGTGATAAAGAAATATATGAATTAAAGTTTTCAAGATATCCGCCATGGAAAAAAGAAAGAAGAAGAAGAAAACTAAAAAGGAAAAGAGAAAAAATACTACCAAGACAAAAAAAAAAATCAAAACTTGAAACTAGATTCTTTTGATACCACATTGATACTCGATGAAAGAAAGAAATAAGAAAAAAAGGCAAGAATATATTGAAAAAACATAGAAACAAATACAAAAAGTTATATTTAGAAAGAAGGATAGCCTAAAATATATAAAGTACTAAATTCAAGAAACTAACTAGACTAAAACAAAACTAACAAAAATAAAAACCAGCAAACTAACGGAATTAGCAAAGATAAAAACAAGCAAAAAGTAGATAACACAATAATATTTCAAGTATATATTTTGTAAAAATGTAAAAAAATGAGCGTAAAATTCTTTAAGAAGTTTATAAATGTCAATAATATTAAATGGTTTCAACACATTATTAGCATCTTTCAAGATTTATCATATATAATTATGTTCTTTCAGAAAATAAATATTTATTCTTACAGGTAATGTATGCCACTAAAACAAAAAGGTTATGGGGATTATAATAAAAAGTTTGAATCGATTATTTTAAACATTCTACGTCAATAAAAAAATTCAATGTCATCATTATAAAAAGTAAAAGAATTTTAATATGAATGGAAAACTGATGTAGAAAATAAACATATTATAATTATTTGAAATATTTCACAATAACCATAACAAAATAAGCATGAATTAAAGAAAGGATATCAAAATAAACATGAATTAAAAAAGTGTGGTTATTGTGAATGAATAATTAAAAAAAAAAAAGATTAGAAAACATAATAGCAAAATAGGAGAAATCTTACATATAATAAGTCGTTTATTTATGTTTATTGATGACCTAGTTTAGAGATTAAAGTACTTAAAGAAACCTTCTGATAGAGGACACCAAGAACATTAACTTCGTGTTATGATCCAGAAGAAAGGTATTAATAAATATGAATTTAAGTCCTCTACAGTGTCAAAAAGGCATTTTAGAAAATATAATAACGATTGATTATAAATACAATGATTATGACTATAACTAGTTCTACGTTTTATTAAATATATTTGACTTCATTATAGTTTTAAAATGTTAATTTTGTAAGTTATGATTATAATTAATTTCGTGACTCATAAATAAAAAAGTTGAATTCTTCATCTTTTAACATTAGCTTGTTGTACGTAAGCTTCTATAGGCCTTTATGGTCTCACCTAATCACGTTTGACATATGCATTGCACATTAACACAACATATAATAATGTAACATTACTTACTTACGTTGACGTTAGACCAAACAGGGCAAATAGAAGAATGCGACAAAAAAAAGTTCAGATTGAGAGTAAAATAAATGGTTAAATATGTTTTTGTTCCTCAGTAAAAATTGGAATTAGTCCCTCTTTGAAACTTTGGTTCAATTTAGTCCTCCAACTTCAAAATTGTGGGAATTTAGTCATTTTAACCAAATTTTATTAAGTTTAATTGACGTTTCAAATGCGTTTCATGATTTTTTCTTAGCTAATATTGAAACAAAAGTGTGTCAAACAGTATAAACATATCAAATGCTATCATGAAATGCGGTTGAAACATTAAATAAACTTAACAAAATTTGCTTGAAATGACTAAATTCACACAGTTCTGAAGTTAGGAGACTAAATTGGACCAAAATTTCAAGACTAATTCCAACTTTTATTAAAAGTTGAGAGATAAAAACATATTTAATCCTAAAATAAATTGAAGAAAAAAAACACAACAAAGTAAAATGAAAAAGGTATTTCAACCCTATAAATTTATTTTTAAAATTTGAAGACCACACTTCTTCGATAACTTAACCCTTTCCAATGATGAGAAATGAAAATAATTCTATAATCTATATAAATTGTTGACTCATACGTATTATATCTTTGAAAACTAATTCTATAATCTTGAAAAATTTAGGTTTCTATTAAACAAAAAACTTTTGCTTTTGCACTCCAAGATCTTTTGGAATGGAATGAACCATCATCAGATCTAGTATTGGTGCTTTAACCTTTTGGACAGTTTGTGTTGAGTCAACAGCTACGTTGGCGTCAGCAGCAAGATCTTACCGATGTGGGGCCTCACTTTCGCTGTCTCCACCAATGGCGTGGCTCCACGATCTCAAAATCAACAAAACTGTTTTCCCTCTGATAACTATCAAACACATATGTCCAGTGAACTTCACAAGCACTGTTTGTTTTTACCTTAAACAATAACACCTTCAGAAAATCAACTGTGAAGGGTGGGGAAAATGTTAAATCTGAACGAAGCTTCTTGGTTTTGCGTGGTTGCTAAAAACTTAGTAAAAGGAACAAGGAAAGAGAAACATTAATAGAGGGAAAATGAAGAAAAAAAAAATGTAAATTTGACGTTTTCTCTTTTGATTTGTCGGATAGGGGAGTAATCAATATACCCATTTGTTATCTTAAAAGGTTAATGTTGACTTGTCTTTTAGTCTCTTTCAAGATTTCACCTACAGACACACTCAGAACCACAAGGCAAGAACCAAGTGGTGTGAACTTCCTATCCTACGCGTCGTACTCATGGTCGTTTCATTTCCCTTGATTTTATTCTTCTCTTTGTTTCCCTTTTCAACTGTGTACTGATCCAGCAAGCTAATTTGCTTTCCAAAGTCCCTTAATCATTCGTCTGGAAACTGAAATCAGAGAGAAACGTTGATCTCAGAGTTGACAGTGTTAGATTGGAATGATGTGTGGTTGAAAGAAGAAATCTTGGAGGAATTTGTTTGAAGGTGGTTTAATCTTTGGTGTGAAGGGTGCATGAAAGGTGAGATAATGCAGGAGGAGGGGAATCAGGAAGAGGCATATGGTGAATCTGTGGAGGAATATAAACCCAAAAGGGGGGTTCGGGAGTGTTTGTGCATCCCCATCCAATGGTTTAGCATGCTTTGTAGGGAAATGCATTGGAGCTTTGTGTTTGGGGTGGTGGTTATTTATGGAATAAGCCAGGGAATTGGTGTAGCTCTTGCTGAAGTTGGCACTAAGTATTACATGAAAGATGTTCAGAAGGTGCAGCCATCTGAGGCACAGGTTTATAAAGGAATCACATCCATTCCTTGGATTGTGAAACCTATTTGGGGTCTTCTCACTGATGTTCTCCCATTTTTTGGGTATCGCAGAAGACCTTATTTCATTTTTGCTGGTATGTAAGGCATTATGCACTTCTCTGATCTTCCCAATTTCAGAAAGGTTTCATTTATTCCAAATAATTATTGTTTTAGGTTGGAATTTTAGTAATTTTAGTATTTTTTTAAATATTTTGCAGCTTTGCTTTCTCTGTACCCTTTACTTCTGAATGTTTTTCCTAGATCTGTATCAGTTTGATAGAACTTAAATGATTGATAATCTGTCAATGCTGTTGCTTTTAAGCTCAATTATACAGAGTGAAAGCCCAACAGTGATAAATGTCTCTAATTGGATAGGAATATGGTCAAAATGTTCCTTATATAATAGTTTGGACAACCTTCCTCTATACTAACCTTTTAAGGTTGAGTTAAATTTAGCCCCATTTTCATTACACTCTATTAGGGGCTGGAAAAGTGATTCTGTGATATCAGAATAGATTTTGATGACTTTCCAAAGTACAGGGGGATAAGGACTACCATGGTCTTGGAGTGTGTCCAGCAATATAGAATAGATTTGATACTAAACCTAAATTAGACTTAGGTTTGGTCTTCTTCAGTTTTACAAGAATTGCATTGCTCAGCCTCTAGTTTAAATAAGACTAAACACATCTATTAAAGTGCAGGGTTGCCTAAACAAACTGCGATTGGTCTTTCGAGAAAGGATTATAAGAGAGATACAATACCAATAAAACATGAGCAATCCATATATTAAGAATTGATAATGCCTCCAATCCAAATTTTAAGACAATGGGTCTAAGAGTCTTATATGATGTTCAACTTTCTTATTTTTATTTAATGTGAAACTTAGACTCATATTTGGATTCCCAACTTCCCAACACTAAGTAACTGTTTCTTGACATATACGCTTAACAGGATATTGAGCTTGGAAATGATGTAAAATTAGGAACATCAATTTTTTACTTTTACTTTATGACAATGTGTATTAAGCATGAGTGTAATTAGCTTTTCTTCAAACAACCTTTGAAGGGTTACAACTAACAACCAGGATTGTTTGCATTTAATGAGTTTCTGATTGAGGATTAACTTTGTACTTTATCACATATCAATGATGCAGAGTAAGTATTGAAGAAGAGCTTCAGAAATTTCTTCACTGACATAGTAGCCTAAATTTTTTTCCTCTTTGATGGTTTCAGGTATCATAGGAGTAGTTTCCATGCTTTTGTTATCTTTGCATGAAAACCTGCATCTTGTGTTGGCCCTTCTGTCACTAACAGCTGGAAGTGCTGGGGTGGCAATAGCAGATGTAACCATTGATGCTTGTGTGGCACAGAACAGTATCTCTCACCCTTCACTTGCAGCTGATATGCAAAGTTTATGTGCCGCCAGTTCTTCCGTTGGATCACTATTTGGTTACTTCATCAGTGGTATCTTTGTTCACCTTATAGGCCCAATGGTTAGCCTCAGAAAAACCCTTCACCCGTTAAACATGCAAAACATTCCTTGTCTGTTACATTGTACTAAGAGAACATTTTTCATCATAGGGGGTGTTTGGTTTGATGACCATCCCAGCTGGACTAGTAGTTTCTGTTGGTTTTCTGCTTTCTGAGCCTCGCATGCACCACACATCATATAGACAGGTATAACTAGTTCATGTTATTCCATGATCCTAATGCAAGCATAAACTGAGTTTCCATGTCGTGTCTAGGTGAAACAAAATTTTGTTGATGCTTCCAAGTCCATGTGGACTACATTGAAGAGTGAAGATGTATGGAGGCCTTGTTTATACATGTATTTATCCATAACATTGAGTTTGGATGTTCGTGAAGGAATGTTTTATTGGTATACAGAATCAAAGGGTGGACCATCTTTCTCACAGGTAGTTCGTTTGATACATTCATCAATGTTGTGGTTGGATAAAAAATAGTATTCAGTATGTTTTGGTTCCTTAACTTTCGGTGAACATTGAAATTAGTTCATCTTTAAAACTTTAGACCAATTTAGTCTCTCATCTCTAGAAATACGTGGATTTACTCCTTTTAACCAAGTGCGTTTATTTCTAACGGGACTAAATTGGACGAAAGTTTCGAAGAGAGACTAATTTCAATTTTCACTTAAAGTTAAGGGATAAAAACATATTTAACTCTATTTTTTATAATTAAACTTTTTGAAGAAACTAAATGTGATGAACTAATATTAATGTGACACAGGAGAGTGTTGGTTTCATATTTTCAATCAGTTCAGTGGGGGCCCTTTTAGGTGCAATCCTATATCAGTATGCTCTGAAGGAATATGCATTCAGGAGCTTGCTGTTCTGGACTCAGTTGATATATGGTTTGTCAGGGATGCTTGATCTGGTTCTGGTGTTGAGATGGAACCTGAAGTTTGGCATAGCAGATTATGTGTTTGTTGTGATTGTTGAAAGCATAGCACAAATGACGAACAGGTTAAAGTGGATGCCTATGCTTGTGCTAAGTTCAAAGCTGTGTCCCTCAGGCATTGAAGGCACATTTTTTGCTCTGTTGATGTCAATTGATAACGTTGGACTTCTGTCTGCATCATGGGGTGGTGGCTTTGTTCTGCACATTCTGAGGATCACAAGAACAAGGTTTGATAATATTTGGTTGGCAATTTTGATCAGGAACATCTTAAGGATCACTCCACTTTGGCTGCTGTTTTTGGTTCCTAGAGCTGACCCCACCTCTTCCATTCTCCCAACAACTGAAACCATGGATTCCAAGGTGGCCATTGAGACCTCTGACACCACAAATGTTGAATTGGTGTCCCTTGTACACAGTGTTGATGCTAAATAGTTGAACCAAAGTTAGAGACATTCTTTTGCATTCTCAATTCCAAACACACCAAATTACCAAACTAGTGTAGCATTAAAATTACAATTTGTTTGCGTTTAATGAGAAAAATAAAAAATAAATGAAAATCTATGATTATGAGAAAACATAATGGTTAGAATCTATTATCACTTGGAAATATCACATTAGGGATAAATATGTTAGATGAACTATATATATCCTAAACCATGAATCAATTTGTTTAGTTGTTATTTCAAGCTTTAATTACTCTTTTTGGCTTCTATTTTGTTAGTCTCAATTTGATTTTTAATTTTTGAAAAATGATATAATTTGATAGTTTTCGTCAAATTTTTTCAAACAAATCAAGGATAAAGAATTTTTTATCAAAATTGAAATTGTTAATAAAAATAGTTTGTTTTATTAGTATAATTAACATAATCTTATATAAAAAATCAAATTGCATGTAGAAATTAACAGAAGTTGTTTCAAGAAATTTAACAAAAATGATCAAACTGTATCAGTTTTGTAAAAGTCGAGATCAAATTAAGACGACAAAAAAAATTAGATGACTAATTTACCATTTTTTGACGAAAATATAGATAAAAAAGAGTAATTAAACCTTATTTCAATTATAAATTAAATAATAACACGAATGTTTTTCCTTTTGAATAAACTTGGGAGTTGGATTTTGTTTCATCGGCAATGCGCGGTATATATGCAATGTACTTATCATTTTTACTCACTTTTTTTCAATCTTTAAATCTATAAATTTAGTAATCTTTAGAACTTTTTATTATAGTTTAATTTATTTTAAGATCTTAAAATTTAAATAAATAATTTTTAAACCTTTAAATTGGATAAAAACAATAGTTGTTACCATTTTAAAACATAATAGGCTTAATTACATTTTTAGTTTTAGATAGATTTGATAACTTTCAATTGATTCTTTATTCAATTTGTGATATATTGAATCGTTCAAATATTAAAACATTTCAATTAAGTGTTTGCAATTAGATTTTACCATTAATTATATGACTAGCAGTTACCTTATATTGTCATTCTGCTTATATATAATCACATTCCTAAAATATTTATTGCATTTAAAGAAAATAATTTTTAAAACAAATTAAAATTATAAAATATAAAATTAGATGATAATGAAATTATTAAATTATTAAATATAAATAAAAAATATAATTTCCTAATTTTAATTTCATATTTTTTTAATTATCTAATTTTATAATTTATATTTTATGTTCTATAATTTTGTAATTTTATAATGTCATAATTTCATAATTTAAAAATTTCTAATTTTTTAATCTAATAATTTCATAATTTTATAATTTTTTTAACTTTACAATTTCATAATTATATACTTATGTAATTATATATTTTTATAATTTTATATTTTATAAATTTATTATAGTTTAATTACAGAATATAAAAATATTAATGATATAATTACATAACTAAAAAATTATGAAATTATGAAATTAAAATTATATTTTTTATTTTATATTTAATAATTTTATCATTACTTAATTATCTAATTTTATATTTTATATATTTTTATTTTTTAATTTTCTTTAAAAATAATTTTCATTAAATAAAAGTTCTAGATTTTTGAAGACCGGACCACAATTATTTAATAAATATTAAATTAAAAAATTTTAAATTTATTAGAGACTCAACATAATTAAGTCAAAAAATGACTATAGATGTATAAGACATGTGACAAATTTCGAAGAGTATCACTTTTTACTAATTTTTTTTAATGTTAGGTATAAAAAATAGATATTTTTAAATTAAGGTTGATATTTTCTTAATTTAAAATATTCAACACATGTGATTAACCCAAACAACAGAAGAAATATAAATGTAATTGAAAATTGAATTTCGTAATGATGAGTTGTTACAGAAGGTTGATTCCATTTTAACAATTTTTAAGTTTTGCACCTTACGTCTACAAGCACTGTTAGAGAAAACTAATAACGTAATGGTGGGCTATTGGGCTTACTGTGAATTTGTGTGATCGGTCCTAAAACATTTACTCTAGGCTTTTACTTTCGACACCTTCATATTTTTACTCTTTGCCCCTATATTGTTTTTTCAAAATGTCCATATTGTTTTTTTTTTTCATAAATGAAAATCTTTGTTGATGCTCTTCATTGGTGCCTTACTTGTGATCCCTTGTTTTAGACATTGGATTTAACAAAAAAGAGTATTGTTGGAGGTGAAAGCGTTACAGAGGTTAACTAGTTTCTTTAGGTAAATTTTTCAATTTTTTTCAAAGGATTTGAGCAATAGTGAAAGTTACACCTGCTTACGACGAGTTATTTAATTCAGAAGTTTTCCAAATTAAAAAATATAAAATAATAATGTCATATTTAACGTGGTTATAAAGTAAACAATTTAGAAGACTAATTGTAGTATTTTAGATCGTACAGCTCGTAGTTTTGATGGATTAAGTTTTGAATTGCGGTTATTCCAGTTAGAAGAATTTTAGAATATGTAATGTTAATGGAAGAAAATATTTAAACAATGAGATAAAAAATAATTAGTTACTATAATAATTAATTACATTTATTTTTTTATATTGATTATTATTTAAGGATTTTTTTTAGTAGTATAATTTTAATTTTAATTTTGGGATTGTGAAATTTATAAAAAAGAAAAATGTAAAATATTATGAAAAACAATACAAAAGAATAAATGGTTGAATTGTGTATAGAAAGTTTTTATAATGACATATAATATATGTAAAATAAAACTTTGCTTGATACACTTAATGTATTAAATACTGTATATTTCGATTTTCTTACCTTTGTGTACTTTCATTATGATATTATTAAAATGGAGAAACTTTTAAAATAAATTAAAACTTTGACAAAGTTGTGTCAAATTAGCACAACTTTACAAAGAAGAAGTCATATCATGCCAGAGCGATTTTATTTTATTGGAAAGATTTCAGAATTAACACAAAAACATACAAAAGCAAAATTCAGATGAAATTTTTCCTAAATAAATAATATGTAAAATAATAAAATGCATAAAATAGATAAGGGAGGAACTAGTAAACACTAAAACCTGTTAACATGAACCTTAATATGGAGAAAAACTCACGGAACCTAGTCCAGTAAAATTTTCTACTAATAAAAATTAGGTTTAATTACTCTTTTAGACTCTATTTTTGTCCAAAAATGTTAAATTGGTCTTTCAATAATTCTTTTAAGTTTCAATTTGGTCCTGATTTTTAAAAAAGTGATTCAATTTTGTCATTTCCGTTAAATTTCTTCAAACAAATCAATGATTTTTTATCAAAATTGGTAACATGAATATGCTAATTATATCAATAAAGTAAATCATTTTTATTAACCACTTCAATTTTGATGAAAATTTCTTAATTCATTTTAAGAAATTTAACGGAAATGATCAAATTGCATTAATTTTTAAAAAAATAGAGACCAAATTGAAACTAAATAAACTGGAGGTCAAATTTGACATTTTTGGACAAAAACAAGGATCAAAAGACTAATTAAACCTAAAAATTAATGAGTATACCACAAATTTTTTTAGAGATTCCAAGGATCAATAGAGCATTATTCTTTTATCAACAAGGTGATAAGAAATATAGAGAGAACCCCAATTGCAACTTTTGTTTCTTTGTATCTCATCCCTATCTCTCATAACTCATAACAAATCAAATGTAAAAGTTGCATATTTAAATTATATAATAAATTGAAAGTCCATAAAAAATATCTCCCTTTAATTTTTCTTAATTAAATCAATATGAGCTCAATAAATTGGTAACTCATCTAACATATTTCAACTGAGATGAAGTCTTACTAAAATCAAGATGATTTTCATGAAAAAATTGAAATTGTCACATGTCTTCTGTGTTTTACAAAATATACGAAAATCGTATGATGTTTGCATATATTATTTTTTCTTTTTTTCAAGGTTTAATTAATCGTAAGGTATCCAGTTTGGTACTAGTGTGTCAAATTGGTACCCGCTTTTAAAAAAGTGTCAATTGCATCCCAACTTTTGAAAATTGCTTCAATTAGGTACCTTTCAGACAGAGTTGACTAACGTCGTTAGTCAACGTGCCACGTGTCAATCT
>Ga0209589_1005035_pt1 | contig 22610 bp, 12 predicted proteins | sample CowpeawhiteBW_FD_187525 | JGI IMG/M metagenome (GOLD analysis project Ga0209589, IMG submission 187525) | Root nodule microbial communities of legume samples collected from California USA - Cow pea white BW (SPAdes) (version 2) | ecosystem: Host-associated > Plants > Roots > Nodule | place: USA...
TCTGGTTGACAGTGGAGCGACCCATCATGTCACAAATGATCTTGCGAATCTAGCGCTTCATCATCCGTACACGGGTCCGGACTCACTGTTTATGGGTAACGGTTCAGGTTTAAACATCTCTCATTCTAGAACACTTTTACTTAATGATTTATCCCTCTCACATGCTTTGTGCGTTCCTTCCATGCAACAGAAAATCATTTCTGTCTCTCAGCTTACCAAACAAACTAACTCTGCTGTTGTTTTCTTGCCAAACTCTTTCCATGTGAAGAACCTGCAGACAGGTCAAACCACCTATAACGGCTCATGTGTGGATGGACTCTATCTCTAGCTAGCCAACTCTCCGTCCGTCCACTCTGTCCGCACCACCTCCTCTGCTTCATGGCACCATAGACTTGGGCATCCTTCCACTTCTATCTTCACATTTATTCAATAGCATTTTTCTTTGGGTTCACCTAAATTCCGGCAATCAAATTGCAACTCATGTCAAATTAGCAAAAGTCATAAACTTCCTTTTCATGAATCCACTCTTAAATCATCTTATCCTTTGGAAATAATTTTCTTTGATGTATGGACTTCCCCTGTTTTATCAATTGACGGTCTTCGCTACTATTGCATGTTTGTTGATCATTTTGTTGATCATCTTATCCTTCCATGCAACAGAAAATCATTTCTGTCTCTCAGCTTACCAAACAAACTAACTCTGCTGTTGTTTTCTTGCCAAACTCTTTCCATGTGAAGAACCTGCAGACAGGTCAAACCACCTATAACGGCTCATGTGTGGATGGACTCTATCTCTAGCTAGCCAACTCTCCGTCCGTCCACTCTGTCCGCACCACCTCCTCTGCTTCATGGCACCATAGACTTGGGCATCCTTCCACTTCTATCTTCACATTTATTCAATAGCATTTTTCTTTGGGTTCACCTAAATTCCGGCAATCAAATTGCAACTCATGTCAAATTAGCAAAAGTCATAAACTTCCTTTTCATGAATCCACTCTTAAATCATCTTATCCTTTGGAAATAATTTTCTTTGATGTATGGACTTCCCCTGTTTTATCAATTGACGGTCTTCGCTACTATTGCATGTTTGTTGATCATTTTACTCGCTATATTTGGCTATATCCGCTAAAATGCAAATCTGATGTGCAAACTCTGTTTTCCAAATTTAAATCGCTGGTTGAAAATTTTTTTCATCACAATATCAAAATTCTTTACACGGATAATGGTGGCGAATATATTGGTCTTCGTTCTTTTTTAAGCACTCATGGAATAAGTCATCACACCACCCCACCTCATACACCTGAACATAATGGAATTTCAGAACGCCGGAATCGACACATTGTCGAAACCGGTCTCTCTCTTCTCCACCACTCAGGCTTGCCCCTCACATATTGGCCTCACGCCATGACAACGGCAGCCTATCTCATAAACCGTCTCCCAACACCAATTCTTGGGTACCAATCCCCTTATGCCAAATTACTCAAAATTAACCCGGATTATCATAAGTTAAAGTGTTTTGGTTGTTTGTGTTTTCCCTGGATTAAACCCTATGCTAACCATAAACTTGCACCAAAGTCTGCTATGTGTATTTTTGTAGGTTACTCGGCTGATCAACATGCTTACTTGTGTCTCGATCCCACCACAGGAAGGATCTACACCTCTCGCCATGTCAAGTTTGTTGAATCTGAATTTCCGTACAGCTCCCTAATACCTCAAGCCAGGCCGAGTGCAGAGCAACCAACAGAGCAACCAACAGGCCAACTTCAGCTCTCCATACTCCATCCTATAAACCAACCCATGAACAGTACTACCCTAAACCCACCGGAGGAGGTCTCGGCTGCACCTTCCTCTTCATCCTTCACCAACTCCCCACCTCTGGTCCAACCCTCCCCTGGACACTCTGAATCCCCTCCAACCTCACCACCATCCCCACCATGTTTTGTGCCACCATCCCAACCCGATGCCAACCCTACCAACAGACCCCAAACTGATGGAGGTGGTATCATTACTCGGTCTAAAAACAACATTGTCAAACCCCTCAAAAAGCTTAACCTCCATGTCCATCCCTCTTCTCCACTTGAGCCCAACACCTTCACCCAAGCTCTTCGTGACCCTGATTGGCGCTCCGCTATGCAAACTGAGTTTGACGCCTTACATCGCAATCGCACTTGGGACTTTGTCAGTCGGTCCTCTACTCAAAATTTGATTGGTTGCAAATGGGTCTTTCAAATCAAACAATACCCGGATGGCTCGATTGATCGGTACAAGGCTCGGCTAGTCGCCAAAGGTTTTCACCAACGCCCTGGTTGGGACTATACCGAGACATTCACTCTGGTTGTTAAACCGGTCACCGTACACACTGTCCTCACACTTGCAGTTCATCAAGGGTGGTCCATCCACCAACTTGATGTCAACAATGCATTTCTTCAAGGGACGCTCAAAGAGGAAGTATTCATGCTCCAACCCCCTGGTTTTGTCAACAAAAGTTTCCCTGATCATGTTTGCCGCCTCAAAAAGGCACTCTATGGGCTAAAGCAAGCACCACGCACCTGGAATACGGAGCTTCGAGTGTTTCTACTTTCTCTTGGCTTTGTCAACTCAACTGTTGATGCATCTCTCTTTATCTCTCAAAAATCTGGTTCCACACTATATTTATTAGTATATGTTGATGATATCATTGTCACTAGGAGTTCCCCTACTGAGTTGTCCAACCTTATTTCCACCCTTGCCGCTCGATTTTCGCTGAAAGACCTTGGATGTCTCACCTATTTCTTAGGCGTCGAAGTAATTCGTTTCGCTACAGGACTGTTTCTTTCACAAAGGAAATACATCACTGATCTTCTCCACAAATCAGGCATGGCTAACACAAAATCATCCTCCACTCCCCTGTCCGCCAGTGCTCCCTTACTCAAGGATTCTGGTGATCTCCTACCTTCCCCAACTGAGTATCACACCCTCGTAGGAAGTCTTCAATACTTAAGTCTTACTCGCCCGGACATCGCCTTCAGCACCAACAAACTTGCGCAATTCATGCAACATCCAAGAACGACGCATTGGTCTGCCCTCAAACGGGTGCTCTGTTATTTGGCGGGTTCTTGCAACAAAGGCATCTTCATCTCGGCAACTGCTCCGCTAACCTTTCATGCTTACTTAGATGCAGATTGGGCGAGTGATAAGGATGATTATATCTCCACCACTGGTTACTTGTTATATCTCGGTCGCACTCCCATCTCTTGGAGCTCCCGGAAACAACTCTCTGTTGCTCGTTCCTCAACCGAAGCAGAATACAAAGCCTTGGCTGACACGGCCAGTGAGCTTCTATGGGTCCTATCCTTGTTCACTGAACTTGGTCACATCCCCACAGCCAACCCGGTTATATATTGTGATAATCTTGGTGCCACAAGTCTCAGCGCCAATCCTGTTTTCCACTCTCGGATGAAACATATAGCCTTAGCCTATCATTTTATTCGTGAAAATGTTCAAAAAGGCAAGTTTCAGGTATCCTTTGTATCTACTGATGATCAACTTGCTGATATACTCACAAAGCCTCTACTTCACCCTCGGTTTGATTCATTACTGTCTAAGTTGTCTCTCTCTTCCAGATCGTCCAACTTGCGGGAGGATATCAATTATAATAATTAGTTTTAAATTATAATAATGAGTTTTTATTAGTCAGATTTTATATATCAGATTTTCCCTTTATTTAGATTAATTGTTAGTGCTAAATTGGTGGAGTTTGTTCCTTAATTCTTTCCAATTTACGTTACCAATCTGTATATTTATACTACTGCAATCCAAGAATAAAATATCAATTCAAACTATATCTCTATAATACTTTTGTTTGAACTAATAAAGTCAAGAGAAATAATACCATAAGTAATTAAATTTATAATATATTTATGTCTTACTCTAAGATGCTTTTTTTTTTCATTAAAATTTTTGCTAGAATATAGAATCTTGACTGTCATAATGCCTTTAACAATCTCATAAAATAATAGTTTGTTTAACATATTTTAATGATATTGTACCTCTACCCAGAAGTAAAAACATAACTAGTAGTTGAGTTGATTTTGTGTCATTAGAATAAAAAATTCAAAATTCCACACAATGAATGTCATAGCTAGAAGCAACACAAATAATATTACCACTAGAAGGAAAAACAATATTAGGGATATCACAAACACAATTTATGTTAATTTATCCTTTAAGGGGTAACCCTCCATTTTCACATTCAGCTCCAACAAAATTGAATTCATCTCATAAAGGTGCTCCTTCAACAATGTTTCTTCCTTCATGTGAAGCCTAAACAACTATTTCTTGAGAAATAATTTACTTTAAACAGATTATCATGAAGAATTTCTCTAACTTTAACCACAACCTAAAAATAAAATTTCCATTTAAGTGAGAGACAAAAGAGCTTCATATATTTATATAGTTATACACACATATAACCACTACAACTTGATTGTCTTCCCCTAAGAAATTTGTCCAGTGTTATAATATATAATGGATTAACATGGGTCGTAGTAATGAGATAATGAAGGTAATTTTAATAAGTCCTGTTATAGAAATGGTAGTGATTTTGTCTAACAATGTTAGCAGTGAAGATCCTTGTCCTCTAAAGGTTATTAAATTATTCAAGGTATCTACGTTCCACTAGAGAGTATAGGTATAACATGAACTATTGTTGATAATTTTCCAGCATATGAGGAAGCCATGTAGGTGTATTTAATGATTTCTATGAACAACATGAACAAATGATTTCTATGACGGTCATCAAGAGGAAAAGATAAGAAAGATGAAATGAAATGAAATGAGAACAAATGTTATATAAATAACTTTAAATGACACAAATATCATCAATATATGATTAGGCGAACATTTTTATATATGTTATTATAATTGTTATAACTAATTACATTATTAGATTTTTGTTCTCTTTTCGTTCAGGAAAAGCAGAATCAACAGGGGAAGAAGTGGGTAGTTTCCTTGTCCATTCAAGCTATTTTGGGTTAAGACTAAGATGTGTCCTAATTCTCCTCCGACTTTTTACGAAATTGGGTGTTCTTTCGTTTAAAATCGTCCATCTCTTTTGTGTTTCTCTCTTTTTAGATTATCAAACTCCTTTATGAGTTCAATTAGTAATGTTGTCATACTTGTGTAGTTCAAAATTGACTTTAAATATATAATTACATTTGATAAATCTCACTTAATATAAGAGTAAACATCAAATATCAAATATTTTTATAAGAGTCAAGTAACCTTTGTAAGATTGAAATGTCTCTAAGTTTTGAATTTTTCTCAAATCTCCAAAGTACTTTATTTCTTATTACACCTTTAATTATATATTTTTTCTTTGTGAAATTTCGTTCAATGGTGTATCAAATCATTTCTAAAGCACATATTTGATAATTTTTACTTCATATTGATAGTTTTATTTATTTATTTTATCATGTAGGATATTATTTTATACAATTATTTATTTTTTCTAACTCATTCTAATAAATGAAATTTTATCATTGTAATTGTATAAAGATTTTTCATTTACTATAATATAATAATTAAATGTCATTATCATGAAGTTTAAAGATAAAATATTTATGTTTAAATTCGAATTATTATTAGTTTAGTTTTATGTGTCATTTAATCAAAGTAGTGTATTATAATCTTTATTAATATATATATATATATATATATATATATATATATAAATATTTTATTGTAATTTCGAAAAAGAAAGTAAAGAGAATTTGAAATATTTTTAAACTTGAATATTTGTTGTCTTTTTATAATTTAAAAAAAATATAGTTTAACTTTATCAACTTTATTTGATTGTGTTTTTCAAAAGTAAGGAATGTTCTTTTTGCTATGACAATTTATTTATATATAATTGTGTTATATTTTATATAATTCTTTCACTTGCAGTCAATTGTAGGTTGGTACTTTTATTTAAAATTGATATAATTATCATTTATTTCTATCTATTTGATATTAAATACGTTCTTTTGATATTGAATATTTGATATTGAAACAGTAAAAAAAGGAGTATGAGCATGGATACGAGTGTACCCGTTATCTAATGGGGATGACAATAAAACAAAAGTTTCATATGTTGAGTATATATGAATGACCCAAATTACCAAGTATTACACCACTAATTTAGCATTGACACATTTAATAATAAACACTCGAAGAGTACAAATATATATATATATATATATATATATATATATATATATATATATATATATATATATATATATATATATATATATTACAAGATTTTACAATCCTCCATAGTTTGTATTTAAAGTTTTTCAGAAGAAATATAGCCATGACATATAAGGAGGGATTACAAAATATCCAAATTATGTACATATGTATATATTCTACACTAATGTCTTAAAAAGTCGCAACCTCACTATTGCCCGTCACCACTATCTACAAAATTCTATACTCATGTATAACATACAGTCATTGTAAATGAATATCACAACACCACAAAACAAAGGTAAATAAGTGAAGAATAATCAATACTACATATACCAACATTATCATAAAATCTAAAAGTAATATTTTACTGAAACAAATATAATTATTCTACAACAAGCTCAAAAGCCTACCCATTTATCACACTTTCTCCGTTTGTATCATAAATTTGATTCAACAACAAAAATTGCCTTCCAAACAAGGTTTATCATCAACCTTAAATCAACAATTGTTAAGAAGTGGAGTTTAAGCCTAACTCAACCCCACAAAACTGCCTTGTAAGGTGAGGTTTGCACCCCACTTATATACTATGTAATTTCTTTATCTCTAGTCGATGTGAGATTTCCAACAACAACTTGCAACAAGAATAAAATTTCTATTATAATACAACTCTCATAGCTCAAACATCATAACACAACCCTCATGACTCAGTCATAAAATAAACATTTGCCTTTACTTTCAGAAGACCAATGTATTAAGTGAACTCAAAGACCTTGACACCTGTCATAACTCCCTCTTGTCTCTTACGAGATACAACTATAGATTTACATTGAGACACTAATTCCTCTTGAGTATGACACATGTAAATACATGACTTCAGACAAGAATCTTCTTCGACTCTCAGAACTAGATATTTTCCTTGACATGAGTTCAATACTAACAAAGTCAGGATAATCACTACATGAAAATCTCCCTTAATACACTACCTAACAATCACATCAATTTAGTATTCCCTCCCTAGGAGTCACTACCTTCACAACAACCACACAATAATTCACATGTCTCATTCTCATATGAAGTTAAATAATTTCACCATGACATACATATATATCTTACCTTGGCCCAAACTCATCACATATTATTTATTCCAATTTAAATGCTAATGATTCATCATTTATTTTCTATTGCATTAATATAATATTCAATTACAATATTTCAATCAAATATATCAAAATATTAAATTGTATAGTCCTTTTAACATTTAAAACACAATATTTTCTCAAACTTTCACCCAACGAAAATAAAACCAGGGCTCATTGGAACTGAAAATCCAAGTCACACTAGCGTTACAAAAATCGTGCTCAATGTCCTCTAGTGCGCCCAGCGGTAGGTGATTGGTGCCCAATGCCACAATCCCTGGAGTTATCTTGAATCCATTTTTCAAGTAGCCCCAATGGTATACAGCTAGCGCCTAACGCTCTAAAGCCTTGGATCTCATTAGAATCCATTTTTCCTTTGGTGCCCAACGGTTCTGAGGTCTCACCCGACATCATTACAAGAATTCAGAAACCTCAATGTATATGAAATTAGTAAACTGGTATATCTAAGTTTTTATACTACTTTATTGTATAAAATAAGCATAGTTTAGTTCCAAATCATCTTAAATTAATAGATTTTATCCCCCTTTTCAATAAGATAAATCATTTAACAAGTTCACTTCCCCCCACCTTTAAGACACTCTCCTTTTGATCATCCCAAATTATAATAGATCAAATCATTCATACTAAAAGAAATAAACAAAGAACAAAATTCAAGAATAATACTAGATCAATCCAAGTAGAACAACATAACCATTTTACATCATAATAGTATGCAATAACACATATATATCATTACCTTTACAAAAATATGAAACAATAGTATTCTAAAACCTCAACTAGCTTCTCTCACCTTAAAAATAATTTTTCCTCAAAGTTAATCTCCATTAGCTCAAGAAACACTGTTTCTTGCAACTAGGCACCTAAAATAAATTATCCAAACAAGACAAAAACTCGAGATAAATCAAGCTGAGATAACCACTTCTATCAACTGACTTCACTAAGATCGATGACTAAAACAACATGAAAACTAAATAAGAGTGATTTTATAGGATATATATATATATATATATATATATATATATATATATATATAATATATATATATATATATATATATATATATATATATATATATATAATATATATATATATATATAAATTTACTACATTTTAAAATTTGATCGGATCAAAACACTCCTTAACTTCTCAATTTCATCATGGTACACAACTAAATTTTGAAAATGATGAGAAAATAAAGATGAAATCAAAAGAGAAAGAGAAAGAGTAAAAATATTTGACTTGGATATGATAAAAAATAAGTATAAAATTTTACTTTAGATATAAATACGTAATTTTACTTTTGAGAATAAGAATGATATAATGAGACCTGTTCCCACCCTGTTACCATTCTATATCAATTTCACATTAAGTTCTTATTAGTTTATTCCATCTTAATTTATTCAATTTAGATTAAAATTAGAAAAATATTTGTATTTTTCAATCTGAGTCGTCTCAATTATATATTTAAAATTTTTAATATGATAATGCATTTAAATATAATTGATTTCTCGCTGAAATTAAAAGAAAATATGCCTCCGAAAATTGTGTAAAGAAGTTCAAGTTGTATACAACATAAGACACTATTCGACTTTTACACTCCAACACAATTCATTAGAACTAAACGTACGGATGTTGAGAGAAAATTACCTACACACAGTTTCTTTCGTGTTAAAACCTATTATCCAATAAAAACCAGCCACGTCAGCAATTTTATTGAAGTGGCTGCGATGTATCACCGACTAATCTCTGCTGTCACTTTCGCGACGCGTGTCTCAATACTGACCTGCCACTGCAGGTGAACAATAGCGCGTGACCGGTTTTGCGGGTCACCCCCACATTGTTATAAACTCTGCGATTTCAATTCTTTACACTTCCGTTTGCTTTCTTTTTTTCAGCTCGCGGTTTTCGCAGTGAGTAGTTCTAAACGATTCGTTTTGGCACTGAACTGTTTGAAAGCTTCATTGGGGGTTTTCAATTTTTCAGCTACTGATCGATCTTGAAGTGAATCCTTTATGCTTTGTATTTTTAATTCGTGTAGAGAATTACACTTTATTTACTTTTTTTTTTTAGTTTTTTGTGGTGTTAGGTTTAATGTTTGCGTTTTCTGTTGTTTGGGAGATGTTCCCGTATTTTGGTTACTTCGTTGTTTGTTGATGGTTGTGAACTATTGTGCATGCCAGTAATGGAGTTGGGGTGCTAGTTTGTTCTTTTGAGTTCCTTTGTTATGTTTTTGAATTTGATTTTGGGTTTTAGGGCTTTTGAATGTGTGAATTTAGAGTTTCGGATTTTGTTTTTATCACTATGATATTGATCTTTACACGGATTTGGGTTCTGATTCACTTTAGATGGAAAAGTGAACAGTCATAGCTCTGACGAGAAAATAAAGCGAGTAGATTTAGACATCTTAATAGTTTGTCATTAGCATGCGTATGAAATGGTTTTACTACAGTCTCAACTGTTACCTCATTTTTCTCTTTGAAGCGGTTGGAATTAGGATTTGATGTGTGAGATTGTTGCGTTGTGATTTTTCTTGGAAAAGCGTGTTGATCATTTCCGGGTTTATGCTTGTAAACCAGGTTTTTTTTCGCTCACTTGTGTTTATTTTTGCTGAAGTTTTCCTTGTACTGACGAATATGTATATGCTTTTTTATTCTTTGTTGTTTTAGATTTAGATCAGAAGTTGTCCAGAGTTGAGAAAGAATAACAGTTTTGGGTGCATTTGGTTGAACGGGAGTTGGTGGGTTTGGTGAAAGGTTTTGGAATATAGTGAAGCTTGAAGATTTAAGAAGGGATAGGAGAAATACTACCAGTGGTTCACAAACAATCTGTGTGTTACTTAGAGTTCATGAGCTTTTGGAGAATATTTAAAGTACGAGTTAAGCTTGGCTCTGGAGGGCTACATAGACTGCAGTCAACAAGGGGGTATGCCCCCCATGACACCTTCGCGGGTGACGGGAGGGTTAACCCAATCATCATCACATTCTGGAGTTTTCTTTCAAAGAGATGGACTGTCACAGAGTGTAGTTAACTCTCACCTAAGCTCATCTTTTGTTAATTCATCCAGCACGGTTTCGGGAGCCGGTCATTCAAACCTGGGTCTGGTTTCTGGGGATATGAATAATGCAGTTCTAAATAGTGTGGCAAACTCAGCACCAAGTGTTGGAGCTAGTTCTTTAGTCACAGATGCAAATTCTGCTCTCTCTGGTGGCCCCCATTTGCAGCGAAGTGCCAGTGTTAACACGGACTCATACTTACGATTACCTGCCTCACCCATGTCATTTACGTCAAATAATATTAGTATTTCGGGCTCATCAGTGATCGATGGTTCCTCTGTAGTACAGCAGAGCTCTCATCAAGATCAGAATGTTCAACAATTGCAGCAGAATCAGCAGCAGATGCAGGGTGCTTCAAGTGCTACATCATTGCCCGCATCTCAAACTGGCCCGTCTTCCCTTCATATGGGTGCACATGTCCCTGGATCTTTCATTCATGATCCAAATAATGTATCTCAGCTGTCAAAAAAACCTAGACCGGATATCAAACAGGAAGATATAATGCAGCAGCAGCAGGTTATACAACAGATTCTTCAGAGACAAGATTCCATGCAATTGCAGGGTCGTAATCCACAGTTACAGGCTTTACTTCAACAACAGCAGAGACTGAGACAACAACAACTCTTCCAGTCAATGCCACAGTTACAGCGAGTGCAGTTGCAACAACAGCAACAACAGCAGCAGCAACAACAACAAATGCAATTAAGGCAGCAGTTACAGCAACAAGTGATGCAGCCCTCTTCTGCTGTCAAGCGCCCATACGATAGTAGTGTTAGTGGGGTTTGTGCTCGTCGATTGATGCAATATCTCTATCATCAAAGGCAACGGCCAAATGTGAGTTCTGTTTATTTCTGCCTTTGATGGCCTATCTTAGTGTCACATCTAGGTTCACTATATCATCTGTTTATTCTTCAAGGTTATTCCTTTTGTTTCAGGAACTTATTATTTATGAGCGCATTGTTTAATGCTTTGGGTATTTTGAAGTTTATTTTTGTTACAACTCTGTTATTGAATTTTACTGTTTGCTTTAGGATAATAGTATTGCGTATTGGAGAAAATTTGTGGCTGAATACTACTCTCTTCGCGCAAAGAAACGGTGGTGCTTGTCGTTATATAACAATGTTGGGCATCATGCACTTGGTGTTTTCCCGCCTGCAGCAATGGTAAATTTTTGCAGTTGCTATTTATTCTTGAATTGTATTTCTTGCTTATAAATAGGGTGATTGATGTCTTAATATTTTCTGATAACCATCTATTTAACTGTTCTTTAAAAAAGTTAATAGATTTTATTAACTTATCATGTAATTGATGACAACTCTTAGAATGCTGCTCAAGCAGAGTTATACTTTAAATTGCATTTGTTTTGCTTTCTATTTTGGGTATATACCATTTTACCCTTTCGATCTGTTAGTGCTATTAAATCTTTGATAAGTACTTGTGTTGACATGGATTTTTCTTTGTTCAGGATGCGTGGCAGTGTGACATTTGTGGTTCTAAATCTGGAAGGGGATTTGGTAAGTATATGAAGAAGGAAGTATTGGAGTCCATATGATTTAAGATTTTTTTTTTTATTGTTTATTTCTTGTTCTCAAATTATTACAAATATGTCACTTTATTTCCTGTTTTCAAAGGTTTTTATAAGAAACTATGTGTTGGAGTTTGTTGTTTTCACCATTTCATATATAACTTCGTATAAATAAGAAACACAGTGAAAAATGATACATTTGTAATGATTAATTATTCATTTGGTCTCTATAACCTTAGAATCTTTGTGATTTTGCCCCTTCATCTGATGTGCGTGCTTTGGTCCCTACATATCTTCTAGGGTTGGAAAAGTACAATTCTGTTTTCCAGAATTATAGGGACTAAAACGGATGAAAAAGTATGTGTAAGGACGAAAATGAGTTTAAAAAGTATTGTATTATGACTAAATAAGTCATTTATTGGAGTAGGGACTAAACTGTAAAGATTGTGCTGTTATAGGGATCAAATTAGTAATTAAATCTACTTTTAAATATTTTTTAAAACATGAAATTTAAACAATCTGCTTTTATCAAACCACATCTAAGCGGTCCTGGTGTTGTTGTTTTCTAGCATGTTTTTATGAAATTTAGTTTCATTGTAAAATTTCAATTTGTTTTTCATTTTGTTTAAATTTTGTGGCTGATAAGTACCCAGTAAAGTCAGTGCTGTCCAGTGACCAGATATCACATTCTTAATTGTTACTTTGGTTTAACCCTGAAGTCTAACAAAACTAGCTGAACTAAATGCAACCAATAATAGGATGATCAAATAACTGATTCTTAGCATGCAACAGTGGTAGATAAACAATTTGTGCATTGGATGTATATGTAGGCTAGATAGTTAGCATGCTATTTATTTAATTTTCTTATATAAATCTCATAATCTTATATGTGCATTCTGGATTTTTTCAGAGGCGACTTATGAAGTATTACCTAGACTTAATGAAATCAAATTTGGCAGTGGAGTTATTGATGAACTTTTGTTTCTGGACTTGCCACGTGAAATAAGATTTCCTTCTGGTGCAATGATGTTAGAATATGCAAAAGCAGTCCAAGAGAGTGTATATGAGCAGCTTCGTGTTGTTCGTGAAGGCCAACTTCGCATCATATTTACTCAAGACTTGAAGGTTACAAAATTATTTTTATAGTTTAGTGTATTTTCTATTTGAATCTTATTTACATAATAATGACTTCCTGAAATTCTTGTTAATTTGCCCAGATATTGTCTTGGGAGTTCTGTGCAAGGCGGCATGAAGAACTTATTCCTCGAAGGTTGGTTGCACCACAGGTATTATTCTGCTTTGTTTAGACTGCTTTTCACTTTTGGAGTCATTCTTTGTTTTGAATAGATGATGGTGCTGTTTGGTTGAATATTTTGGTTAAGTAGATCTTCATTTCTTGCCTGATTTTAATAGACAGTTGGGGGTGTAGAGACTACCCTTGAGTGAATTACTTTACTTACTCCGAATATTTCTGTATAAAAAAATTCTGCATGTGTATGCTTGTTTTATAATTAACTCCTCACATCTTCAATTCGTCCATCATATTTCTCAAGACGTCATGCATAAATGAAAATTGGTGAATGGTGACAGTAGTAATGTATGGAAATTTGGGTAAGGAAATTGGTGGGCATTAATGAAGCTTTACCTTATTTTATAAAAGTGGAGGTCATGGAAATTAAAGGGGACAGGTTTAAAGTTCTAAGAGACAAGGAATAAGAGATGATCCCCTGTCTTAAGGTTGATCAGTATGGCATGATTCATTTTGCGGCTAATTCATATTATTTACAATTTTTCAGGTCAACCAATTAGTTCAGGTAGCTCAAAAATGCCAGAGTACAATTGCTGAAAGTGGGGCTGATGGGGTTTCTCAGCAAGATTTGCAAACAAACAGCAACATGTAAGTTAATGCATTGTTGTTCCTTGATGTATGGTATATTTAGTAAATCCTTCTCAGTTGATATATTTTTCTTTACTGCACAGCTTGTGGGATGTTTTATTCTTGTAATAGTGCATAGTGTGATATGGCTAGAAAGCATATTGTGCAAACTATATTTCTTCATATTTACTGGATTCTCTGTATGTTTCCTTTTTCTTTCTTTGGGGCAGAGGGGTGGTGGAGCAAATGCTGTTAGTTATTAGGTGATACAGGCTTTTTTTGTGTTATTACTTTTAACTGAAAAATACAACTTCAACAAAATAGGTTATTGAACATGTTTACTTTTCTAAATGCAATATGGCAATCCAATTTGGAACCATGTGGAACATGAGAGGAGAAATACTCTTGCTGGAAGTCAATAACCATAAAATAGGAAACGGATAGATCTTAATTAACATTTTTTATATGTACAGGGTTGTTCAAGTCACACGCATTCATATTTTTACATTAAGGTTATTCAAGATTAAGAGCATCTCATGGCATCTTAAATTAAATATAGATTTGAAATTGAGATTCTGCTTTGCTTTTGTCCAACATACTCTCTAGTTGGGCATTTTACAAGTCATGTTTGGTTAAAAAGTATCTGGTTAGAACAGTCTGTGACATTGATTAGTTCAATTAATAAGAAAATTATATTAATTATATTATTGATTTGTTTTGTGGGTTGAGTTGTGAGCCTAGTTCAAGTTACAATTACAATGAGACTAGACTCAAGCTTAAAGTAATGTTTATTTTGCATCAGGGTATTGACAGCAGGGCGCCAGCTTGCAAAAATTTTGGAGTTGCAATCACTTAATGACTTGGGTTTTTCTAAAAGATATGTGAGATGTTTGCAGGTATGCTATAAAATTGTATTTCAAAATTTTTGTAGTGTTGAGTACTATAGAAAAACTCGTCATCTGTTATGCTATGTATTTTTCTCAATCCTCATTACCTGCTACGATGGTTGACAGATATCGGAGGTTGTCAACAGCATGAAAGACCTAATTGATATTTGTGAAGAGCACAAAATTGGGGCAATTGGTAAAATTTGCTTCTGGTTTTTATGATCACATTACCCTAGGGTTCTATTTTTAATATTCTTGTATGAAGCTGATTCAATTTTCGGGTTTGGAAATATATTTTTACATCGTCATTAACCTTTGTAACATTGATCCAACATTTACGTGCAGAGAGTTTAAAAAATTATCCTCGACTAGCAACAGCCTCAAAGCTCCAGATGCAAAAGATGCAGGAAATGGAACAGATGGCAAGTGTTCATGGTCTGCCTACTGATAGAAACACACTCAATAAGCTGATGGCAATGAATCCTGGAATGAACAGCCACATAAACAGCACTCATAATATGGTTAATCGTGGTGCTTTGAGTGGGTCAGCCCATTTAGCTCTTACCAACTACCAAAATCTTCTCATGAGGCAAAATTCAATGAATTCTAGCCCTGGCTCCAATCCTGGATCATCATTCAATAATTCTAACCCGAGTCCCTCTTCTGCTTTGCAAGGAGCTGGTCCTTCTTTAATTCCAGGCTCAATGCAAAACTCTGTAGGTGGTTTTCCAGGTCCCCATCTACCCCCACAGCAGCAGCAGCAGCAGCAGCAACTCCTTCAACAGCGTACATTAAGTGGAAATGGTTTACTGCAACAAAGTCATTCACAGGGGTCCCAAGGAAATCAAGCCCTACAGCAGCAGCAGATGATCCAGCAACTGGTGCAGGAAATGTCAAATAACAATGGGGGAATGCAATCACAGTCTCTAGGTGGACCCAATGCAAATGGGAATCTGGGAAAAAATGCACTGGGTTTTGGAGGCCATGCCCCATCCGTAAGTGGAGGTTCTGTCAATGTTCCAGGAAACAATGGACCCATTTCAAGGAATAATAGCTTCAAAACAGCTTCAAACAGTGATTCTTCTGCAGCTGGTGGCAACAATGGATTCAACCCAAGAACATCTGATATGCCACAAAGTCTACATTTGCAAGGTATGGTTCAGGATATTGGCCATGAGTTCGCGGATAGCTCCTTCTTTAACAGTGATCTTGATGATAACATGGGTTTTGGCTGGAAGGCATGACTAACACAACTGGCCATGTAATTGGCATATCTTGTTGAAGTGTTTATTTTATTATATTATCATTGTACAGGATACTTTCAATAGATGCTGTTTTTTTCCTGGTTTTCAGTGTCATAATTTTCTGAATGGAATTTGTTTGGACTTGGACTCGAGTAGGTGTTTAGGGATTTTATTTGAGGGTTTTTGTCCTGCAAGTGTAATCTATTGGACTATGACAGTAAGGATTATATACGGCACTTACATTTCTTATCTAATGAGCTTAATCAAATGCCACTGACAACACCATTACCTATAATACAAAGCTATCAGATCTGGAGCGTTTCAAATACTCATTGCAAAACCGAGGATGAAAAGTGAGATTAATGTGGGAAAGATTACGGGGACAAATGAAACCAACTGGTCTATTACTATATTACGGATGATGTTTATGTCAAGAGGGTGGAAAATACCACAATTTGGAGCAAAAGGAAAACAAAAATGAAAAAAAAAAGTGAAAATTAAATTTGTATCAAATTTCATTTTAATGACAATTAATTTTAAGATACGAAAGAAGGTGAAAAATAATACTAAATGAATTGAGAGAAAAGAGTAGAAATAAGTGAAAATTTTTGTAGGAATAGCTTGCCCGGCTTCTGCCGATTTTGGTGAAGTTCTATGACGTATGATAACTCATTTTTTTCTTAATTGAATCGTCAAACCTACGAAAGACTTAGTTTTAACTTTTTTTTTCTAACACAATTGAAGTCGACTATTTTTTTAATCAGTCATCGTTACTATCAAAATTTCAGTTTAAAATATCTCTTTTATCTCGAGTTAATTTTTAATTTTATTTAAAGTAAAATAATTTTTTCTAATCACTAAACATTATAAAAATTTATAAAATACTTTACTTTAAGTAAAATTAAAAACTAATTTAAGGATAATATAAATTGTAAAGATAAAATGACAAGATCTTATACAACTTGTCAGGAAAAAAAATAATTAAATTGAAATTTTCATAGGTTTGAGCGTTTCAGTTAAAAAAAGTGAAGTTATCATTAGTCATACAACTTCACTTGAGTTAGTCATGTTGGCCAAGATGACTTTATATTTTGGAGAGTTTGTTGCATTCCCATGTTTCCTTAACCATCCCATAACAAGCTAAAGAGTCAAATTTGTCTTTCTCTTCTTCTCTTCTCTTACCCTTAGCACTTTCATATTTTCCTCAACCTTCACCCGATCTTCTTCTTTCATCTCTGCCTTCACCCTATCTTCTTCTTCCACCTCCAACTCCAACTCCACCCCATCTTCATCTTCATCTTCACCTCCATCTCATCTTTTTCTTCCACCTCTACCTTTGCCTCCATCCCATCTTCTTCCACCTTTATCCTAAAAAGCATTCACAAGTGTCCATTTAACAAATAAAAAGATCACAATAACATAAATAATATGAAGTGTAAGAAGGAGATGAAATCAATGATGAAAGACAAAGAATGTAAAACTCAATACTACAATCCATGTGCACCGTGGATTGTATAATCCATAATGCAAAATTACATTTAGGATTGTATAACTTGTAATGCAAAAATAATTGTGAATTATACAATTCAGATTATACAATTTGAAATGTAAATTTATATTACAGATCGTACAAATTTGTGTTACGGATTGTCCAATCTAAAATGTAAATTTGTATTATGGATTATACAATCCGAAATATAAATTTACATAACAGATTATACAATCTAAAATATAATTTTACATTACGAACTATATAATCTGAAATGTAAATTTACATTACAGATTATACAATTTAAAATATAATTTTACATTACGAATTATATAATTTATTCTGAAATGTAAATTTACATTATAGATCATTTAATCTAGGATATCTATAAATTACACAATGCAAAACTATAATTATAATAATTAAACAAAGGTATAATTAGAATTTTAAAATATACGAAGATGCAAAAGAAAATATGGAGGTATAAGAAGAAATTGCCTACCTTTTGAAGTCGCAACCCCATCCTATTTCACCCCGTTTTGTAAAATTTTAAAAATTCAACCCTTTTGATAATAACAAAAGTAAATTAACCCACCGAAAAACAAACTATTTATCCACAAGTATATTTTAAATCAGGGTTTAGAAAAACACTCACAAACTTGTATGTTTTCATTATGGTCATATATATATGGTTGCTTGCTTTGAAAAATGAAGTAAAAACCAACAATTATACTTTTAACTTCGAAACTTATTGTACATAAACACATTTCATCATAGTCTCAATAGTCTCAATGATGCATTGCACATATCTTATTCTCTAAAATATAACTTCACAGAAACCTAATCTGAAACACCATATCAAAGGTCCAAAGATTGTGTGCATCAACATTCTCATCATCAACACAAATGTCTGTCTTTATCAGTTCAAGCCACACCAGATACATTATTTACATTATACACTTGATAACTAGCCAGGAAGGCAAGACTCATGTAACACAGAAAAAGATGAAGATGAAATATTGCCTCTGCTCCTACAAATTATTGTGCTCAACATATGCTATGCTATACAAATGCCTTTACATTGACAATTGAGGTTCTTCATTCCTTGCAATTTCCCACTAATCATCAACTACAACAGGACCAGAACCAAGCAATGCACCCAAAAGAATTTGCTCCCAACGTCTCACACCCCTCTGCACTAGGCTCGAGGTTATTGTGCGCAAGCGCGATGAACTACTCGATTCCGGCGAAGATGTTGAAGAAGACATGTGAGGATCTGTTGGAGGAGGATGGTATTTCAAGGTACACTTCCCTGATGGATGATGAACTTTAACATCAAATGATGGTGAAAGTGGCCGTCCCATAACTTGAACATGGGAGATACTGCACCATAGTAATGCAAGACAGATAAACAAACAAATGCCAATTCATTCTTAAAATATAAGAACATTTGATACTACAAGGTGAATACAAACTCGGTCTCAGAATATATGATGAAGGACCCATTTGAATAAACTTTTTCATGAACATTAAAAGGAAAGAAAAAGAAATGAGATATGCACAAGTTGAAAAGGATATAGAGAAGTTGTATGAGATAACTTCTACAAACCAACTTATACATAAGCTATTTTTAACTTCCAGAGAAGTTTATTCAATTTTTTCTTCTTATTTTTCTCCTTTAGAAGTGTTTATGGAGAATTTTATCCAAACATGTTCTAAGTTGGAAAAGAAACACTAAATAAAAGTTAGGCAATGAACTAACAGAAAGAACTCAGAAATAACTTAAGGCTCTTCATGCCACTATGAGAACATGTTGAATGATTCAGCATCCAGTGTACATAGAGTAGAAGTATGACATTTTAATGAAATGTCCTCTTTTATTACATTACTTTTCATCTTTACTCAGAATTTCCGACAAAAAGCCCTTGTCATGATGACCCTTGAGTGGCATTGGTGTCATGTTATGAAAGAAGCAGTGTCCAATTGAAGAGTGGACAGTTAGAAGAGAAAGATTAAGTTCTTTATGTCAATTTAGTGTGTGTGCATGAGATAAAAGAGAAGGCTTGAGAAACAAACCATATGTAGAATAATTCATCCATTTCTTGTTTTTGAACTCTACCCAACAACTCAACTAGCAGAATGCCTCCAATGCACAGAACAGGTTTAGGAAGCTTGAATTTTTGCAACCTGTTTTCCTGTAAAGTCGGTATGTTACTAACATTTCCAAGTGTCAATCACGGGCATAGAATACTGTTTTGTAAAATACAATGCAGTTTCAATCTAAAAAGATTGACATGGTTACTTCTCTCATCCAACCTGCCAATTGATCAAGCTGAAGATCTGCCAATTACACAAATTTTTGCTTCTCTGTTTGATGCTTAGTACTGTTTGAACTAACTACTCTCTAGGCATATAAAAAAAACATTTTCATTATCCAGAAAATTTGCAAGTCAAGCTTCACGCTAGAATTTCCTTAATGAAGATAATTAGAAAGGACAGAAAAATACAACTAAATACGTGAATGATTTCCAGAAAAGATCAGTAGACGAATCTCAAGCTTCCTCTTTGTTGAGTAAATTGAATGGATAAAAGAATATTCAAGAAATGCATTTTAAAATGTAACTCACTTGACACATTGGAAATTCAGGTGAAGTATACGTCCATATGAATTGATTATCGCCCAAGACTTCATCAGCAGTTATATTATCTACATCACTCTCTGATTCAATTGGGTATCTTGGATGCCCCATTCTGAATCGGACAGCCTTAGCAGAATATATAGGGAAACCATGCTGAAAAAATGCTGACAAGTAAACATAGATTATCTGTCAGATGAATAAGCAAAAGTTCATGATCCTCAACACACCTAATTCACAAAAACAAAGGAGTTTAATTTAGCTATTTACCTTGGAACGGTTGGACATGAATCTCTGTAACAAGACACATTTCTGAAACAAGCTTGTAAACTAAAGTCTCAGGAACAGAAGGATCGTTTTCCCCTTTGCTTGACCAGTATGATGCTCTATATTCAGTTCTATCACCAGGCTCCAACGTATGTAGAATGCTTTCTTCAGGGTAGTTATCAGTGCTAGATGCACTAATAGCTTTAGAGATGCAATTTTTTCTCACAGGATGAAGACCAGAGGACAAAAATGCATAGACTTTATGATTTCTCTTAAGATACTCCCAATTTACACAACTGCCAGAAGTGTTACCTAGTGGTTCAATAACGTTGTCAAGCTCAATCATATGTGTAACACCAGATATTTCAGGAAACATTGCCAAGCAAAGTTGCTTGCAGAGGCCATGTTCAATAACTGCAGAATATTAAGAGTGCATATTAATACTGCGAAAAAAGTTCAAAGCACTATAAAATGCACTACAAGGAAATATACTCAGAAGGCTTACCAAATCGGTGCCAAGAACTGGAAACAGCAGAAACCCTAACAAGATCACAGGGGGCGTCCAAATGGGTCAGAATCTTGATTGACATGTCAGGTCCAAGCAATTGAATGAAATCCACTTTGTTTTTCTCTTCAGACATTTTCCAAAAACCAAAGCCTGACAGCAAACAGAACAGCTATGATCAACAAACAAGTTGAAATTATTTTCTTCATTAACAACCACAGACCCTATCACGATTAAAGCACTAAACATTACAGAGTTGGAAATTTTGAATACCGAAAGCCTGGAACCAAAAAATTGACCAAAACAGAAACCAAAAATGTTTTTTTTAAGTAAAATGAAGAATGGCTAAAAAAGTATGTATTTCTAACTCACTAGTATTTTTCCAATAAACTTTTCACAACCACAAAACTTAATTGTCACCATTTTACCAAAGCAGAAAAGGAAAGACGGTTACTTTTCTCAAGCAATTAAATTGGTGAGCAAATAAAGCTACACCCCAAATAACGAAACATTGAAAACATGAAACATGGGAACCTTTTTCTCTGCAAAAAGAGTGTGGATCTGAAGATATGAGAGGGACCCTTTTGATTGTGAATTGAAGAATAAAGAGACAGAAGCAGGAGAGTGGTAATTGGTTCGGAACCGCTATTTGTAAAGAAAAAGAGTGTTTCTAGTTGCACTTGCAGACGAGAATAGTCAACACTCTAGATTTTTATGAAAACTTCTTCAGAACAAACATAAATCCCTAGAAACTTAGATCGCTGATAGGATAAGACAGAATCAGGATAGAAAAATCTATTCTAATTATTCTTTTATTTTTGTATGATTATTTCCAAGAAAATAATACATAGGTATATAAAATAATGAGACAAAACTTATTTATTTAAAATACATAATGTTCTTTTATCATTTGTAAATATTGTTTTTGTGTATTAAATATCATATAAAATACGAAAATCATACGATTTAAAATATTATCAATATTAACTTGCAGAAAAAACTAAATAGATTTTTATCCTGTGTACTTAAATAGAAAATGTATGCATTCTGAAGATTTATTTTATATTCTTTCTTATCATTTATTAATTTGGCTTTTCCTTTTGTATCTATTGCTATATTTGAGTTCAACATTTCAATGTTCATTCCATAAATTATGTTACTTACATCTTTTCTTTGTAGAATAGAAAGATGAAATTTGAGCACCGAAAAAGACTGATATCTATGTTTGTGAAAAAGGATGTCCCAATATTTAAATTTCTGTAAACTCATATAATGTTTTCAAATATAATTTCGTTCTATATAATTTTTTAAAATTCAATTTTTTTCCAAAAAATATTTAAAAATCATTAATTATTACAAAATCCCTTAAGCTCTACAATTCCACTCTTACCAAACACACTTGACTTCTGTCACGGTATAATTGATGTCACCTAGAAATCCCACTTAGATCGTGACTTGATCTACTTGAGGTAGAAATCAAATTCATGACTTTGACTTTGATACTAATTGTTAGGATCAGACACTTACCACAAAAAAAATTATAACTATCAGTTAAGGCGCAACTCTTTTTACTTAAGAGTGTAACACAAGTTTAAGCGTCACGATTCAATTGTTATCCGACTCACTTGACCTCTACCACACGACAATTAATGTCACCTGCAATAATCTTCTCTTCAACAATTATCCTACTAAAAATCTCACTTTGTGACTTGTCCTACCTAATTTTCATGGAACAATTGTGCAACATATATATATATA
>Ga0209589_1005038_pt1 | contig 22595 bp, 11 predicted proteins | sample CowpeawhiteBW_FD_187525 | JGI IMG/M metagenome (GOLD analysis project Ga0209589, IMG submission 187525) | Root nodule microbial communities of legume samples collected from California USA - Cow pea white BW (SPAdes) (version 2) | ecosystem: Host-associated > Plants > Roots > Nodule | place: USA...
ACAAATATATATATATATATATATATATATATATATATATTGAAAACATTTTTTATAACAAAAAGATAATTAAATTATAATTATTGTAGTTTTAAAAAATGTTTAAATTTTAAAAAATATAGTTGAATTTAAAAAAAAAAAGTAATTAAAATTTAAAAATATTATTTAAAATATAAAATTGGTAAACACTTATTCATTCAAGATTAAGCTTTAAAAATAAATTGTGTATACAAAAAAATATATAAAATAAAAACTCTCATTATTAATATTTTAACTTCTAATTAGGTATTGTAAACATTCGCTTAAGTTCGTATTTTGATCTTGAAAGTTTGATGCGGACTTAATTGGGATGCAGACTTATGAAATTTTAAGAATCATATTACAAGATGAAATATTACGAGTCATATAATTCAGTTTGGAATATTATGGGTGTTGTTGGAAATTTGTAGGGATTGTAGAAATATGATATATATATATATATATATATATATATATATATATATATATATATATATATATATATATATATGATAAATATAAGAGATATGTTACATGAAGAACTTGTTATTTTATTTTATTCATATATTTTCTCTATAGATAACAATATGTATATGTAACAAAATATAAAATATAAAGTAGTTGGTCTACACGAAGTTGAAGTTGACCAACACAATATTATCTTCAAATCGTTAGAAAGTGTTAATCTTGATGCCAATGTGTGCCAATGTGAGTGAGTGGAAATATTTTCCTTATTGTTAAATCAAGCTAAGGTGCGCTCTCTTTACCCTTTGTCTCATTTTTCAAAATGGTTAATCAAGTAAATGAATCGAAAATAGTCGTCAAATGACTTTATGTGATTTTTTCTGAAAATAAAGTCACAAAATTATTGATCCGAGAATTTTTTTTCTTTTAAAATGTGGATTTATACGGGATGCAGACTTAAATGAGTGCAGACCTTAAGCGAATGTATACTGTACTTACAAATGAAAAACAAAATATTTAGTATTTGTTTTTCTTCCATAAGTAACCATTGATAATTTTTTTATTTAATATATTTTACCAAAGAATGTGTAAAATGGAAGAAAATTGTAGAAAAACTACATTAATTAGCTCATTCAATTTCGTCTTGCTGAGTTTTTCTATTAATGTTCGGAGTGTAAGATGTGCATATGAACATGCATTTGGAAGGTTATTATAACATAACAGTGCCACAAATCCAGGAATCTTGCAAGTTGCAACAACAAATAAAAAAATAGCTTACGGAAAATGCAGAATATGAAAAAAAAAATTAAGAAATTTGATACGGCATTCTCGACGACAAGTCGTGTTTAAGAAAAAGAAAATGATACGAGAATATTATAGAGCAAGTTCAAAGTTTGAACACGCTGAATATTTTTTTTTAATATTTAATTTAGTTCTATATATATATATATATATATATATATATATATATATATATATATATATATATATATATCTAAGACTATTAAATCGAGATATGTATAACTAAATTATAACAACTTCCCTATATGTCATATTCTGTCGTTGATTTTCTTTGGCATGTTGGCAAACATAAAATGTTTTATGGAACATTAATCGTTTGGTGCTTGTGTTTGAGATTTTAACACCTAATTAATCTATTTTCCACTTAATCACCTCATTTTGAAATAAATGACACCTTTTAGTCATATATGAAAGTTGAAGAACAAACCTCCAGACAAATTAAAATGAAATATTAAATCAGTGTGAAGATTTCTGATTGAATTTCATTAATTTCTGAAATGAAATTAGCCTATTTCTCCTTCTCCTAATATTTTAAGTTTGTTTGTATGACTTGTTCATAAAGATTTTTGAAGATAAAAATAGGAAGACAAATTAGTTTTCACACGCATACGTTAAAATTAATATATATAGAGAATTTTCACAAATACATTTTTTAAATTTTACTTTTAATAACTGTATGAATTAATTATAATTTATAGAGGAGTTTATTTTTATTTTTTTCTTACAGTCCTTTATAAATCCCAACCTTAAATTGTGAGCGTCCACTTCATTGATTTAAAATGTTCTACTTTCTTTTTTACAAGTTGAATTAATTAAATTCCACATGTTTTAACCAATAACCAAAATAGAAAATCTCAAAAATTCCTCTTTAATTCTAATACCACATTATATAAATTCCTTCAAGATTAATTTTCACTAAACTTCTTACTTTTTTGAACATTTAACAATATGCATATCTTAAATTTATCGTAAACTTCTGACCAATTTGCTAGAAAATACAAATTTAAGTGTAAGTATATTTATACCTTGTAAAGTTCTAAATTCATTTTTTTTAAATTAGACTAATTCAAATTTGAAAGACAAAACTATAAATTAGCAAAAAACTAAAATGACCGATCACAATTGAGTTTTTTTGTATACCAACTGTAGTGGCCTTTTTTATATGCTCCCAAAAGAGATCCTGTACCATTTTGATTACATTCAGGATATCAAAGGTCGTACAGGCCACCAAACAAATATATTTAATTTGTTTAATAGTATAAAAAGACAAAAGTGATATCTAACTATGGAAAAAAAAAGGAGCATACAAATAACATACACCCAGACACAGAAGGGTTAATTATTTAAAAAAAAAAAAAGGAAAAAGGAAAGATGTAGGAAAGTTGAAGGTTGAGGTTCTAAATCATAGTCATGGTTCAATTGTTTTTCCTAACATATATTTCCTCTTTTTCAAAGATCTTGTACTCAATAAGCTAGAGGATATATTATTGAATAAGATCTGAATTGGGCCAAAGAATCACTTGAGGGGATTGATCCTGGACACAAAATGAACGAAGAGAATCAGCATATAATATTCAGAAGAAGATCATTCGTAGGGAAGTCGAAAAAAAAAAGAGGGCAAGAATGTCTGTTCCAGGTTTATCTCTCCGCTCTTCACTCCCTTTCGAACTCGTCAAGGTTGTCCTTGATTTTATACTATATTTATGTCAGTTCTTTCTATACATATGCTATAGTACACTCAATGAATGTGCGAGGAGGAGAACCATATAATAAGGATTTTCAGTTTACCTTTGTTAAATTCAAATGTTTTATTTTCCTATTGCTTTTATCCTAACTCATTTCAATCTCACCTAGTTGAAACATACCCTATTAAGATTGATGTCTGTATAGTCTTAACTATATCTTACCTTATCAATTTATTATTTAGTTCTATTATGTCATGTTGGACTTTTCAAGGGACGATCATCCTGGAGATACAATACAAATAAGATATTAATCCAACTCAAATAAAAAAGATTGACATCACTCTTAACTCGATTTTAAGACGATCAGTTCATGGATTTTCATCTTTATATGATATTTAACTTATTATTTTTACTCAATATAAAACTTAGACTTACATTTCAATTTCTAATATCATTAAATAAAGTCATTTCATTTTATTTTAGATAAACTATTCAAACTGTTGTAATATTAAGTTAACTTATTGTTAAAATTAATATGAACTTATTTTAGTTATATACTTTGTTTAATATATTTTCATTTTAATATAAATTTAATAGAATTCAGTTAAAAAAACTAATTTTACGCTTTTTCTTTTTATGTTAGGATTAAATTAAACCAAAACTTTAACGAGGAACTGATTACAATTTTCTATGTTAACGAAAAAACATGTTTAATCTGAATAAAAATGATTATCGACACTTTAAAATATTAATATTATTATTCATTTGTGCTTGCTTATCAATGGAAATTAACTTGACACTATTATTATTCTTGGCGTCTTTTTGTGTTTGACATCTTTCTATTTCTATCTACACATAGGCTTTACATTACTACTACGAGGGTTGACCAAACAAGTAGATTAATTTCTATTCGCCGCTAAAGCTACAGTGAAAAGCACGTTTTGCATAACGTGTAATTTAATTTTATTATTGAAACATAAAATGGGTCATATGTAACATCTTATGCAAACTGCTTGTGCGTGAATTGTAGAAATTAAATGTTTAAAAGGGACACGTTGTTAAAAATATTATCTATACCGACAAAAATGTTTGAGTGCGCGGAAATAATTTCTTTTACTAACGGTAATGTGTGAAAGTGTGAAATGTGTATTTAAAATAGAAAAATAAAAACATTGATGATGTTTAATTAGATCAACAAAATTAACCCATATGCATGCATTTTCTAAAACAGGTAATATCTTCAAGAAATCATTAATTATTTTTTAAAATTTATAACTGTTCCGGTCAAAAATTGAATATTTTGTACAGAAGACAAATTTTTTTGAATCTTTTTAACTTAACGTGAAATAAAGACTACACTGAGGTCAGAAAATCTCCCTCCCCTGACCCTGAGGGTTCATATCTTATTTATAGACAAAACAGTTATAAATATCCTAACTGACCAAAATATCTCATATAAAAATATCTTAATAAAATATCAACTAAGCCCATAGACTTTCATGAATCGGGTTGGGCCTTGAACGACCAGGACGGTACAATAACTTATTTCGTGACACTATTTTTAAGTTTATTTTAATATTATGTTATTGTTTTAAAGTTCTCATTTAAATTTCATTTTTTTAAATTAGTTTTTTATATCAAATTAACAAAATGTGTTTAAGAACGTGAGAACCTAAAAATGTGTTATTGATATGTCGGTAACATGATTTAGAGTAAGATATTCACAACACATTTGTTATATACGTAATTACTATTTTTCTTTTTTGTGAATTTGATGCAAAAAAGACTAAATTTATAATTTTAAAAAGAGTAGAATCTAAATAAAATTTTTAAAAATTGTGGAACATATTCAAATCAGTTAAATAGTTTATTCAAGTACACCTAAAATCAGAACAATTGTAAATTGGCCAGATAAAAGATTTCGTCATCAGTTATATAATAGTAACTGCTGGTTAGCTATCCAAAAATCTATATGTAAAAGGTACTTTACTTGGTTAAAATATAGGATAAATAATTTTTTTATCATTCACATTTCGTTGGGTTGGTGTGATTCGGATTTTATAATTTTTCCACCCATTAATCTAAATCAAAAACAATTTATATACAACATGTGTGTAAAGAAGAAAATAAATATCACATTATAAATATTTTAGTTTTAAATATACATTATAGATGTTGTTTAAATACTTGGAGACCAACGGCATCAAATAAAAAAGAAGATAATGAACTAACTAAACTTCAAGCCAGCTTAATTTAGAACTTATTTGGCTTGTGGAGACCTTATATTTAATCAATTATACTCAGTTTAAGAAAAGATAAAACCTTCGCAAGCGTGAGAACTTTAATAATTAAATTAAAAACTAAACAAATTAAAGGATTCATACTGCGCCTACAAGAGAATACCTAAAGATCACAAAGTATCATATTCAGTAAAATATTGTCAAAGCGTGTATGAATCTAGTTAGCTGAACGATGAGAGGTTTAAGTAATACGGATCCTAGAACTGAACCTTAACACTGTTATTGTACAAAAAATTTCCAAACGTAGCTTGTATATGATTGTTTTTAGAATAAAACTTGGATTTGGTGAAATAACAATATTGTACACACGTGCATGTTATTTTAAAGATAGCAATATATATACCAGAAGTTTTATTATAATTGGAGTTGAAATTTTACCTAATGCTCTATTTTTTTTTTTTTTGCATAAATCTTAATGATATTCAATATTAAGAGGAAACTCAAATTAATTTTAAAAACACCTGATCAATAATCTTATACAAGTTTCTTCAATTTCTTTGAATATGTACAATAAATGAGAAAAATTACATTGGCACTTTCTCTTGTTGAAATAAGGATCGGCTAGATTCGATTCACAACGTACCAACCGACAAAGTCAAAGTAGAAAGGGCGAACAAAAATTTGGTATGTAAATGAAACAAGTTTCAAAATAGAGTGTTTAAAATTTGATGATCCATGAAAGTAGTGCAAACACCATGTCCCACAAGATAATATTAACTAATAAGAGAAAGACAAAAGAGCAAAGAAAATAGAAACAAGAACGTTGATATGGCAGGTAAGATGGATTCTTATCTTATGCAGGTGGGGGATTTGAGGATCCTAGGATATATATATTAGTCAAACGGGAATCGATCAGAAACCCTAATTACCAAACCTTTGAGTGCCCCAACCAGATTACGATGAATCCTTTACACCCTACTGATGAGTTGTACTTTGAGATTACAACTGATAATTACTATTCCCTACCAATCCAAACAACCCCTCCAGAAAATCAGATCTTCTACGATCCTGTCATCGATGCTAGTGCTCCCATTCCGAGTACAGCTCAAATGGGCACTACCAAGGGCAAGCAGAGAGAAAAGTTACCAGCTTGGACAAAGGAAGATTATAAGATCACCACCATGGATGAAAACAAGAGGTGGATCCATAGAGAGACCGAGAAACAAAGAAGGCAAGAAATGACGAGGCTTTGCACCGACTTCAGATCTCTTCTGCCTCTTGAATATATTAAGGTAAAACACCATAGCTACACAGTTTTTTACCATTTTTATATCTTTTTCATTTCACTAATATAAGCCATTGAGGGAATTACAATATTATTGAGTAATTAAATTATATCTTGATGACCGTCATCAGGGAAAACGCTCAATTTCTGATCACATGCACGAGGGTACGAAATACATCAAACACCTTGAAAATAAAGTGAAAGAGTTGCAAGCAAAGAGAGACAAGTTGAAGAAGTTGTCCGATTTGAGTCCTGTTGTCTCTGATAGTGAAAGCTTTAGCACTACCCATCTTCCAATATGTGTCATTGTTCATCCTTTTCCAGGAGGTGTTCAGATTAAGTGTAGTTACAGCTTCAGAAAATATGTCTTTCCTTTGTCAAGAGTGATACATATGGTTCTTAAAGAAGGGCTTGATGTGCTCAACTGTACCTCCACCAAAACAGATGACAGCTTCATACACACTATCCGATTAGAGGTTCCATATCGATTAATTATTTTTAAGTTATCAATGAGCATGCATGGCGTATTGTGATGTCTTCAGTTAAAATTTTGATTCTTTCTGTCTTTTCATAATCTTTCTTGAAGGTTCCATATACGATGACTGGGACTGATTACACTGAACTGCAAAGGAAGCTTGTCGCAGCGATATCATCTTCATGTACAAATCTTATATTATGTGCACAAAATTTTCATTTTTTTTTTCGTCTGGTTTTGTCCGAATATTTACATGAGGAAAACTATTTTTTCATACACAGTAGAATCCTTTTATAATAATATACATCTGAATTAATAAATAATAACATTTGTTACAATTGTAGGTTCGGAGGAGATACTATCTGAATCTAAAAACTGCTGATATACTATGAAAGATGTACTGTGTGGTGATATTATTGATCTGGACAATTAGTCGCTGGTTGTCATGATCATTGGAATACTCTGAAGCGAAACCAGTTGAAAGAGTAAAGTTCAGAAATGGTAATGCGGTATTCCATGACCTCGTTTAGTTTCTTTTCTAGTGGAAATCAGAACCATGTCATGCATTGTAGTTGAATGTTTTGCAATCACTTCTGACTAGTAACGTGTTGCATTACTATCTGGTTTTGAATTTAACTGTTTTAAAGGATCATTAGTTCGTAGTATTAAAACTATTTTGGATTTGTGCTGGCTCTAATCAATTTTCTTTATTTATTTTTTTTAATCAGCCAAAGAAGAATGACATATACAAAGATGTATAGAAATTAGAAAGAAACAACCTTGGATATACCCCTAGGATAAAACAGAAAATAGAAATGAATATAAACTCACAATATTATACTAGACCACTCTCAAATACCAGCATTCTGCACTAACAAAAAAATCCGAGAATAATTCGATGTGAACCGTATCTTTTATATCCAACCACATCTATAACCTACGTACCAAGTACCCGTTTGGTTTACCATAATTTGATTAGTTAACACTAGTGACTACAATCATTAGAATTGTATATAACAGCTCAATCAACCGTCAATTAAATAATTTGACTATATATATATATATTAACACTAAACTTTATAATTCTTGCAGCATCTCCTAATTTATCTTTGATTGCAAATGTATGGGAGTTAACTGTGGCATTTGTGTTAAAATTAAGTAAACCCTAATAATTGAGTGGATGTTAATATATCTATAAATAAATTAGTTTCGACATTTTGTTTTGGGTATCCTACACAATTTAAAATGAGTTAAAATGTATTGCATATCAATTGATTGCAATATCTATCAGGGTCCATCATGCATCAAACAACTTGATTTTGATGTATGTGTTAAACTACATGGTATCCCAAATATTATTGAACTATATATTATATTATGTAATGAAATGAATACCCGAAATGGATTTGTAACCACCAAGTATAGACAAAGCAACTTAAATCAGGGAAGCAAAGATATGACAACTAAGGTAATCTTGAGAATGCTTCTTTAAGTACTTCTCCAACAGCATTATTGCAATATTTTATGAACACTGGCTTATTATTAATGAATCTACTTATCTATATTCAATTGAGGAATTAACACATGCTCGGTTAGCATATTAATTTCTGTCATATGATCTTATCCAGACCCCCCTAATCCCAACAACTATAGTATATGCAACATTTTTTTGTTTGGGGACAAGAATACACAAGTTCTTGCCCCGTCAAACCCTATTTTGTTCCCAGATATAATGAACTTATACTTACTTTCCATCATTAAAGTTCGGGATTGCAAAAGTGCCACAAACTTGCATCATTTTCATTATAACTTTTTTTTTAAATTACTAATTTTTCATTTTAAACATTATTATGTTAAGTTTTAGTGAAAATTAAGTATAAAATAATAATAAGCTGAAAGTTAATAAAAACCTAAAGTTATAAATTATTTGAAAATATTTGTATTTATGAAAAGGGCATTAATTTTTGTGACGAAAATACATAAACATCTCATTTTATGTCCTTTGAATAAAAAGTTGTAAGAATCTAAATTTAATTTAAAAAAATATCACTTTACAGTGTATTGCGTGAAAAGGATATAAAATTTATGTAAGAAAAACATAAAAAAGACTTATTGAAATAAATATTTGATAAATTAAAAATAAAAAATTATATGCACTACCTAGATAATGATCGATTTTAGTCATGAAAAAAATAATCACTATAAAAATGAATTTACATATTAATTTATGAACTATTTTTTTTTAACTAAAATAGTTTCAAAAAAATATAATTGGTTTTTAAATTGGTAACTAAAATAGTTTTAAAAAAATATAATTGATTTCTAAATTAATAACTAAAATTATTTCTATTATGAATAGGTCTCTAAATTGATCATTAACATCAGTGACATATCTTCAGCATTCTTGGAAGAGCCAAAATAATATACTAAAAAATTTATATATTTTATTATTATCATTAATATAAAATTTTTGAATATATAGTTTAATATATAGTTATAAAAGAAATCACACATTACAAAAAAAATCTTAAATAATGAAAAAATTTAATGATGAAAAATAAGTAGTCATTATATTGATCAATTTAGATGTCAACTTAGAAACTAAAAATTATTGGTAAGTAAAATAATTTTTATTATGAATAAAAATTTATAATTAATCTCTAAATTTGTAACTAAATAATTTTTATTATGAATTGGTCTCTAAATTGGTCACCAAAATTAACTACCAAGGTTTTGACCACCAAAGAAATTGTTCTTTAAACATATTTTTTGTTACTAAATGAATGGGGAATTGCATATATTACTTTTTGTAGATTTTTTTTTTAAAACTTACTAATTAATCTTCTGTTTATTATCCAATGAGATGAACTTCTTATATCCCACGAATTTGTGAGGAGTATTTCTCGTACATTTTTTTAAAATTTACTAATCAATTTTTTTCTTTCATCCAATGTGATTTATTTCTTGTGTACATTGAATTTGATATAAGTTACACAAATCAACCTTTATTGGTTGCACTAGGTGACTGGCTTGAACAAAAAATAGGTTAAATCATATATGCGATCGATGAACAATGAACAAATGTGTGAGGAACTACATATTACTTTTTGTACATTTTTTTAAACTTACTAATCAATTTCTATTTGTTACCCAATGGAATGTACTTCTTATATACCACAAATGTTTGAGGAAGGAACTGCGTATTACTTTTGGTACAATTTTTAAAAATTTATTAATCAATCTTTTTTTGTCATCATCCAATGGGATGTACTTCTTATGTACATTGGATTTGATTATAAGTTACACAAATCAATCCTTATTGCTTGTACTAGGTGGCTGACTTAAACAAAAATGAGTAAAATCATATCTACGATCTAAGTGGGGAACAATGAATAAATGAGTGAGGAATTGCATATTAGTTTTTGTACATTTTTTTTAAACTTAATAATCAATCTTTTGTTTGTTATTCAATGGGATGTATTTCTTATATATCACGAATTTGTGAGGAGCTGCGTATTTTTTAAAAGTTACTAATCAATCTTTTTATTTTCATCCAATGTGATTTAGTTCTTATGTACATTGAATTTGAATATAAATTACACAAATCAACCCTTATTGCTTGCACTAGGTGGCTGGCTTGAACAAGAAATAAGTTAGATCAGATATGCGATCTAAGTGAGGAACAAGGAACAAATGAATGGGGAACTGCATATTACTTTTTGTACATTTTTTTAAACTTACTAATCAATCTTCTGTTTGTTATCTAATGCGATGTACTTCTTTTATACCACAAATTTATATTTATTGAGGAGATGCGTATTACTTTTCGTATAATTTTTAAAAATTTACTAACTAATATTTTTTTTCATCCAATGGATGTACTTCTTATGTACATTGAATTTGATTATAAGTTACACAAATAACTCTTATTGCTTGCATTAGGTGGCTGACTTGAAAAAAAAAGTTAAATCAGATATACGATCTAAATGGGGAACAATGAACAAATAAGTGAAAAACTGCATATGAGTTTTTTATACATTTTTATAAACTTACTAATCAATCTTATTCCATTTGTTTTCCAATGTACTTTTTATATACCATGAATTTGTGAGAAACTGCGTATTACTTCTTGTACAATGTATTAATCAATCTGTTTTTGTCATCCAATAGGATGTACTTCTTATGTAACTTGAATTTGATTATAAATTACACAATCTTTTTGTCCTCCAATGAGATATATTTCTTATTTACCTTGAATTTGATTATAAATTCCAAAAGTTAAACTTTATTAATGCTGGCCTGAAGAAAATAAAAAAGGTAAAAAATGTTTCACGAGGAGAAGGAAGATGAAAGAAAATATATAAAAGAAAACAGTCGTTCGGAAAAGTTTTTTTCAAAATACATTTCTTATGTTTTAGAAAATGCTTTCCCAAACATATTTCATATATATATATATATATATATATTCTGAAAAGGCATTTTGAGTTCTGGAAAAAAAATTAAAAAATCTCATTCTGAAGAATTTATTCAAAACACATTTCACATCATTCAGAAATTTTATTCGAAAAAACATATTCTGAAAATTTCAATGAAATTTTCATTTAAGAAATTTTATTCTGAAAATATTGCTTCGAAAATTCCGAATAGCTTTCAGTATATATAATTTGGAATTCACTTTTCTTTTATGGAAAATGAAATGATCATTTCAAAAATATGAGAAAGTGCACGAGAATATGGTGGGGTGCAGAAGGCAAAAGCTTATATCGGTCATGATACAAACCCATATTACGAGATAGGATCCAAACCTCTTTTATGATAAAACCAAGACCATAAACATCTATTGCCTAAAAATATCAAACGTTTTAATTTGCTGCATTCATCTAACATAATTTTTGTTGATGCAGCTCAACTTAATTTCTTTTTACCTATGTTAGACAGATCAATTTTTTTTCTCAACAATGGAGAACGTAATTATTTTCAATACTCAAGAACTAATCAGTTTTAATTTGTCTTTTACTTCGTATTATCTTTCGTCACTAAAGTTTGTTTATTTCCAAAACTTAATCCGTGTGCTATAAATATAGTTATTAGAAAAAGCTTTTAAAACGTTGATATGGAATACCAAGAAAAAATATAGAATGCTATTCCAATAATTCAATCTTATCCTTGACCTTATAATAAGATACATTTACATATGATGAATGAGAAAATTACCTACTGAATCTATATTGTACAGGTCATAAATTGACATATTACTTACCTTGATTAGCCAATAATAATTAAGATAATCTATGATGTTCGTAATATAGGATATGAAAACAAGAAAATATGAGGAAAAGCACATTTGGAAAAGTCTAAATGTGAAAAATGTATTGAATACATCAACAAAATTGTACTTTTTTTATTCGGAAAAAGAAATAAAATTATCGGGTGCTAAAATATTACAAGAATTCACACAATAATTAACACATCGAGCCAGAGTCCTTGCTTACAAATTTGAATTAATTATAACAAGATAAAATTTAAGAAGTTGACTCAAAATGAAAGATGATAGAGAGGAATAAAATATGAGAAATTATTGACATATTTAGAAAGTAATTTCAAACAAGTTATTTTAATTATGCGTTAATTACTAATTATATTTATAATTTTTTCTAAACATCATTTATTATTTGGATAATGGAAGGATGATAGAGAGGAATAAAATATGAGAAATTATTGACATATTTAGAAATTAATTTCAAACAAGTTATTTTAATTATGCGTTAATTACTAATTATATTTATAATTTTTTCTAAACATAATTTATTATTTGGATAATGGAAGGATGATAGAGAGGAATAAAATATGAGAAATTATTGACATATTTAGAAATTAATTTCAAACAAGTTATTTTAATTATGCGTTAATTACTAATTATATTTATAATTTTTTCTAAACATAATTTATTATTTGGATAATGGAAGGAAAAAATTATTGATGTCATTACGTGTATACACGAAATTAAAGTATATAAATAGAAAAATCATATTTCTTTTATTTAGTTAAAAATGAGAGAGACATGAAATTTTATTTTAAAACTAAAGAAGTATTTTAATTTTCTCTTTATTTTCTGCTGCATTTTTTTTAACCTTGAAAAAATGAGAAAATTAATGCTAGTATGAAACTATTTCAATCGGACTGTGTGTAGTGGACTGTGTAGTGGACGGAAGTAAAATTAATACAAATAGGACAGAGATATAATAGAAATATTATATTTTATTGTTTCATTCAGAAGAAAAAAAAAACTTTTAGGGGAAAATTAGAAAATATTAATTTTTTAAATTAAAATGAAATGGGATTTTTTTTGTTTAGAATATAACACAATTTTGAAGAATATAAGGAAGATTATGTTAAGGAAAGTACATATATGAAAAATTACATTTTTAATTAGTATAAATATTTTCAGATAATTTATTTTGTCATTCGTCTAAATAATTCGTCTTCTTTTTGTATAATTACTCGTATAGTACCCAGTTTGGAGCTAATGTGTCAAATAGGTACCCGATTTTAAAAAAAGTGTCAATTACATCTCAACTTTTGAAATTTGCTTCAATTAGGTCCCTTTCAGACAGAGTTGACTAACGCCGTTAGTCAACGTGCCACATGTCAATCTGTGGTTTTTTTATTTTTTTAAAAAAATTTTAATTTTTTTAATTTTTTTTAAAAAAATAAAAATGTCATGTGTCAAGGTCCTGTGTGTGACACGTGGCATTGTCAGTGCCACGTGGCATTGTAATACCACGTGTCAGTGTCACTATCAGATGTCATTATGTTGATTTCGATTTAGTCCCCATATATGTCTTTTTGTTTCAATTTAGTACCTAAGTATGTCTATGTGATTCAATTTTGTCCCAATTTTTTTTTAATAATTAAAATATTTTTGTAATCCATTTTTTATAAGATTAAAAATAATTAAGTATAAATATTTTTACAAAATTAAGTACTAATATTTATAATATTTATAATATTTATTAAGTACTCATGTTTTGTTAATTTTTATTTTTTTTTCAAAATAGAACAATATTGTCTCTTACTAATTTTAAATCAAAATTTCTATTGGTATGAATGTTATACTATTTTTTTTATTAAAAATGACTTAATAAAATGACTTTTACTACTAAATTTTAATATAAATATCAAATACTTTTTTTTTGTAAAACTTTTATACTTAATTACTTTTAATTTTATACAAAAATATTTTAATTATTAAAAAATATTAGGTCAAAATTGAATCAAATACACATAAGTAGGTACTAAATTGAAACGAAAAAACATAGATGAGGACTAAATCGAAATCAACACAATGACATCTGATAGTGATACTGACATGTGGCATTGCAATGCCACGTGGTACTGATAATGCCACATGTCACACACAGGGACTTGACACGTGGCATTTTTATTTTTTTTTTTAAAAATTAAAAAAAAATTAAATAAAAAAATACTGATTGACACGTGGTACGTTGACTAACGGCGTTAGTCAACTCTGTTTGAAAGAGACCTAATTGAAACAATATTTAAAAATTAGGATGCAATTGACACTTTTTTAAAACCGGGTACCTGTTTGACACACTAACCCCAAACTGGGTACTATACGAGTAATTAAACCCTTCTTTTTTATATTATATTTTTATCCATTCAAACTAATACACCTTTTCCACTCTATTTGTATCATTTTATTTTATTTTACTTTATATTATTTTCATTGTTAATAAAAAAAATGGAACGGGGTTACATAATTTGTTCGAAACTCGGATTTTTAAAAAATAAAGTGAAAGGATGTTAATAATTTTTAATAGCTGCAATTAATATATTGGTAAAGTATACCACGATGTTTATTTTTTAAGTACTATATACTGCTAAAATATCTTATTAAGGTAAAGATTATATATATTTTCACGTCACATTAAATTCATGCTACTATTACAAGTTCACTCCCACCTACTATTACAAGCTCAATGATAGAGATGACAAATAAATATCTTCTGTGAGTATTATCCGAATTTGTTCTCGTTTTAATGGAGAATTTTCACATTGACTGGATATGGATATGAGAAATCCCCCTGACTTTTTCGATTGGTAGAGTGATGGGTATGAAAATGTACATATCGCTATCATAATACTTGTCCCCACCATTTATTTCTCATTGTTTAAATTATTAAAATATTCACAATTAATTAAGTAACTATATATATATATATATATACTTTCTATTTTTTTATTTCTCTTAGTTATTTGGTCTGTCATGAAAGTCATTTGCATCTCCAATATATTTTTCTTCTTATCATAACCTTTATATAATTATGTTAAAATGATGTATATCAATTAAAAAATAAAGTTATGTCTCACATTTGAATATTTCTATTATTTTTTAATATGTTTATTTATTGTAGATTTTCTTTTCACATGAAAATGTTTAATATTCTCGATTTCAGTGTTCATAATATAAACCTTTCACTTACTAGGTAATATAAAAAAAATTACTTATTATTATTCATTTTTGTTTCATTTGAATAACTCTTTTGTTTCACTAAAATAATTTTTCGTTATTTCTAAACCATTGAGTATATATTTTGATATTTGAAAAGTTTTCTTATATCTCTAAAATATTTTTCATCTTATCATACCCTTAATTATACATTTATTTTTCTTTGTGCGATTTCTTTCGATAGTCTCTCAAATTGTTTTTAAGACACACATTTGTTAATTTTTTAATATTTTTATTTGTTGTTTTTTTCATCATGTAGAATATTATTTCGATATATTTTATCTAATTACTTTTTATTTTCTAACTCATTATCAATCGTACTCAAATTTTCTCACTATAACTGTATAAATAACTTTTATTTACTACAATATAAAAATTTAATGTAATTGTCATGAATAACTTTTTATCACCATCCAACATATATTGGAGTTCAAAAGATACAAGATCTATGTCAAAATTTTATTATTATGTTTATTAGTTGTTCTTTCGTCATTTTAATCAAATGATGTATTATAACTTTTATTAGTGTATAAAAAAGAGATTCATTAGAATTTAAAAATTTGAAGTAAATAAACATTTAAAATATATTTTAATTTTAATATTTGTTTTCCTTTTATTTTTTTTAAAAATATTTTTAAATTTTATCAACTAAGTTTCATTAATGTTTGCAAATTTAATAAATGTTTTGGTTTTCATGAAATTTTATTTGGTATTCTAATCTAAAATGTCAATAATTATAATTTATTTCAAAGTATTTGATATCGAAGAAACAATCATTCTCTTAATATTGAATATTTGATAATATTATATTTCCTTTACAATAATTTTTTATTATTTTATAAAAATTAATTAAAATTAATATTGAAGTAGTAAGAAAACGGGTACAAGTATGGATACGAAATTATACTGGTTAAGGATATGGATGGGATAAAAATTTGAAACCCGTTAAATTTGAGTATGAGGATGAAGATGAATTTTTTCTAAGGTTAAATATATTTTTGGTCCCTTAACTTTTAGTTTAGTGAAAATTAGAATTAGTCTTTCTTTGATACTTTAGACCAATCTAGTTTCTCATCTTTAATAAATGGGTGAGTTTAGTCATTTTAACCAAATTTTGCTAAGTTTATTTGATATTTTAAATACGTTTTTAAGTAAACATTGAAGCGGCCAAAATGAGTTAAATGATGTAAACAACTCAAATACTATCATGAAATGCGTTTAAAACGTTAAATAAACTTGAAAAAATTTGGTTAAAAAAACTAAATACATACATTTCCAAAATTAATGAACTAAATTAGTTTAAAATTTTAATAAAAAATTATTTCTAATTTCCACAAAAAATTAAGAAAACAAAAACATATTTCACCCTTTATAAATTAGCATAACACGTACCGCACCTTGTCGATCCCTGCTCAAAAGGAACAACATTAATGTCATCGGTAATTGTTTTATTATTGTAATAGCTTTAATGCACAACGGTCTTCCTTTTTGCAGTCAAACAGTATATTTATAGGATAGTTTAGTTTTCAAGTAGGGTGGTTTAAATTTAATAGTATCTTTATCAATTTAAATTAAATTACACGCAATGTTTTCTGTGTTAATTTAAACAATTTCTTAAACAAATATTCTCTTTATTTTCGTGCGGCCCAATGCTTATTATAATGAAGATATAATTTGACAGATTAAACCTTAAAAAACAGGTTCAGATAAGAACAACAACGAAATGATCAACTAAAAGCTAATGATAAAACTGTTTTCAGTAATTTTATTTTAGAAAAAATTGTATTGCTTACATCAAACTCCTCATTGGACCCCAATTTTCATAGAACTTGTCCCAAAAGCACAATTATGGACTATTCTTTTCTTATTATGAACGAGCAATTGCTAACCGTCTCTGATTAAGACTTTTTGTCAACTAGTTACAACCCCAACATATTTTACACTTTCATTAGCTTTGTACCACCATTTTTAAATTGTTCTACTAGAAAGAACCAAACAATTACCTATACTTTGATTGCTTGCATCATTATCCTTTTAAATTACCATTAATACAATATATACAGAAGCAATTACATTTTTCTCAAAAAATATATTATCTGAAATAAGATAGTTGATTTATCGAGGAAACATAAAAAAAAAAGGAGTAAATTAAAAAAGTTGTAAAAATTTAAGGCAAGAATCACATAACTCTTGAATAAAACGTTGAAGAATGTGTTCCTCCGACAGGAATATATATAAAGGTGTGAAATTTTCAATGGAAATTTGGGTTGAGAAAAGCTTGTAAACACTAGCATACACCCATTTGATTATATAATACTCACTGAATTCGGTTCTGTTCAAAGTCCTTGACTTCCAAGGCAGCAGCCATTTGTCGTAATCTTATTACTTCTTAATTCTTATATTGTTTCTTTGCATTTGCCGATATCTTTTGGTTCTTTCCTCTCAAATCTATTTTTTCTCTTCTTCCCACTTTCCCTCGAAATTTTCCGTCAATTTTCCAGTTGTGAATTCCTAGAGAGACAAAGAAATGAAGTTTAAATGTTTCAGCTGTTTTCTTTGTGATAAAGAGCAATCCGAGATGCAGTAAGCATTCATCAAATTAATTCATATCATGTCCACAAATTTGTGATGATAATCGTCCATATTTTGAGTTACGTATTTTATTTTTCTGCAGAAACGGCAGAGAGAAGAAGAAAAGGGACTATCCATGGGAAATATACACCTTGAAGGAATTGCTTCGTGCAACAAATAATTTTCATCAAGATAACAAGATAGGAGAGGGTGGCTTTGGAAGTGTTTATTGGGGTCGAACAAGTAAAGGCGTTGAGGCAATTATATTCATACAGATATATAATATATTTCTTTAAAATTTTGAGTATTTGATTTATTTCCGATAAACCTTGTCTTAATTTGAAGTATGAGATATTTGTTTGTAATGTATTGTAATGAACGAACTTTGCAGATCGCAGTAAAGCGGTTGAAGACGATGACTGCAAAGGCAGAGATGGAGTTTGCGGTGGAAGTGGAAGTACTGGGAAGGGTGAGGCATAAGAATTTGTTGGGGTTGCGTGGATTCTATGCAGGAGGTGATGAAAGGTTGATTGTGTATGATTACATGCCTAATCACAGTTTGCTGAATCATTTGCATGGTCAACTTGCCAAAGATTGTTTGTTAGATTGGCCTAGAAGAATGAACATAGCAATTGGAGCAGCTGAAGGCTTGGTGTATGTGCTCCTTTCACCTCTCATTAATCCTTAAACTTGTTTGTTTGAGATTATATATGACATTGAAATCATTAAACTATGTGTTTTTGTTTGGTTAAGGTATTTGCACCACGAGGCAAATCCTCACATCATTCATAGAGACATAAAGGCAAGCAATGTTCTTTTGGACTCTGAATTTGAAGCGAAGGTTGCTGATTTTGGGTTTGCTAAGCTGATACCAGAGGGTGTGAGCCATCTGACAACAAGGGTTAAAGGCACTCTTGGATATTTGGCTCCAGAATATGCCATGTGGGGGAAGGTTTCTGAGAGCTGTGATGTTTACAGTTTTGGGATTTTGCTTTTGGAGATTGTGAGTGCCAAGAAGCCAATTGAGAAACTCCAAGGAGGAGTGAAAAGGGATATAGTTCAGTGGGTTACACCTCATGTTCAAAAGGGTAACTTCACTCATATTGTTGATTCAAAATTAAAGGGACGATTTGATTTAGAGCAGTTGAAATCTGTGATCATGATAGCTGTAAGGTGCACAGAAAGTAATCCAGAAAAAAGGCCTAGCATGGTAGAGGTGGTGGAGTGGCTCAAGGGTGGCATTGGAAGAAGAAAAGAGATTCTTCCAACTTTAAGTCACACCAATGGAGATGATAAATATGAAGAAAACTACGGAGAGATTAGAAGAACACAGTCCAGGTTGAAAATACCAAGTGATGATGATAAACTTAGAATAAGATAAACTCTTGCTTTGTAACTGAAATTTTTAATAATTCTTCTTATTAATCACGGAATCAGTGATGGATATTCAATATATTTGGTGAAAAGTTGTTAATTTCATAGTGTTGTGTATTTTTACTACCCAGTACTACAATTGTTACAACTCGTATATATATTTTCCCATTTTATTTCTCATAATAACAATTTATTTCACGTTTTTCTTTTCTTTTCTACCAAATTTTGCTATAAAAATTTTAAATAAAAAATATCATCATTTTATCTTATTTACAAATGTTTGTGTATTTACTGGCTGATATGTTCATATCATTATTTTACCATCTCTTATATTCTAAAATGTTGTTTTCATGACTATGTAACACACACACGCAATGAATATAATAAGCAATAGACAACACATACCTGCTAAAGTATGCTTAATTTATAATATTTTAATGGATCCTTGTGTGAATGGACATAAATTAGTTAGATCTAAAATACTTAATTCCAGACTAGAGTTCCTTATCTTATTTTAATGTATAATAATTTTATTTAGATGGGATTATGAAATGATATAATTTTGTGGTAATAACATTATTTAGATCTTATACAATACTATTTATAATAATAAAGAACCATTTTTAAAGACATTATCTCTTCAAAATGTTTAAGAATACAACTTACAAGCAGAATAAACACAAGAATGTTATTTAGTACCAATTGTTTATATTTGGACAAAATTATTAATGGATTAGCTTTTTTTTGTTTAATGACAATAGAGAGTAGAACAAATCATAGGACGGGGTATAATAAAAAATCCATCATTTATTTTTAAATTTTTTATACTTGAAGAAAAAAGAAAAAAAGCAAATAATTAATATTTTTACAATAAAAACTAAACTGGCATGAGAGTGCTCGGCAAATGAAATACAGTAGTGGTGTTTACAGGAATGAGCGATTCTTAAATTTGATTTCATTCAAGTCAATATAACAAGTTCGGGTTTCTTTTTATTATTTGGGTCAAATTCAACTATTTTTGTCCAAGTCATTCCGTATATTTTGGGTCACGAACTTGAATTTTAATACCAAATTGTCACGTTCATATATATATATATATATATATATATATATATATATATATATATATATATATATATATATATATATATATATATAATATTTATTTAAGTTTGCATATTAATTTAGAAAATTTAATGCAAATTTAATTGGGGTGTAGAATTATGAAATTTTAAAAGATATAAGTTACATGGAGGAACTTATTACTGTATTTTATTCATATTCTCTTTTTCTATATATAACAAAATGTATAAGAATATAAAATATTTACAATATCTCAATTTTGATTTCTTAATTCTAAAATAGTAATTAATTTTTAAAATTGAAAAATATTTTTTAGGAAAATATTTCTTAAAAACTAATTTTAAAAAAATTTATTAAATAAATATTCTCAAAATGAGTCATATAATAAATCCTATAAGAGATCAAGCAAATCATGAATGAGATTGTCTACATGAGCCTATGATTAAATTTGATTATAGCAAATTTGCAATCGGTATGGAAGAAGTTGAAGTTAACAAATGTAATGTCATCTTTAAATCATGAGAAAGTGTTATTAACATTGATATCAATATGAGCAAGCTGAAGAATTCCCCTTAGTTATTACCTAAAATATGTTAAATCAAGTTCAAGGTACGTTATTCACTCTTAATCGCATTTTACATTTTACAAAATGGTTAATAGCAATCACACAACGAATCAAAAATAGTTGTCAAATGATTTTATATGTTTTTTTTGTTGAAAATAAAGTCGCAAAATTATTGATCCGAGAATTTCGCTTTTCCAAATGCAGATTTAGACAAAATGCGGGCTTAAATAAGTGTAAACTTAAGCGAATGTCTAATATATTTCTCTTTTTTGTATCCACATTTTATAATTCAAATTATATTCTTTATAATATAATTATTTGTTAAATTTTTAAAAATTAATTATTTCTTTTACACGTTTCCTATAAAACTGTTTATTTTTTCTCATTTTTTTTTCTTATTGTATTATTTTCTCATCTTCTCTCAATTCATTTTTTTTATTTTTAATAAATATAAATTTATTTTATATATTAGATTAATAACATTACAATATCATTATCTATTTATATAATAATTTTATGTATACATAAAATGCATACATGCAAGTACGATAATTTATCGCTGGTATATATGAGGTTACTCAATCTTTGAATATATTGTTTTAAACATTTTTTCTCGTCACCAACATCAAATTTTTTGACGGAGAAAAAAATCTTATGAGAGTGATAAAGAAGAATACAAAAAATGACTGAGTGAAATAAATAGTGTTTTTTAAAATAAAATGTGACCGGAGATAATTTTTTGCTCTAGCAATCTTGCAGTCTTCGTGATTATGGTGAGCGTTGTGATATTTTGATCCAACTATTTGTTTATTTTGAATATTAAAACTTATAAAATAATATGTTATTCTAATATTTTTATAATGTTTTATTATTTAATTAATATATTTATTAATCTATGGTCAATTCTACACAATTGAAATCAATAGCCGCGATCTAGTGGTTGGATTTGTGTAACTGGTTTTAGAGTCCAAATCTTACCATCCTTATTCTACGGAGAAAATAAATAAGTCTCAATTTGTCTACGTGGGTGCCAACTTTAAATTAGACTAAAACATTATTTGTGAATTTTTTCTTTTGTCCTGTACCTGGCGTCAACCACAGACGCACCCAGGACCACGTTGCAGAAGCTCCAAGTAGACACCACTTTCCTTCACTTATCTAACATCAGATTCTACTAAAATTAAATAATAGATGTGTACGTACTTTTGCATGTATATACATAAACATCTCATTTTGCGAAACTATAACGTTTTCCTATTATATAACACTCCGTTTCAACTTTGAAGCAGACAATCAGGAATTTATATCAGCCATGACACTACTCACAATGGTTACTGCGTTCTCCATATATCTGATTCTCATCCATGCATCAATGCTTGCTAACTCAGCCATGGATCCCTACAAAGCCCTCAACATCATCCTCAACCCAAACGGCACCCTCACACGCTTAAGCATTCCGCCGCAAAGCCCTCCCTCACCAGATCCCTCGCTCCCTACACCGGT
>Ga0209589_1005039_pt1 | contig 22593 bp, 6 predicted proteins | sample CowpeawhiteBW_FD_187525 | JGI IMG/M metagenome (GOLD analysis project Ga0209589, IMG submission 187525) | Root nodule microbial communities of legume samples collected from California USA - Cow pea white BW (SPAdes) (version 2) | ecosystem: Host-associated > Plants > Roots > Nodule | place: USA...
TTTTTTTTTTTTTTTTTTAATAGTTTGTAACATGAGATTCTAGATTTCTACAATAAGATAACACATAATGGAAAGTTAAAAAATATATATAATAAATTAATTACTTTATTTATTTCTCTATTTATTTACAAAAGTTAAATTTCATTCTTTATCTTTTAATATGTTTTATTTAATCTATCAGTTTTTTATTTTAAATCGATATTTTCTAATATTTCTCAGATAATGATGATGAACAATGTGAAAGGTAAAATTATGCTACATCTTGTCGACAAAGAAACACAATATGGAGGTTTCCCATAAAGTCAGAGTTTGGGAAAGAGAAAAATCATTAAAGTGAAGCGGTTGAAAGACGGAAATTGAAATATACAACATTCATTCTCATAACATTATAATCCGGAAAGCCTGACACGTAACTGTACTGTTCTGTATTTGTTCAGTATGGTTGTTACAAGTGTTGTCAGATTTGTTTTCTTTATATTTTGTAAATAAAACACAAGTAAAAAATAATAATAAATAGGTTTGTCTGAGTATATTTGTTTTAAATAGTTTTACAATTTTTTATTAAGAAAACTGTTATTACACATTTTTTAACCTAGTAAATGTAAAAATAATTTATATTTAGTGATTAAGTAAAAATAAAATAAAATAAAACATAAATACAATTATTTTAAAATTATCCTTAAAAGTTGATAATCTTCTATTATTTCTTTTGTAGTGTATAGAGTATAAATTATTTTGAAAACTAGAGCTCAAAACGTCTTTCACTCAGTTTAGTTATTTTGTCATTCTTATCAACTGTTTTATTATTATTATTATTATTATTATTATTATATACATTTATTCATTTACCTCAGAAGGATAGTCAAATTATTAGTTAACTTTCCAAGACTGTGCATCTAACATGGTGCATTTAAATGTAATAAGTCACTCTTTATAATTATTACCATGACATGTCTAAACTGTAACACATTATCACTAAATACTAAACAATAAATATATATATATATATATATATATAATTTTTTTTTCTTCATATAATAAATATATGTCAGAGGATAATCAATTATTTATTATACAGAATAATATATATATATATATATTTATTTATTTATTTATTTATTTATTTATTTAAAAAAAGTTGATTAAATAACATGATGTATTTAAATGTACTAAGTCACTCTTTACATTAAATTAATAATTATTACCATGACATGAGTAAGTAATAATTATAAGTACCATTCAAAATATTATGATTACCGAGTATGAATTCATACAACCACACACTACTTCTTCTTTTGTTAATATTTATTTATTTTTAAACTATTGGATATATAATATTTTATACAATCTCATAATTTATGAAGAAATTATTATTATTATTTTTATTATTAACTGATAAATAAATCTAAGAGAGAAATAATTTAAATAGAAAAGTAAAACAGGAAAGGTGAGAGATTTGTTAAATATAAGTGAAAGAATATAACTTTACAAGTATGATCTATTAAATTATGTGTTACAATATAATTTTGTACAATTAACCCACAAAACTCTGACAACAAAAAAAAAACAACTAGCGTTTTACTGGTTTTGTAATAATCATCGTCTGTTATTATTCAATTCCATGTTATTATTCAAGGTTAAGGTGACAAATAGTTTTTATACACTGTTTTCTCGCATAAAAGAATCAATATTTACTTCTCATATTTTTTTTTAATGTTTTAATTTTTAAGAGTTAATTTTAGTAAAGTTCCAAAATTAAGGTGAACTTTTAAAAATATTTACATAAAATAGGTTGGATTTAACATGATAAAAAAACACTGTAAATTATTACTTAATCACTTCTTTGTAAGTTCTTTAATAAATTTAGTCAAGTAAATAAACTGAATAAACTACGTTGGAAGTTACATTTGTTGAGAATATATAATATATTATTAAAAATCCATTTAATCTATACCAAAAACGTAATACAAATAAATGAATAGAATAATGTTTAAAATACTAATGTTACTTAGGGGTGAGTCTAAATTACTAACAAAAGTATTAATGAATGTGAGATCTTAGATAAACTCTTGTATATTTATTACATTTTCTTTTTGCCTTGCACACCATCTCTCAATTGATTTTAAAAACAATTATAGTGTTGTCATTGATCCAACTTGACAACTAGAGAAGAAATACGAGGTTACTTGAAAATCAGTGAAGTTAACTGGTGTTTTTGTTGGATCTATAATCATAACCAAAATTTATTCTACTTTCATTTCTTTCTTACATAACAATAAAAATAAAAATATTATTATTATTATTATAAAAATTATTATTATTATAAATAGAAAGATCTTGGGTTTTATACATACCTTGGATTTTTTCTTCTTCACCATCACAACCTCTTCTTCCCCCTCTCTCTCTCTCTCAAACCCTAATCCTGGATCTTCCTTTGTCCCTCTTTCTCTATTTGTCTTTAGCTTCGGCAACAGGATCAGGTACATGACTCTTTTTGTTTTCAATGGTCTCAACTGTATTTTGATTTCTTTCATCTTATTTGTGTTGTTGAATTTGACTCATGAGGTATGAAAATTCCATTGATTTTGCATGGTTACGCTGAATCCAGATTTGGATTGCTTTTTGTTCTTGATTCATTGCTTTGTGGATTGATTCAAATCGATTAGCAATTGGGATGCTGAAAAGATTGTCTTGTGCCGCATGCCTGATATAATTCAGGTCCTGGATCTTATGATTATGTTACTGAATTATGCGTTCTCGACGTTCTCGACTTTCTCGGTTGCTAGGAATAGTTGGGATTGGTGATTTTTGAAAATTGAGTTTTGCTGTGTTGTGTTTGACGTTTTTCTAGATAAACTAATTGTAATAATGAAATTGTCTGTAGTACTCTTAGTTTTGAGTTTGATTTGTTGTTTCTTTTCTTTCTATTTAGGAATCAGAGTGTTGAAATGGAAGAATTTGATGTTGGGTATGGGTCCAATTTCTTCTTCTCATGGAAGTTTCTTAACAATAAATATTGGTACAAGTTTGGATAGTCTTTGAATTGTTTCACGTTTTATGTAGGTTTCATTAGGAATCTTGTAGGGTTGTTAAAATCCCGATATCATGTGGGATGTGGAATTGAGAAAGATTTGATCAATTGTTGCAATGATGTGATTGGCAATGGAGTAGGTATTTAATTCATTTAAGATATATTCATTGTTTTCTGAGTCATAAATTTGAATATACTGGGGGAGCATGGAGAAATCATCTGATGTTAGCCAGTTGGATGCTGATGTTCTTTTACCACCTCGGAAGCGTCTTCTTGCTGGATTGAAGAAACAGGGTTCGGATAGTGATGCTACTGCCTCACCATCTCCAGTTGCTGCTTCTTGTGTAACCGATGTTGCTTCCCCCTCATCATCATCCTTTTCATCTGAATTTGAGGCCCGGCTGAAGCATTTGTTAACTTGTCATTCAGATAACCCTAACCTTACACCTGAGGAGGTTGTGGAGGCCTCAAAAGCTGCAGCAATTGCTGCGACTAAAGCTGCAGAGGCTGCCAGAGCAGCAGCTGAAGAAAAGGCTGCAATAGCTGCGACGGCAGTAGCTGCAGCCAAGAGGGCTTTAGATTTGGTTGCATCTTTCTCCGAGGAGGCGGCAAACAAGGAAAGAAATCTGAAAAAGAACAAGTCAAAGAAGCATCTCCCAGTTCAACTGTTGTACAAAAAAAACCAGCCAATTGAAAATTGTAGGACAGACGAAGAATTAGCCCGTAAGTTACATCGAGCCATGAACAGTTCTCCAAGAATCTCTAAGAATTCTCCAAACTCAGACTCTAAAGGTAGTAAACATAAGAAGCCAAGAAGCTCTTCAAGTTTTGAAATGACAGAGGGATCTGAATCTGGTGTGGCACTTGGACATGATTGCTTATCTTTGAACAACGAGCATGCAGTAGCTGGCAAGATTGATTCTGAAGGATCCATCCAAGAGGTAAGCTCAAGTAAGAAAGATAAGAGAGGGGTGAAATATTATAGATCAAGCCAATTAGAGATAGATAATGGGGAAGCAGAGTCGAGTCAATCAAAAGGGAAGAACTGTGAAGAGTCATCTCCCATAGGTAAGAAGAGAGGAAGGGTGAAGCTAAAAAAGTTACCCTTAAGCATTTGCACCTCGAAAGATAAGGCGCTGCCAAAAGAAGAAATAAGAGCCAGAAGTTCTCCATTGACTGGAATGAACACCGGCAATAATGCTGTTGATAGTATGCATTTGTTTACAGTTGAGTCATCCACTGACAGAGCGTTGCCTATTGAGGCTACGTCAATGTGGAAATGCCAAGATTTCAAGGCACCGGCTTGTATCAAACAAAATAAAGCTGTGCAGTCATAAAATTCATATATTACAATGGAATGACCATGTGCTACTGTGATAGATGTTGATAGCTGAGGTAGGAATCATGATGCTTCTTTTTTACAATATGGAATTTATCTTTTTTGTTCATTTTGGTTTTGTAATGGATTTGTACTGATTAAATGTAAATTTAGATTTAGTTGCTTGCTATACATCTTTCAGTTCAAAGTTGTGCTACTTTAACTGGCAGGAAAGCTTGAATTTAAAAAAAAGGAGGATCCAATGAATTGATCAGCTTTTTCATTGTGCTGCTTATTTCTGCTCCTCATTTCTGTTGGAGAATAAAAAGTGAAGACCTGGTGGTTTTTTATTTATACTCTCTGTTATGCTGTTTATTTTTTTCTATATTCAAATTGTGTGAATGAAATGCTGACAGTTTTTTTCCCATTTGCTGCTTTAATATTGAAATATGGATTATCTTGGCATTAAAAGTTTAGAAGTTACGTACTGAATTGGTAGATTATTACTTTCCTGGCATTAAATGAAGGTAAGTTATGACTAAGTTGTTACAAATGATATTATCTTCATTTCAAATAACTATCTCTTGTTTAAGAGCATGATGTACATATTTTAAAAAAATAATTAATTGTATCAAAGAAAATGATAAAATAGTCTTCTTTAACTGAAATACTGTTACTTTAATCTAAGTGTTTCGAATGTATCTAAAAAGTGTATAAAGAAACGTTTACTGATCTAATCCTTTGTATTCTGAGTCACAGATACTTGTCTTGACAAAGAATATTATACAGAACAAGAATGTCAATACTTCTTTTAATTGGTTGAGCATTATAACTTTGACCACACAACAACCTATTAATTTTCTTCATCAATCAGAATGTGTTATAAGGATGCATATGCATCTTTATATTTTATCCTAGGAAACAATTATTTCACACTGAACATACATTTAATATATATTCTTTTGTTAAGTTTAATCTCATCAACATCTCAAATTTATATTTAGCCATTTAAATCTAACCTTACTCCAAAAACAAAAGTGGATTAAATAAATAAAATGTAATTTTTTTCTAAAACTTATTTTATCTATATAGTCTATTGTAGCTATACTTACGCGATGAGCTCAACTTGAGTAATACATTAATTTATTCTTCTAAAATTAAAATGGGATCAATATCCTATTGAAAAAAAATGTTATTCGAACTCTCAACGTTATCTACCATCATTGATTGTAGTTTCTAATATCAAATTTTGATCCTAGAAAGTTAGTGTATTTTTCAGTTAAAACAGTTTTGCGTTGATTGAGTTTGAAGTTAAAATCACCCTCAGCTAAATAATGTTTAAATATTGTGTTGGTTGACACAGATGGAAAACTAGTTAGGCTTTATTTAGATCCAATCTCAGAGTATATTTTTCAGAACTTTTATATTAAAATATAATTTTTGAATATAAAACATTGAAGACTAAGATAAATTATCATTAAGGATCTTGACTTAAGATTTTTTAAGACTATAAATTTATTGTCAAAAAAGGTGAAAAGAGGTAATGTGGTGTTTAAAATTGACATTTTCAAAGCATTTGATATTCTCAGTTGGGATTTTCTGACTCAAGTGTTAAACTGTTTTTTTTTTTTTTTTTTTTGAAAATTTTTTTTTTTTTTTTTTTTTTTTTTTTTATTTTTTTATTTTTTTTTTTTTTTTTTTTTTTTTTGTTTGGCTGAGGAGGTTCTTAGTAGAGGGATTACTCAATTGGTTCATTCTAAACAGATTTTTCCTATTACTGGTCCAAGAGGTTTGGAGCTCCTTTTCCATGTTCTTTATTCATATGACATCTTTGTTTTTGCAGTGGGAATAATAGATCTTCAAGGACTCTAATGAGGTTTTTAAATGAATATGGTGCTGCATCTGATCATATTCAATACAGAAAAGAAGACATTTTCAATATTGTCGAATCATCTTTAACTCTCACCAAAAGAGTTGAAAATGTTTTAGCTTGTAACAGAGGAGTAATTCCCTTGGTGTTCCTATATTCATTGGTGCTCATAAGTCCAATTTTTTTCAACCTTGGTGGATAAGATTAGAAATAAATTGACCTAGTTATTCATTATGATGGAAAGGGTTTAATTGGTGAACTTGGTGGTTGCTCGTATCCTCTCTTATAACTTTCAAGTTTATAAATGATCAATGAATATGCTTACTCAAATCGAGAAATGGGTCAGAAATTTTATATGAACCGAAGATATTCAAAAGCAATGTCTAGTAACTGTAAGTTGGTGGGAATGATAATGGTTTAGTGGTTAGATGAAAGAGAAAGAAAGGAAAGGTCGTAGATTTGAAGAAGGTTGGCTAACAATTTGAAAAAATAAGTCTGGTTTGGTGGGTTTAGAAGGGATGGTGGGAGAGATTGTGGGTTGAATCTTTTCTTCTCGGTGAAGATTGCATGGAATTAATTTAATTAAATTGATTTTTTCTTCCCGTGAAGGTTGCATGGAATGGATTTAATTGGCAATATGTTTCATCATTTTCTTCTTTGTGTGATTTTTCATTTCTTTGGTGATTGAAGACAGGGACGTGGCTAATTGGATGTTGGAAGATTTTGGACTATTGATTCAAAAATATGCTAGTGGTAAAGTTTGATCTGGTAAGGTTTATCCTGTCTGGTAAAACTCTTGTTCTTTGGAAGTTACTTCGTAATAGAATGTCGATTAATGATGTTGTCCATTATAGCGAGTATTTTTATGCTCTTTGTGTTTCTTATGTAGATAGAATGTAGAGTCTCTTTCTCATCTCTTTTTTTGAATGTGATATGGCTGATGAGGTTCTGGTTGTAGCTGCAACAAATTTCTCAAATATAACTTTTGATGATGAAGATGTTGATACCAAAAAAGTATTTAGAGTTTGGCTTTTTTTTTTTAAAAAATTTTGTTTGTCCTTCAAACAAGATATTCACAATGATTTTTTATTCAACATGGAATCTACCTTCAAAGAAGTTAAAAAGGAAATTATACCAAGTTAAAATTAAACTCGAACGTAAATAATAATAATAATAATATTCATAAATAAGGAAATATTAATCAAAATAAATAATAATAATAATTATATAACAATAAAAATAAGATAAGAATATGGATAACAAAATATTCATAAAGTTGAAAAACAAATAAAAATAATAATAACAATATAGAACAAAATTATAAATGAAGGAATGAATAGAAATAGTCTAGGTTGAGGTATACATAATGTTGTACTTAGAGAAAACATTTTCACTGTACAAGATAAAACAAAATTATTTGCACTTTTCTCCTAAAATAGAACAACTCGTTAGATCGATCAAGTGCAATGAAAGATCTATGAACACTATTAAACTCTAAACCCTAAACCTTATAAACACCACTATTTTAAAAAATAATGTACAGAAGAAGACATAACACTCTTTTGAGTTGTAGTGTTTGTTATATTATGTATTTTCCCATACAGATAGGTGATATTTATAGATAGAAAAAAGAGACTTAAGAGTAAATTATAACAATATGATTTTAAAATAAAATAATATGTAATCAATAAAATAAGGATAAAAAACCGTTTACCCATAACTAGGATTTACCTCTAAAATTAATATTGCATAAAAGATAAGTAACACCAAAATTTTATTTTAATTATTTACTTTATAAATTATATTAAATATTTCCAACAACTGCATAATTTAAGAAATAAAATAAAATAAAATATATTATCTTTTAAAGCAAAATATGTATTTCAGTGTAAAGAACCTTCTAGGTTTGAGCCTTACACCTAATGCTTATAAACTTCAACTCGAGAAGATGCAAAAACTCAATTGTTTTGAACTATATCTTCTATAATTGGGCTTTAGTAAATAACACATACAATATTGATGTTCATTTTAGGTTATAATCAGTGGGTGCATGTTACGGCCTTGTGCATGTATCTTGTTTCATGAGTGTCCCTTAGAGACCTATCCAAGTCTGATAATGGCGGCCCCACCATCACACTCACTAGGTAAACTCTTAAACGATGATTTGTGACTCACACCCCTACAATAATCGTCATTGAATTTATTAAGAGGTATTTTAAAATTTAAGCATAATAATGCACATATCTCAATCTAATTATTGCCAATATTTATAGTGCACATCACCATAAGAATGACACATAATATTCACTCATATCATTTGGTGTCCTTTAGTCAATAACTACTTCTTTATTGTCTATTGAACTCCATTCTATGAGATTGTCATTCATGTGGTGAGTGTTCGCTGTTGTAATTAATTTGTGAGTTTTAATCTCATTGTCCTTAAGGACTCAAATACTTGTTAATGCATCAACCTTTGTAAGCGAATCTGCAATATTTTTTTATATCGTGACAAAGTAAAAAAAAATAATATCATGAGTAATAAGTTTCTAATATGTCTTACTCTCATATATCTTTTTTTAATAAATTTTTGCTATATTATATATATATATATATATATCAACTTGACTATCACTAGGGGTGGGCAAAGTTAATTGTATTGTACTAAACTATGGATTAACTATACTAAATTAAACTAAAATAATTGAACCAATTTCAACAAAGTTTGAACTGAACTATTATACAATTCAGTTTAAGAAAACTGAACTTCTACGGATTAAGTTCAGTTAACTGTGGGATAATTGAAACTGCTGTCCAACTTGCTCTGTTGTTACAAAACACATTTCATTTACATAGATGTGTGCTTCTGTAAAGTTCCATTGTGCACAATTTTCTCGATGTATGATTTGTCAGTGGAAGTTGAATAGAAGTGTAGCGTCTGTCAGGTGATAAATCAAAGATCAAATATTTAGTTTTTAAACTTTATTAATTATTCAGGTTAGGATTACCTCAAGGCTGAAATTATAACATAATGCATTTTGTAGTATTTATCTTATACTGCCATAGACTAACCTCTAATCAACATGGTTTATCTTATACTATTTTGACATCAAAGAAGTTTTTATTAAAATATTTCTTTTAAAAAAGTAATAAATTCTCTTAACCATCTCTTCTACAGTATGCTAATTTAATTATATTTGTTTTAGGAGACTTAACTTGTATTTTATATTTAACATAAAAAATATTTGTTTAAATTAATTTATTAAAGTAATATGTGTAAGGTTTAAAATGAATAATTTTTAGTTGAATAAACCACAAGATAAAATTTGTCTAATTATGCAAAATAAATAAAAAATCAAATATTATTTCAAAAATTTAACAAAATAGTGAAAAACACATTGAAATGGTTAAAAAATAGTACAGTTCATAAAACAGTTCAGTTTATAACGGTTCAGTTCAGTTCATATTATAGTGCAGTGCAGTTTAGTACAATTCAATTCAATTTAGTTTGTTAGAAAAAAAAATAGTTCAGTTCAGTTCATCTAAACTGTTTCTCAGTTCAATGCAGTTCAGGTGAACTATTTTGTAGTTCAGTGCAATTTTTAATGGTTCAGTGCAGTTCAGTACAATTTGGTCAGCCCTAACTATCACAATGCAATATGAGGTATGTCTCAATAAAAATAGTATATACAACAAGAATCTTTGCTTCCGTTGTACATCATGCAACAATAGTTTTCTTAGCCGCAGTGACGGATCTTGACCACTAATTTTGGAGAGTCAAAATAATATTTTTAAAATTTATATGTTTTATCACTATCACTAGTACAACAAAAATAAATATATAATTTAATTATATCTATAAAAGAAATCACATATATATAATAGATTTTTCTCTGTAAATTTAAATTATTGAACCCATCAATAATTAAGCCAAAACATACATCTTTTTTCAATGTAAATAATTATATTGTATACAAAAAATTTATCTTCTATTTCATTTCACAATCTTGTTTAACAAAAAAAAAATCTTTTTGTTTAAGTAAAATGTACTTATTCTTGTTAAAGATTGCTATAGCTCAAAGATGATTGATAGATTTTTAAAATTTGAATAATAAAGAGTATTAACAATAAAATACTGAAGTTAAAATTTTAAATTAATTTTCTATTGAATATGATATTAGCAATTTAGTTATGAAATTACTAATTAATCATAAGTGAATGAGTAAAAAGGTGTTAATAAATAGTTTTATCCTTTTTAAATTCATTAAATAATTAAATTTTACCTATAATTAAATTATTTTTTTAAAAATCATAAATATATTATAAATTTTAGTTAGTAACCTATAAAAAAAATATTGGGAGTGAGGGCCATGGCCCCCTGTGGACCAACTAAGGTCCACCCATACTTACCCGATTTTCATGATACTCGCCTCCATTCTAAGTAAACATGACTAATAGTTGATTTTTTGTCTTCAGAATCAAAATTAAATTTGCATTAATATATTAACATTTGCAAGACGTTCCATATTATGAAATATTTTAAATATGGTTCTCTTTTCATTCATAACTCATTAGAAGTTTTATCACAGCCTTTATAAGGAATTATGTTCAAAATAGCAAGCGAAATATAATGTTTCACCTTATATAATTTTAGGCAAGTTAGAACTTGAAGTATAACATTTATATCAAACAAAAGCATTTTATTTTTCCTTTCACTATACCATTAGATTGACATTATATGAAGATGTTAGTTAATGAATAATACCATAAATTTCACAAAAATCACTCATTTATAAAGACATATATTCATCAATTTCCTTTTTAATTAATTTTGTACCTCTAAATTTTATATTTTGAATAATCTCTAACCAAACTTCTCACCAATTGTAATAATAATATGTCATATATCACAACTTTCGAATTTGTAATAATCAAAAGAACTATTAAATATTTTATTACAAGATAAATGTATAACACTTAACTCAAACAAACCATCACAAATATACCATTTACCAACAAAAACACTAAAAAATACTTAGTAATAAACAAAATATTTTATTTTTATTTTTGGTATAAACAAAATAAATTTTTATTAGCATACACATTAATATTATCCACATAAACCAATTGTTTGAATTAAAAACATAATTTAACTAAGGGTTAATGACATGATACCTTTCATATTAGAAATCATATGTAACATCTATAGTAATAGCATAAACTTCAGGCTTGTAATTAAACCGAAAAAGTCTGAACAAACTTTAAAAATAAAAATGATGTTTTCTCAACACAAATATACATAACCAAAACATAAAAAAATAATTTAATAATTTTTTAGGCTTATGTTTTAAACATCGAGTATAATCAAACTATGAAGGAAGTAATTTTGAAATCATAAAAGTAATAAGTATGATGTCAAGTAAAACAATTATTTTTATTTTCATTTAATAAGGAAAATTTTTAAATTCATGAATTTGATAAAAAACATATATTAATAATTTCAAATTCAACTATTTTTCACAAGAATATTTACATAAAACATTACAAGAGACTCACATTTCAAATTAAGTGATTCCCATTACTTAATACCAGTCTAGTATAATAAATCATTTTATAAATATGATTAGACAATATGTCCATCAAATATGTATATCTGAAACATCATAACATATTAATTAGTAGCTCTATATATAAAAATAGAAAAGTATAATCATATTTCAATAAGCCAACATTTTATTTTTTGTTATTTGTAGAAAAAGGAAAGTTTATCCATAATTTTTTTAGATATACTTGAAAATACTTAATCATATCCATGACAAACACATTACATAACATCATCTCTAACTTTTGCAATTAAAACAAATAATCATGAATGAAGTAAAATAAAAATACTTTTCTCTCTAAGAATGTTAGGAAAATATTAATGAAAATTTTGATAATAATTATATAATAATAAGAATGAGACAAATATATGGATAACAAAATTATAAATGATGTAAGTAATAGAAATAGCTTGGGTTGAGACATGCATAACATTGTTCTTAAAGAGAAAACGACTCCACTGTACAGGACAAAACAAGGTTATTTGCATTTTATCCCAATATACTACAACTCGTTAGATCAATCGAGTGCAGTAGTGAAGGATCTTTGAACTTTATGAATATCATTATTTTAAGAAATAGTATAGAGAAGAAGATGGAAACTCTTGTGTGAGCTGTATTGTTTGTTGTGTTGTGTATTTTATCCATGCACATATGTGGTATCTATAGATAAGAGAGGATTAGAAGTCCTCACATCGACTAGAGATAAGACAATTTCATAGTATATAAGTGAGGTACAAACCTCACCTTACAAGGTGGTTTTGTGAGGTTGAGTTAGGTTTAAAACTCACATTCTACCATGGTATCAAAGCCTTTGTTTAAAAAATAAAAACGCTTATCCTAATGAGATTTTTTGGATATTATATAATTTTAAAATAAAATAATATGTAGTCAATAAAATAAATGTAAAAAATCATTTATAAATAAATAATATTAATCTCTAAAATTAATATTGCATAAAACATTAGTAAGAACCAAATTTTATTTTAATTTTTTTTTAAATTATATTAAATATTTGCAAGGTACAATTTTTCTCTAAAGTTATCCTCTTTATTGCTTAATTAAGCGCTCATACCATCGTCAAACAATGATAAACACACTAAAGCTAATCATACCACTTAAGTGGTATTGCACTTTGAGAACAATGGTTATCAATTCTTAAAGAATTCAACAAGACTAAGACCTAAGCGTATTCAAATCTATCCTATATATCAATCCTGTTTATAATTAATTCCAAATGAATTACTATTTTTATACACAAACACACACACACACACATATATATATATATATATATATATATATATATATATATATATATATATATATATATATATATATATATATATATATATATATATATATATTAAAAAAAACTTTTAACGTATGTTATTATTAAAGGTTTGACATTAATGCGGGAATAATATAGATTACTTTTTAAAAAATATTTACCAATATTTTTCTTCACCGAAATTATGAAAAATTAATATACAATATAATAATACATGACACATATTTCAAATAAATGTGTAAAATATAGAAAATACGATACTTCGTACCTTCACATGCGTACTAATTTAAATGTAATACTCCGTACATTTAAACAATCATTTTGATGATTATACGCAGAATAATACCTTCTTTTACCTAAATTTACAACCCTTACAATTAAAAATCTTTCTGTGACACTTCTATAAATCCAACTGAATTCCATATAATTCACTAAATCCCGAACATCAAATCACAAATTTGATCAATTTACTTTGATATCTTCTCGATGATGTAATATAGTGGTTAATTTACAAAATGGAATTAATTTACTTTTTTATTTATGTAATGGGGTTGAGTTTATAAAATATTATAGAATAAGGTAAAGTCTTGGTAGGTATGACGATTTCAACTCTTTATTTTTTTTTTAAATACTTTTTCATAACTTTTTCTTTTACTTTTTAAAATTTTAAGTAATTTATATTAATCGAATGATTCAAAAATTTAATAAAATAAATAGTTTATTAATGTTATAATTATTCTTAATATTTGAATTAGCTTAATTAAATATAGTTATCTGTACTAATAGAATGACTAATTAAAAAGTTTATTATAATAAGACTAAATATAATTCTTAAGTAATATTAAAAATCAGTAAGCAAATAAATAATACAAAATGATACATCATTATTTATATGGGCAATTTTCCTGATTGATACATTCTTTTTAATTTTCCTCAAATTCTTACTTAATAATATGAATCACTACAACTTTTCTTTATTTTATTATTTTCGTCATGTATTTAATTAATTTAATTAATTTTAAATATTAATTTAAATAAAAATTCAAAAAATATAATAAAATAAAAAGTCACTTTATTTTAAACAAAATTAAAAATGATGTTGGCATAATAAATATTATTTTTAACTAATGTTTTCTATCACTTAAAAAAAACGGGCTAAACTAAAGTCATCATGCGTGACACAACTTCAAATTCTTTTTCTTTTGTAAGTAAAATTGTCATTCCTACGAAGATTTCACTCTATTCTCTAATATTTTAAAAATTCAATCCCATTGCATAAATAAAAAAATAAATTCATCCACTTTAATAAATTAACTTTAATATAGTAGCATGATAGAGTTATGTTATGGATATTCTCTGAACTTAGGAAGAATTATAGTTATTTTCCAAACTAAGGGAGTATAACGAGTCATTATAAAAATTAGTCTTATTCATTACATCAAATTTTCTCTAAACACAAATTATAAAACAAAATCAATAATTAAAGAGTTGTTAGTTATCTTCCTATTATATAGAATGGATTTCGAAATAGAAACATAATAAAAATGGATAAAAAAAAAGGAAAACTTTTCCATTAGAATTATCCAACATTTTTATCTTCATGTTATTATCTTAATTATGTATAGATTGATTCAAATACGATTTAATCTTGAGATATAATGATATCTATTATAATGTTAATTTCATCCAAATTATATATAGAGAGAGAGATTTAATTTAATTTAATTTAATTTAATTTAAATTCAAGTTTAAAGTATATGAAGAAGGATGAATTAATTTGATCCAATTAAAGAATCTTGGATTACAAATCCGATCTATGAAGAGTGATGCGTGTTTTGTGTTCCTCACCCAACAAATCTGAAGCTGACAATAAGACACCAGAGAATGGCCATTTTCCCACCTTAGTATTCCACAATTCAATTTATATATTTACTATATTAGCATTTGCGAACCTTGACTTAAGGTCACAACCACACCTCATCGCTACACAAAATTTCTCATTCTTCCACCTTCGTTTCCCTTTGCAGGCTCTTGCTTCTTCTGCACCCATCGTCCTCCATTTGCAGAAGAACCACCACCTTCATTCCTTGTCCAAATGGGGTTTCACGGTGCTGAAACCCCACGAGAGGACGTGCCTCTTCTCTCGGATGCACCCCGTCTCTCCTCAACATTCAAGACCTTCGCCAACATCTTCATATCCATTGTGGGTTCTGGCGTGCTCGGTCTCCCTTACAGCTTCAAGAAAACGGGTTGGGTCACGGGTTTGCTCATGCTCTTCCTCGTCGCCTTCCTCACTTACCACTGCATGATGCTCCTCGTGCGCACTCGCCGCAAGCTTGAATCCAACAAGGTGGGCTTCCCCCATCTCAACTCTTTCGGTGATTTGGGGTACGCCATTGGAGGCCCTCCTGGCAAACTTTTCGTTGATGTCATGATAGGGCTTTCTCATTGCGGTTTCTGTGTCGGCTACCTTATTTTCATCTCCACCACGTTGGCCAATCTCGCCGGTGACACCTCAACATGGTCTTCTTTTCTGGGTTTGACGCCAAAGGTCTTGTTTCTGTGGGGTTGTTTCCCCTTTCAGCTCGGCCTTAATGCTATCCCAACTTTGACCCTTTTGGCTCCCTTGAGCATTTTCGCTGATGTTGTTGATATTGCGGCCAAGAGTATGGTGATGGTGGACGAAACGTTCGTGTTCATGAAGAATAGGCCTTCTTTGGAGGCCTTTGGGGGTTGGTCCGTGTTTTTCTACGGCTTAGGGGTGGCAGTGTATGCGTTTGAAGGGATAGGAATGGTTTTGCCGTTGGAATCAGAGGCGAAGGATAAGGAGAAATTTGGTGGGGTTTTGGGTGCGGGAATGTTTGTGATTTCTCTATTGTTTGCAGCGTTTGCTGCTATAGGTTACTTTGCTTTTGGTGAAGAAACTCAAGGGGTTATCACTACCAATCTTGGACCAGGTTTGGTAAGTGCTTTGGTGCAGTTGGGTCTCTGCATCAACCTGTTCTTTACTTTTCCTTTGATGATGAATCCGGTGTACGAGTTGGTTGAGAGACGTTTGTGTGATTCTAAGTACTGCTTGTGGTTGAGGTGGTTGTTGGTGTTGGGGGTGAGTTTGGTGGCAATTTTGGTGCCTAACTTTGCAGATTTTTTATCATTGGTTGGTAGTAGCGTCTGTGTGATTCTTAGCTTTGTGTTGCCAGCTACGTTTCACTATTTGGTGTTCAAAGAAGAGATGAATTGGAGTTGTCTGGTTTCTGACGGGGCAATTGTGGTTTTTGGGTTGGTTATTGCAGTCACAGGAACCTGGTCTTCGTTATTGCACATGCTTCGCTAAACAACACAAAAACTCTCTTCTTCTTACTAAATACTACGTACTTAGTCAACAGTTTCATAAAACAGAGGCAGTTTCTTTTTTGGATGGAGAAATTTTTGAGTTGCTGAGATCATTTTTAATGGATGTGCTTTTTAAGGGTTTTTCCATTAATACAAATATTATTTTAACACAACCTTGTACACATTTTTTTAAAATTAAAGCGAGCTGGTTTTAGAAACCCTACTATTATGAGGTTTCTAGGTGAAATATCAATGAGTTCATTTTGGTTCGTAATTGTGTACTGTTTACTTAAATTATTGATCATAGTAAACCAACTTTGTAAAAGGTTTGACTTTTCTCTCAAAGGGTAAACATGAGTTGTATCTATTTCTATATATCATAATAATGGTTCTAGTTCAAATATATGACATTATTTATTTATTTTTATTTTTGACCAACTTTTTTATAATAATTTTAATAATATATTGACATTATTGATATTATTATTGATGATTATTTATTTTATTATATTTAAGAGATGTATTCTTATTTTAAACAGACTTTTTAATGACTGTATTTATATTGGTGACTTGATGAATAAAGAAAATGAATTTTATTGTAATGATATCAAAAGCTCGAAAAATTTTAGGGAAAATTAATTTTTTCTTCAAAATTGTAAGAAATTATGACGAAAAACAATATGGACATTCTTATACTCTATCAACTTAGGTGAGCCAATAGAAATATTTAACATCATTCCAGCACAATGACAATAATTTCTTAACATTTTGAATGTTCTCAAATTCAAGGATCGTCTTTCTGACAAGAATGACATTTCTTGAATTATTGAGTAGAAAGCCTCATAACATGTGCTAGAAATTTATCTTGTCTGATAAATGTAAAAAAAATCTTTATACTCCAATTGGATAGTGATATTGACATTATTACTAGTATCAATATGATTATTTATTATTATTGATATAGTTATTTATTTTATTATATTTATGAGATATATTCTCGGCTTAAAGACATTTATCACTTGCTATAATTTTACTTGTTATCAATGTTTTGTAATATACATTTACATTGGTAACTATAAATAAATGTGATTTTCCTTGTAATAAAATTTATCACGATAAATATTATTAAAGTGACATACAAAAACAACTATAATTGTATACACTAGAAAAAAAACTCTTAAATAATAACTAATGTTAGTAACAAAAAGTTTTTAGTCACTATAATGACTCAATTAGATATCAATTTACAAAATTAAAAATTATTGTTTATTAAAATAGTCACTATTATGAATAAAAGATTATAATTGGTCGCTAAATTAGTCACTAGTTAAGTAAAGACCAATTTATAAACTAATTTCTTCGGTAGCTAACACTACTAAAAATTTTCATATTTCGTGAGATTTTTCTTCCAAATTTGTTATAAAATTTTGCAAGAAAAAACTTTTTTTTATTAGACAAATGGCCTCAAGAAGAGGAGTTGAATTGATACTTTAAAAAAAATTGTCTTGATGTTTATACTTAAAAAATATCATTTCTTTTATTTATTAAGTGCATTACCAGAAGCATAAAAGAAAATAAAGGAAAGAAGAAATTCACACAGTAATTTATATTGATTCAGTTATAGCCAACCTTACATCCAATTTCTAGTCACCTGAGAATGACAATCCCAATTCACCATCTTTAGAGTATTTCAATTACAACCACAATGACCTAGTGAAACATGCAAAAGAAAAATTCTAAAAACTGATAAACACTTCCCTTGAACCATTTCAAGATATGACAATTCCCTTGAATCACACAAGGATGACACCTCCTCTGTAAAAAAAATGATGAAAATTACAATTAAAAATTGGAACACTATCACCTGGAAAGTAAGAGTACAAAAATAGAATGCTCACTAGTCAGTTCCTTTCACAAGTGAATTTTCTCAACCAACTTGAATAATAAAGGAAAAAACTTAAACAATATTTTCGTGCTTCCACACAGTAGCAATGTGTTGTATTTTGTCTCTTTCTCAAATTGGGTTATTTAAAGAGTTTTACTTGAGTTTTCTTAAAAAGAATAATTCAATTAATTCAAAAATAAAATCAAATAAATTTGAAAATTAATTTTTATTCTTTACTGAAAATATGATTTTTAGGAGAAGATATAGTCAGTAGGGAATGGCAAAGGGACGGAGCGAGAACTGATTTTGCTATACTCAAATCCAACGGGTGTCAAACTTTGTCTCATCCACATCCCTACCGAATAACGAGTATATACTCATACCCATACTCGTACCCGTCTTCTTACTGTTTCAATATTAATTAACATTTGGTGAGAATCAAAATATTTATTAAATATGCAAAAATTAACAAACCTAATTGATAAAATTTAAAAATATCTTTAAAAGAATATAAAAGAAAAAAATATTTAAATTAAAATATATTTTAAAGATTTGTTTACTTCAATTTTTTTAAATATAGTTATAATACATCACTTATCAAAATCACACAAAGAACAAAGATTAAACTAATAATAATAAAATTTTAACATATATCTTGTATCTTTTGAACTTCAATATATGTTTGATGGTGATAAAAAGAAATTCATGACAATTACATTAAATTTTTATATTACAGTAAATAAACTTTATTTATACAATTATAGTAACAAAATTACAGTATAATAATCAGTTAAAAAATAAAAGATAATCATATAAAATATATCAAAATAATATTTTATATGATAAAAATAAACAACAAATAAAAATATTAAAAAATTATTAAATGTGTGTGCTAGAAATAATTTGAGAGACTATTGAATGAAACCAAACAAAGAAAAACAAATGTATAATTAAAGATATGATAAAATAAAAAATACTTTAGAGATCTAAGAAAACTTTTAAATATCAACATAATCAATGGTTGAGAAACAAAATAATTCTTCAAATGAAACAAAAATTTATATTATCTAGTAAATGAAATGTTTATGCTATTGAACACTTAAATTGAGATGTTAAACATTTTCATGTTAAAGGAAAATATACAATAACAAAATATTAAAAAAGATAAAAATATTCAAATGTGAGACATAAAAAATACATAATTGACATACATCATTTGAAGATCATTGTATAAAGGTTATGATAAGATAAGATGATAAGATGAAACTATATTGGAGACACAAATAACTTTTATGACAAACCAAACATTTAGAAGAAATAAATAATATAAAATGTGTAGTAATATATATAATTTTACTTAATTGATTATGAATATTTTAATAATTTAAACGATGACAAGGATATGGCGGGGACGGACGTTATGGCGGGTCTAAGGACGAGGACGAGATGGATATGTACATCCCCATACCTAATTGAAAAAGTCAGAGATTCCTCATACCCAATTGATAAAGTGAGGGATTCCCTATACCCACACCCAATCAATGTGGGGATTTCTCGTTAGAACAAGAACGAGTTCGGACAATATCCACGGGAACATGTCTATTCGTCATCTCTAATAGTCATAGAATACTTGATTTAAAATCCAATTTCAATTCAAAAGATATTTTAATTTTTTGAAAATTTGTAGAAACATAATTTAATTAATTCAAATAAAATAAAATAAATTCTCTGTAGAAAATATTATTTTTAGAAGAAAATATAGTCATAGAATACTTGATTTAAAAATTAGTTTCATTTCAAAAGATATTTTTATTTTTGAAAAAATGTAGAAACATAATTTAATTATATTTTAACCTTAATTGATTATGTGCGTGAAAAAATGATTTCACTTGTGAAGATAGATGATTTGACTGATAATTTCTCTTATGTTTCCTCTTTATCCAGAGTGACTTGACACCCTAAATACTCTGTATCTTTATCTTGAGTTTCTCTTCATCTTGTAGTATGTTTGCTTGAGTATACATCAAAATCTTTAGTTTCAAAGGGGTAGTGGTGACATCCTTTTTGCTAACATTTTTTTGCTATTTTTCCTACGAATTTTAATTGGCAGATATTTTTCCTATGTAATTATTTCCTATAAAATTATAAAATTCGCAAGTATTTTCTACAAGATATTTTCTGCGAAAAACATTTTGTACAAAATATCTTTGCAAAAATATTGACAGCAAATTCTTACAAACCATTATTCATAATAAAATTTGCAAGTTTCCTAAGAAAAAAATTATAAAGAAAATTAGCAGAAATATGTGTTTTTTTTGTAGTAGTGTAAAACTTTGGTAGCTAATGCTTAGTGATTAATTTATAAACTAATTTTTTTGGTAGCCAAATCTATGGTAGTTAAATTTTATAAACCAATTTAAAGATCAATTATAATTTTTTATTCATAATTAGTGACTTGGTAACCAATAATTTTTTATTTTGTAAATTAGTATATATAAATTGGTGTAATTAACAATTTTTAGCCACTAAAATTGGTTAATGGAAAATTTTCTTGATATATTATCTTTAAATTTCTTTTACTATATCGTGACCTGGAACATGCATATTAAACCAAATATCAAACATATAATTCACCTTCACAATTAATTAGGTTTTGTTTTATGTCACATTACATACTTATAAAGTAATTGTTTGATGTGATTACTATCTAAATCATTACGTCTATAAAATTATACTACTTTGTCATATCCATTCACATAATACTTCTGGTTTTTCTATCATAGTCACGTTCTTTTCAGCCTAACGATCATAATTCATTGAAAAAACTGTAATGCATTGATTAATTATAGGTTAAAATACTTCGATGGTCCTCGTTTTGGTTCAAAAATCTCAAATTGGTCCTCGAATTGATTTCAATTTCGTCCTCATTTTAGTAAATGTGTTTTAAATCAACCCTTTCCGTTATCAATTGACAAACGGCGTTTATTCCTGATGATGTGGCTGTTTTGTGTATTCTGACGTGTCATTCAGTTGTTTTGGCACATGTGTTCTTGGTTTCTCTTTTAAAAAGAGTTTATGTTCATAACATTTGAAGCTTAGGGTTTGAAAAGGTTGAGATGAAGTTGTCTCCTGCGTTCTGATTTGGTAAGATTGGTAATGTCTCCCTCTCATTCTTGCTCGTCCTGCACTTGCAATGGTTGGGAATTTTCTTTTCATGGAGGTGCGGTGAGGAGGTTCGATTTAACACCTGTTTACTATTGCGGTGAAAAGGCAATCACGAGAACTGCTAGAACTACTAAGAACAGGGGGAGAAAATTTTTGGGTTGCCCAAAGTTCAAGGTATGATATTTGTTGTTTTGGTGGACGTTTTTTTTTTTCGTATTTTGGTATTGGAAAACCTAATTTTGTAATTGGTATTTAATTGGTGGTGTTGATTTTTTGTTGGACAGGGTGGAAGTGAAGAAGTTGTTGGCTGCAATTTCAATCTCTAATTCAGTAATTTAGGGTTTCAAAGATAGTGTTTATTTTAATTATTAGGATCCACGCACCAATTTTTTAGTCCTCAAAATAATAAATAAAGTCACGTCAGAAAATTAAAATGAAGTTAACGTTATATATAAGTTTCAAAAAGCAAGATTCAATTTTTAAAAATAATACATTCATTACCCACCACTAACCCATTCATTACTGAGCCAATGTAAAAGAAGGTACCACGGAGAGGATGGTGGAACCAGTTGTGAAAAGAATGGATCTTGAAATGGGTCACAAATGTTATGTATTGTAAATTTGTCTTAGTTATAACATATGTGAAATAAGAGTGTTTGTAAGACCTACCAAAAAAGATAAAGAAGAGTTTTTTTTTTTTTTTCATTTTCTAAAAGTAATTTATATTTGAATCATGTATGAATAGAGACAATTTTGATGGGATGAATGGTAACTATCTTGTCTATTCTTATTATAATTAAGTTTTTGAAAGTTTCGCATGATTTGTTTGATTTTTTTGAAATTTTCAAAACAAGCTATTTTGTTCATATCTTTTAGTTTATTTATAATTAAAATTAAAAGAATTTAGTTTTTTGGATTTTATGCTAATATTTTAAAATCAAATTATAATGGATTGGACTAAAAAGTACTTTCATATGATTTAAAATCAAAATAATTTACTAAAGAGAAAATTAAGATATACAATTATGTGAGGTTTTTTAGGGAGACTTGAAAGAATTTCAACGTCAATAAATCGAAATAAAAATTAAAAAAAATTATGGATA
>Ga0209589_1005040_pt1 | contig 22591 bp, 7 predicted proteins | sample CowpeawhiteBW_FD_187525 | JGI IMG/M metagenome (GOLD analysis project Ga0209589, IMG submission 187525) | Root nodule microbial communities of legume samples collected from California USA - Cow pea white BW (SPAdes) (version 2) | ecosystem: Host-associated > Plants > Roots > Nodule | place: USA...
AAAAAAAACTAATTTTTAATTAAAAAAAAAAAAAAGAAGAATCATGGTGAAACAAAAAAACCGAACAAAACGTTGTGGTGAAGAAAGGAGAAGGAACGTATCACATGACTTCAAAAACCAAGCCTCATAAGTAGACGTGCTTTTCCTTGATTTAGTCACACCTCACAAAGCACGTAACGAAAATGGTGCTAAATTTCCATGGTCAAATGAAGAATTTGAATAAAACAAAAAACTCAATGAGACATTATTGTGGTGAAAGAATTTTTCTACACAGAAATGAGAAGGAACGTATCACGTTATTTGTATAACGCTAAAAAACCAACTTCTCAGACGTGCTTCTCTCTCTCGAACGTCATCGCATACTTCATCCTTTCAAACCATTTATTGTGAATGAATTATTATTTTTCATGCAATAAAAACTATAATAGTGTTTACGATCATAAAAGAAAACGAAGAAAGAAATATAAGGAAAGTAAAAAATAAATACGATAAAAATTAATACCACATTTTTTTTTTCATAAATAGAGTTGGTCTTATGTATCTATTCCTATATTTTTTTTTCTATTATTATATGTGACCCCAAATATTTTTTAAAAACAAATGAATATGGTTTATACATTTATAAATTTGTTCATGTAGAGTATACTAAAGGTTAAATGCGTTTAGTGGATAATTGTTACCAAATTACTGAGATATATAGGTTTTTTGAATATTTATTTGTTATTAGTGCTAGAGAAATTAAATTTATCAAACAAATTAAAATAATATGAAATGCATATTTCACGGATTCCTAAGAAAATTAGTCAGATCAGAATCTAATCTTGGCGTCAACATCCTCGTAAAGTATATGTGAAGTGAATGCAATGAATTTAATCATTATACACAATATTTAACCATTAGGTCAACCCATTAAATTAATTTAGTTGAATTGTAAACATGAGATGTTATATCATGAAAATAGATAAATTAAAAAATATATAAATAATAAAACATTTTTTAAGTTTTATTTCCTCCAAAGTCGGAAACCTTCAATCCAACTAATATTTTTTTTAGTAATTAAGATGATAAATATTTATAGTTTTCATCCATATATACTTGAAAAGCTCTTTAAACTTATACATGGTTGAGTATCAGGACAGTTCAAACGGAAATGAATAATTAAAAAGTGAATTTTAGATTTAATTAAACCTTATAAATTTGATTTACAAGGTGTGATGTATATTATTTATATATCAAAAATTTATCTTATTTTCAATCTATCAAATCTTACAAAAATTTAGTTGTAAAACTCCGTTTACATCTATTTATATTAAATATAGAATTTACATTTTAAACACTAGTATTTATTTTATCATAATTTTTTCTATTATCATTTATACTATTTATCATAATTATTCATTTTTTCCTTTAAAAAATATAAAAAATAATTTTTGCTAAAACTAATTTATTTTTTAGTAAAATGATGCTGAAAAATTCAAACAACTATTTTTGAATTTGGATTCTCTGTTGGATTTTTTTTACTGTTTATTTACTATATTTTTATAATACACTACTAATCTTGACATTTTAAGATATATTAAAAAGAATATTTAAAATATCAACACAGAAAAAAAAAAAAGAAAAAACATCTGGATTCATCTTTTTCCTTTACATCTTACGGACTAATTAAAACCACGAAAGCTTTCATCTACATTACAAGAGTTTTTGTTTATGCTAAACTACTACTTTAAGTGAAGTTTTCTCTATAATTTTGTACAAAATTGGATGAAATAGTTGGAAGTGGCACTCTTCAAGAGAGATCAGCACTCAAAATCCATGGATGTCCTGCAACACATCAAACATGAATTAATTAATAACCTAACACAAAAATAGTAACTTTTTTTTTTGAAAGGAATAAACATACTCAATGCTTGGTGCGCAGAGATACGTCGAGAGGGGTCTCTACAAATCATCTTCCTGAGAAGATCCTTAGCCTGAGCAGACACAGACCTAAAAACTGTGGAAGGAAACCTAAGATTAGCCCTTAAAACAGCTTCAAAAATTTGAGCAGCAGAGTCGCCATAGAAGGGTGGAATGCCACTCAACATTGCATAAAGAATAACCCCACAGCTCCAAACATCAACTTTCTCGTCGTAGTCTCTCCCCATGATCACTTCCGGCGCCACGTAATAAGGGGTGCCCACCACACCACGCATGCTCCGGCCCTCGCCGAACCACTCGGCGGAGCCGAAGTCGGAGAGTTTAAGGTTGTTGGCTTCGTCGAACAAGAGGTTTTCGGGTTTGATGTCTCTGTGGGCGAGTCCGAGCGCGTGGCAGTGCGTGAGGGCTTCGAGGAGCTGTTTGGTGAGGGAGGCGGCGTGGGACTCCGGTAGAGGGCCGTCGGCGATGCGGTCGAAGAGGGTGCGGGGCTGGCAGAGCTGGAGAACGATGGTGGAGGTGTGGGCGTCTTGGAAGGCGTCGATGATTTTGAGAATGTTGGGGTGGGGAGAGAGGAAGGTCATGGCCTTGGCCTCCACTTCGAGGCAGTGGCGGTCGGTGGCGTCGGTGAGGAGGCGGTGGTTGATGAGTTTGAGAGCGTAGAATTGGTTGGAGGAGCGGTGGAAGCAGCGGAAGACGGTGGCGAATTTGCCTCGGCCGATTTCTTCCAACGCTTGGTATTGTTGTTTTTTGAGGGTTGCTTCTTCTTGGTGCATTTTCTGGTCTGTGGAAATTCTTAGTCTGGAATGGAAGAGGTGTTTGTGTATATATAGAATGATTTGTGTTTTGAAGAATATATGAGAGGATATTCGGTGTTTTGTGTTTACTCACTGGTATTGTTATTCAGTTAATTCTATTGTAGGACCATGCTCTAATTCAATATTCATTCACCAAACTTTTCAAGCTGTGTGCTCCACCTTCATCACAGACTTCTCTTTCTCTTCCACCCAACTTCTTATTTTCTAGATTCTATATTGGATTTTCTGATTTTCTAGATTCTATATTGGATTTTCTTGTGTTGTCATATTGAGCATTAAAATTATACGTAGTTTTACTTTAATATTTTTTTAATATAATTTAGAATTTCAAAATAATTTATTCTCACCATTTTTTTCTTTTTAAATTTTTCACAATAAAGACAAAGGATGCAGTTTTACCATTTGTAATAATCACCTTATTATATTTAACTCGGCATAATTTGATCAGCATACTATAAGTAAATAATGTAATCAAAGTTTGGAAAATGCAGAGATAATCAGGATTTATAACATATTTATCAAAAAAATATTTAAGGACACAAATATTCCCTTTTTGGGGTAGAATATAAAAATTTATCTTTAAAAGAATATTTTAATTGTAAATAATTACAATATATCTTATTTGGTGTGACAACTATTATTAGATGATGACATGATACTCTAGTATATAATGGCACTGGATTCATCATTTATTAATTTTTTTTATTTGTAAACTATAAAAACAAGTTTAATGGGTGTGATCTTTATTAATCGATAAAACAAATTGATATCACTTCGAGTATATTTTATTCTTATTGATAGATTATATTTGTTCTATCATATTCAGCATACTTTCAAAAATTATTGTGTATTTTAAGTTGAAAAGAATATTGTGTATTTAGATTAGTTTCATACGTCTTACTAAAAAAATTAGTTTCATACTGACTGACAATACTGTGAATATATTCCCTTGAACGATAAATAATAGGTAATAGAACGTATAATATTTATATTTAAGAATTTAATCGTAATACACTCAGTATAACTTTTTTTACATCATTAGCTGATTAGAAAGTAATGTAAATGTCGTGTTTAAAATAATTGCAAAAGATTTTACTGAGTTTTAATTTTCAATATAAAATCTGTAATTAAGTGAAAACATTTATGTAAAATTAAATAGTTTTTATAATATCATGGCACTACAGATTACGTGCTTTAGTAAAAAATTTACCCTATCCTGTTATACTGTAATTTAATCATAAATTGAATTAAAGTCTATATACAGATCATTTAACCCCTCCATGGTTTACATACTATCACTTAATCAAAATATTTGTATATTAAATTACTCAGATATAAGACTATTTTCTCAAAACATTTGAAGTCAATATTAAAAAACTTTTATATTAATAAATTTTATCTATAACAATATACGAAGAAATTCTTTCTTTTAAATCCATAATTCATTTATTAATTATTTTATAAATAGTTAATTTTTAACGATTATTCTAAAATCATCTTTTATTTTGAAAACATTTTTTGTATATATATTTTTATTTTTTCAATTTTACTTTTTGTTTTAAAAATTAATTATTTTATAAATAATTTAACTTAATCCTTATTTTAAAAACTTTTTATTTTATTTTTTAGTTTTTAAGAATTATTTTAATTAACAATTATTTTAAAAATTAATTATGTATTCTAAAAATAAATATTATTAATTTTAACTTAAATTTGTATGAAAATTAAAAAATACGACAGATAGCATATTCGCTAGTATTAATAATGCGTGTTTGTTTTGTCATCTTACCGTTGAATGAGATTTAGATTTTCATTTCATTTATCCAAACGTTTTTTTTTTTAATTAATTGCAATCCAAACACACCAAATCGTTTGAGTTAAACTCGGCTTTTAAAAATTTGTTAAGTATTACTTTGTTTTAAATAAATAAAACGTAAAACATTTTTAACCCTGACCAATGAAACTGTTAACTTTCACCCATTAATATTAAAACGTAAAACATCTCCTTGATCCAGATAAATATTTTCTTATTAAAACCAAACATTTAGATCTTCATAAATATTAAAACATACGTAATCTGAACATAAACTAATTTGACCACAGATAAACTAGAAAACTATGAAATGATACACTCAAAAGATGTTATAGAATGAAATGAAGTAGAAAAAAACTGAAATGCAATGACGCGGTGTATCAAATAAAATTGCAGTGTAGTTACAAACATTATTTATCAATTTATTATGAAATATAGCAATTAAAATTATGTAATCCAAAGTTCAGAAACGTTAAACATTAGTATGGTCATTTCCTTATTGATTTGAAAATAAGTGCTATGTTCTAAATATTTCATTAAATACAAAAATGATATTGAGTATATTTAACCAACTTAAACGACCTTTTACTAGCAATTTTATAAGTCCACATCTAAGGAGTAATATCAATCAAATTGGACAGAAATGAACTGAAGTTTCCTCTAAACAGTAGATAGAGCAAATCCAATCTACAGCCTCTGCATGCATCAGACAAATGGAATAACGCAGAAAAGACATGACCTTTTTTGTGTGGTACTACACTTTCTTTAAACTCTTCCGTAGCCTAAAAAGAAAAAGAAATTCGGTAAAACAAATAACAGCCTGAGCCATAATTGACGAAACAAATCAGGAATGTACTCTTGTACAGATCCGAGGTAAAAGTGACTCGATCAGTAAATCAAATTACTAAAAATCCATCAGAAATCTCGCTACTTATGGTAAGCGTCTGAAAATGACGTCAATTTAATTCAACTTGGCTAATCACCTCTCAGCAAAGGTCCTCACTTTACATGGACTTTGGTCCAGCGACAAAACTTCCAAGATAACGGTCCCAATATTTATCAGATGCGAGTCTGAATATCGTTGTAGCTGCTTGGCCCCCATCCAAAACATATTCCATAGCGAAGCTTGGAATTCCTCCCCTTCGGGGCAACGTTGGCGTTCAAAGCTGAACTTGAGTCATGTGTCTCTCTGAACAATGGCCAGTCAATCCGACATACGGCATTAATACTTTTCATACACTACTAATGTACAATGTTCAAAACGAGATTAACTTAAAAGTTAAAAATGCTTTCATAATTAAGAGGAAACAGAAAATTATACACACTGCATAGTAGTCAGTTGACCAAAAGGGCTCCCAAAAAATGATCAAATAGCATGATAAAATGGAGGGGGGATAATTGGCACCTCTTTTCTCTTCCCCCATCCCAAATGTAAGTTTACGGAATTACGGGGAGCATGAAGAGAATAGAAAGGTGGGTGCGAGTAGAATCTCCCTAGAATGGATTGGCTAGGGAAGCAAAATGTGAACTGCCCAGGTACACCACAAAATCACAATGGCTCAATTTGGGCAAGGCCACCAAGGAAGGAAGTCACAGTTTAGGTCAATATCGATGAAAGCACGGGTTCTGGGCAAGGGCATGAGGAGATAACATAAATGACTTGAGATACTTGTACTCTGCACAATGAATAGATAGATAGATATGGGCTTTTGTTTTTTCAACCAATATATTTGTTTGTCTTCTTTATTTATCAATATACACACTATTAAGTTTTAAGAAAATATGTTTCATTTTGAGAATGAGAGGGTTCAAGAATAACCATCAGATAAAAGAAATGGTCAATATAACTACATAATTTAAAATCTTACACGATTGTTTATTCTACTCTCCCACACCACACGCACTCGTGCTCGTGTATCCCGTCACTCTTTACAAAACCACCAATTCCTCTGCCCTCTGACTTCCATCCAGCACTCCAATGTTTAATGAAATGCTTTTTTATTTAAAAAGTAAGAGCGACCGCTGACAAGCCCAACCGCAGAACCTCATGAAAGAATTACCAAGGCCACATTTATTTATCCAAAAATTTTCTATTGCCAGACTCCCACCTACATGAATCCATGGCGTAGCCCCTGAACATTCCATTACAGTTGAAGCCATGCAGCATGCCACTAGGATTGGACACGACGATGAACTTGTGTTCCCTTCATCTCGTTTTTTATTTCATGTGATATTCATGTTTAAATTCATCAAACATTGGAGACGAGAGTGAATGTTGAAGTCAGCTGGGCATAGAAATGGATAGAGAAAATGACGATTTTGGAAAGAAAAAAAGAAGAAATAGGAGAGGAAGAGAGACACGAGCGAGTGAAAGAATAGAATACATAGTCATGTTAGATTATATCTTGACAGTTTATTTTAATCCAACGGTTATTATTGAACCCTCTTATTCTCACAATAAAACATCTTTCTCACTATAGTCAATGCGGTAATACCCCAATTGATAATAACGCAATCAATTGATCACGAGGAAAGCTGCAAGGTGAATGCAAGCTTCCATGTCCAAATCCTAAATACAGAGCATTGTAAAACAATTATGCCCCCGGGATTGAAATTTCTAAATCACTACAGCGAGAACGCCATTGAAAATGCTCTGCATTTGCAAAAGTAATTAAATTAAAAGAGAATAATAATTTTGATTTGCTGGCTTGGAATGCCTGCAACCTGCTTAAGACCAGTCCAGCTTAGTGCTGCCCTGATCCGTATTTAGCCCAGTCTGATTTGAATAGGCCCCTTTTTCCAAATTATATTATAAATGCAAGGTAAATTGGATAAGTATTATCATATTTAAACTTACAAAAATGATGTCAGAAAGGAGCCTCTAGCGATTCATCCCAAACTTCTGCACTACCATTGGATGCATCCTCTACGTCTTCTTCCATTGAAAGCCTTATATATTCTCTATGAGCAAAGCGATCCCACTCTGTCAATGTAGGATTCTCACGTTCCTGTTCACAGAAGGGCATAAATACAATCAAAACTCACCAAAAATAGTCACTCATACTGACTCAACAGCGAAATAACTTCTATCAAATATTCATGCACCTGACGAATCAAAAATGGGTCACGAGTTTCGAAGGCCATAAACTTATTCAGATTGAACAGGATATTGAAAACACTTCCTGAGAGTTTACCGCCTTTCAGGTCTCGCAGAGTTACATAGCTCTCATCCTACAGAATCAAGAATTTGAATTTAAAATTAAGGAAAATAAAGCATAAAATCAACCAAAAGGATGGAGAAGGGACAAGAAAATGAGCAACCAAAAAGTGAAATTAGTATTTGTTATTTTTCCGAGACAAGAGAAAGTTTTAAACAGATTATATTAGCATATCATATTCCATCTAGAATGAATTCCCAACAACATAACGAAGAATCAATTGAAGTAAGATAGAGAGACAAACCTCAGGTCCAACCATGTCAATAATCTGGCACAGTATATCCTCAAATAGCACAGGTTCTTGGGCCATGCACTCCATTCGATGCAATTGCTCCTCATAAAAAAATTGCAGTTCATTCCGTGTCAGAACTCCATTTCCATCCAAATCAATGCACTTAAACCTAATCAAGACAAATCAAATCACAAATAATAACTAATTAAAGCCAACTAAAAAGGTCAAATATCCAATGTTTGCTAGAGGGAAGTGAAAAAAAAAAGTGAAAAGCTTCAAGAAAAATAAAAAGGGAAGAAAAAAATAATCAAACATCCAAAGTTCTTCCATTTATTCCATATATCAAGCAGCCCGAATTTACATCAATCCATTTCCCCTGTCCTGTTTTCAGCATTACCTTTTTTTGTTGAGGCTAAACTTAAGCATTCTACCCTACTACACAAAGTTTACAATATCATATGACCTGAAGGGCTTTCTTATCCCAAGGAAGGTGTTTGGATGTGTTTGAAATTGTTTTTGTTAAGAACCAATAAATGAAAAGAGAAAGAAAAGAAAACTTTTTATTGAATAGAATGAAAAGAGCAACAAATAGGAGAGCACTCTCTCCTTCAAGGGCTTCCCATTCACAGAGGTAACATTCAGTCTACAAAATCACCCCCTCTTCCTCTCCTTCTCTGGTATTTATATCTAACTAACACCTCAAGTAACTAACTCATGAATATTCTTACTATCTTAACTAATTTCACTTATCTGTGTATCCTGACAGTTTCCAATCGGTTTAAAATATTAAATGAATAAAACCAGTTTGAGAGATTGTTTTCACCATGCAAACATTAAAAACAGTTTTATATTTCTTATATCTTCTAGATTTTGTAATTTGAAATAATTCAATATAAAGGAAACACCTAATGATAGTAGTTTTGGGGTGGGGGGTTAAGCAAATATTTTAATGGATGGAAACAAAATACCAATACTCAAGACTTGGCTCAGATGATTTATCCTCTTCTGACAGTATGAAGTAAACAAAATCTTCATAACCCATCTTTCCCTCAACCTTACTGGTAAATCTTCTAGGAACCTGAGATAATATTGAAGTGAATCAAATTTTGCATCGTGAACAAATGATCTGATAATTCATATAAACAGATGTGAAAAGACAATGCAAGTGTATTACAAGTAAAGGGTAGGGCTTTGAGTTGTCTGTGGCCCTAGACAACAATAGTCAAATTAGAAGACAGAAGCAACACATGATATAGTAATCCACACCAACCTGGGAAAATATTCTATCAACAATTCGATAGGTAAGCGCGTGGTTACCATATCTGATAAGGTTCTCTTTGTCTATCAAGAAATCATGGTCTGTATCCAGCTCCCAAAACTTGCAGTATATGACGTAAAAATGCTCATAAGAAAAGTATCTGTAGATAATATTAAGGTAAAAAACAGTAAGGCATCTTCACAAAATCAAGGTCATTTTACATAGTTAATGAAAATGACGTCTTCAAAAAGTACACCTACCTCAAAACCTTGTTTATGTCCTCTTCTTCATCAGCATGCTGCATTGCATCAATTATGTTTCCACGCTTCAGCTCCCTCAGGGTGAGACGACCATTTCCTGATCTATTAATGTAGTAATATATTCTGTATATGACAGTTTCAGCTGGACCATCAGAAAAACAAGTAGTTATGAACATTGCACCACAAAGAAAGACAAAAAAAGAACATTATATCAGATGATAATGTCAACAAAGTTGAAAAACTGGTTACATGGGAAAATGCCAGCTAGAATTATTTCAGTAAGCGTAAACAATCAACAAACAGAGCTGACAGGTATGTGGATTGCCTAAGCAGGAGAAAAGTAAATGTTTAAATATCATCCAATAGATTTGGATCGATCAAGTGGCTACTTGACAGCACACAGTTTTGCATGGTCATGAGTAGAAAAAAACTAATTGTCCAAACCAATAGCGCTTATAAATAGCAGCTGCAGGCAATACCCAACAATTTTAAAAGGAACACATAGCTAATTATATTTTGTAAGGTAAAGATTGAATCAAATTTCATGAAAGCACACTACATTGGATTGAAAAAAAAAAGATGTACTGTGTCAGAAACATGCAGCCTTGCTTTGCTCATGTCGCTGTACTTAAAATGTCATTTTTTATTGTTCATCTATTGTATGATTCATAAATTGATTCGATTTGATTCAGAATTCATAAAATATCTCTTCTAAATCACAATATATGATATAGTCACAAAACAGCGTAAAATATATCTTCCAAGTACAATTCATAAACTAGTTCCTGCAATTCAATAACCATGACTGTAATATTCTAAAACTCTCCCTCATGCTAAAGCTGGCTAAGCAGGGTACTACGCCACAAAAAAGAGGCTAGGGAAACAAGACGACACATGTGGAGCCCATGGACCATCAAGAACAGCAGGTGAAAAGTAGTTCATAAAGGCACATAAGAGGTTCTCCAATAATGGCACCCCGAGGGATGGTCAATGGGTGACTTCTGAACAAGACAACGGTGTCTGGTTTAACAACCAAAGATTAAAACAGTTAATCAGCCTCCACAGTGGTATTTAAAACAGAAAAAAAAATAAAGGCCAGACTAGAGAAGATTTGCATTTTAGGGAACTCATCAACGAAATAGTTATATGATGGGTCAAAAATTATCTGATTGGAGCCAAGGGAGTTTGGATGGTATCAAATAGATGTGTATGTCAAAGACAAAACTCAAAAGAGATGATCAAAAAACAAAGCTGAGGATTGAAGATAATCAAAGACTATTCTATTCGATGGAGTAGTTCAGCTAATTCTACATAGCAAAAAAGAGAAATGCCCCTCAGAGTGGATGCTGTGGCTTTAGTATAATGTTGGAATTAGGTTTAGAAGGATAAAATGGAGAGAAAAAGAATAAATACAATAAAATTCATATTGTCTAGACATTATATGATGTGTTATAATTCAATGGTAAAACCTAAATTACTAATCCTTATTTTTGTACTAGTAACCCTAACTAAATAAGCTAACAAAATCACACGAATTACAAAGCATGCAAACTATGATAAGCAACCTAATCCGTCTAAGATACTCTAAAATATTCCAAGATATGACACTGATATTATGGGATAGTATAACAAAACCAAACCACAAAAAGTTGCTCCAAATTCTTTCAATAAATCCAACACAGGGGTCAGATATAGATAAAGGATATGTCAGAAGACCTAGCACAAACAATAAAGCATTCTCCGGGGCATGGAGTGTGTAATTTGTTGATTACTAACTCAACTGTAATGTCTCTCTCTACATATCTTGCAGTAAAATATCTGAAAACAAGTTTAAGGACATACCCAGTAAGTAGAACTTGATTTACCCAACAAGGGTCAGGATAGAACACTACAGAAAAATTTTCAACAGAGACAGGAAGTTCAACTCAAAGGGAGTGTCAGAAATTTGGCAGAAAAGGTTTACAAAAGGCTAATTTGGAAGTGTGAGAATAATGCAGAAGATCTGCCCAATCTCCCTTAATATCCAAAATAGTGACTCCACTCAAGCAGTCAAAGGAAGAACAACACTGCCATAAAACTTTACTGCAGTTAAAATTAGTCCTTTATAAGGCAACATCAACGAAAAACTGCTTCAGGGTAGAAGAGGACATTCATGCCTTCCAATAATCCACAAATGGTTTTGTTTAGAAATCAAGTATGGCAAGATTTTCAAATTTATTAACCGATGTCCACATTTCAACTTAAATGAACCCCTATATACAAGGTTACAACCAAGATGGAAAACAAACCGTATCTCTCTTGAAACTCAGGTGTGCTCTGCAGAAACTCCAATCCTGGATGAGTTGCCAAAAGTTCACGTAGCACAGGTTTAAAATCATCCTGACATGAAGTATAATATAGTTAGAAAGAAGATCAACAGGAATATACTACCATAGCCAATAAAATCAACAAAAATGCCACTAAAATAATCAATCACACTAGAATCTAGGAACCCAAGAAATGATATTTTGATAGATATAATCCGGTCAAGGCTAAGTGTAACTCTTAGATGAGGAGAAGAAAACTAAATGAAATCAAAGGCAGGAAACATAAATGCAAGAGAAATAAAATACCTGAGTAAGGTATTTGAGCTGTGGTTGCTTTAAAATTGCGAATATTTGGGTTGCTATATCTTTTGTCAACATGTTTCCATTGACCCAATAATCAATAAATGCTTTCCTATAGGAATATAAAATCAAGGAATTAAGCATAAGTATTGGGAATTACTAATTACGGGGAACAGAACCATTCAAGTATAGTTCCTACCTAAGTCATGGAAGGAGACTTAAATAAAAGCAAGCTCATTTTATTAATAAACATAAGGTCGTTCAAGCAAGAAATCAATCAGCATACTGCCAAAATGAATTGAAATAGCAGTTTGCAACAGTAGTTTCCGGTTTAACACCAAACACAAGGGAACCATAGAGAATTCTTGGCCAAACAATGCATAAAACAAAGTTTGGGGCATATGCTTGTTTCTGACAACTTGCCTCTTCCTACTAACGCTTGGTTCCTTAACTTTTTACCTTGAACAGTACAGCATCAAATATTTTACATGTCATAGTAGGAAAAACTAAAAACATTCATTACTCAATAGATGATCCAGAGAGGAAATTTAATGTTCTTTTCTTTCTAGTCAAAACTGTTCTGACATACTTTTCAGTTAAGATCATGTTTGTTGATAGCAAAGAAGAAGAAAGACTCCAAAGGGAAAAAGATATAAAAAATTAGTCGATGTACTTTCCACAGCCTCTTCAACAAGCCATCATTCATCTTTCAAATGACAATACTTTCCTGGTTTCCTTTAATACACTTTTGACATGTCAAACGAGGTTCATTTCTAGGTGTCCAAATTCAATACTTAGTAGAAATTTGGTTCTTAAATGTTACAACAGATAAAGTCAATATTACACATTTCAAAATGTCCGTTACATATTTCTCGGGAGGGGGAATTAATCACCTCTTTTACAAAATCTCTCAAAGGAAACTGCCTGGAAAAGAAAACATTCCCCTGAAACCATAATATGAACATGCTCTTTCAAGTGATTTCTATCAGTTTTGAAGTATTTTATATGTATAAGATGACTGCTAATTTGACCACGAAACAATAATAGTTTGCCTGTTTTAGGTCGATTTCTAACAACTTTCCTAATCACTCCTCAGATTAGATACTATCAACATCATTGTTGACTTTGCAATGATATAATGCAATTAACTCAAATTTAAAATCCTAGAAACTAGTGGGAAGAGATATTTGAAACCACAACTAAATTATCGATAGGGGACAGAGCATAGATAAAATATTTATGGCATTTGTGAAATATTGGTAAATAGAATCAAACAAATGAACTAAGGTCATTGATATAACATGTAAACTAATGCAACCCACCTCCCTTGAGCTTGACATATGAATCAAGGATAGATCTACCACTACCAGTACCACCTCCCTTTATACTTTTATTATAAACACGTAAAACTCAGAATAACTCACTGAAGATGGCTCCAATATGTCAAAGAATCACTTAATATTACGGGACCTAAAGAATGTTCCTATCTTGTAAAGGACGGCTTATTTGGGAAAGGGAATTAAACATTAATACATTACAGCAGCAGGGTAATGTGTGAATAAGGTAAAACTTGAGAATCTTGTAAGCTTAAGGCTTTGTATAATGAAGAACTCACTTCGTAACCTAACATAACAAAGAATATACTTAGCTAAATCCTTAAAATAAAAAACTCATCGTACAAAAAAATTGGGAGGGAAAAAAAGAACACACAGCGGGGGAGTGTACAGTGCAAGTTGACCCCTAGTTTGATTAGCCAGTTGAATAAAGAAATTAATTATCAAAAATAAATAATGGGATAGTCAGAAATACAGGTTTTTCGGGTTCCAAGCTCTTTCCTTTTTCTGAATAATTACACCGTACTTTTCATGTTTCAGCCCTATTCAATGTCATGACATCTAAATAAACATTTTTTAACCACTTTCCACAGCACAAAAACATACACAAGCATAATTTTTTTAAATTATAATGATAATAATAAAGCACACACCTTGTCACAAATCCAGTTCCATCGTCAATCTTTCTAAAAAGAGATGTGGAAAAGAAAGATGGCAGCTTGCATACTTCCTTAGTAATTGTCTTGAATTCTGCCAACCAAAAGAAACAAGTAGAACAGAATTAATCTAGTATTACTGTAACTGTTCATTTTATTAGAGTGGTTTTCAGATAGATAGTCACGTATTGACTTGTGGAAGCATTAAAACTATTTTTTTTATTTAATAAAATGAGGGGTTGTGATTGCTTAAAAAGCTATGATGTGCACGCTATTGGAAATCACAGTTTCCCCCAATTGCCAATTGCTCCTTCAGACTGTAACGCCTCTATATTCCCAATATCTCACCATGTATCTGCAGACCATCCATGTGATCATGAAATAAATGGTCAATTCTAACAAGGCATTGTTCTTTCAGTTCATTTGGAGGAGGACGCCCAAATTGAAAGTAAAACTGCAAGCACACAAGTATCTATGTTATGAGAAAAAAAAAATAGCATGAAAAGGGGGAAGGAGAGGGTGATAAACAAAAAAGAAGAAAAATAAACACAGTACATACTCAAACAGTCAGCAGACGAGGAAAAAAAGAAAAGCATGACAAATAAAAATATTCAGGAAAGCATCACATATAAATAAAGAATATACTGACAAACAGATACTAGATGGGCCTAACCTGAGGTATCAATTCTTTTACTGGCTCACTGACAACCTTCAAAGGAGAACCCAAGTTAGAAGGGCCAACTCTATGTTTCACTATGCGAGGGGAGCCAGATGAACTTCTTGGCGAAAGAGGCGGTGCAGTGCCAGCGGGAAACATGGAGGGCAAAGAATTGCTTGAAGAATTTGGACTAGAGCAGTTCCCTGGTACATTCAAGGGAGCACCTGACTTTGCTTCATTTAGCAACGATGTTACCTACACACATTAACAAGTCAGACATAAGATTAAGAATAAAATCACAAACGCACGAATTTATCCTTTAAAGACTGTTTAAAGGGAAAACTTGACCAATAAGGAAACTCAAATTTTCAAAAACAAAATTAATAATCCATATTTCATTCATGAGTATCATCAAGACTTATTTATATGGCTTGTGAAAGTAGACAATAGTCCTTCCTATAATAAGCTGCGGTGATTTCTCTTAAGGAAAGAGATTAAGACATAATAGTAGACATTAATCACTCATTAACATAAAAATATGTCGAGTATATCTAGGAAAAAATCATAATAATGCTCATGAAGTAGGTGTATGGAACCCCACACCAACGACTATCTTTCATTAACATAAACAATAATTAATAATCCATCATTCTCACAAAAACATTGTGGATTTGAGTATTATTATTCGAATGATTATTAATTTATCATCTGACAGCGGAAGTTGCTACTACGAATGGATATATAATAAGAATTGTGAAATGAACAACGCTGCAATATGTTCATTTCCTAATAACATGTTACGAAGCGTACCAATCGATTACTTTCGGGAAGCGAAAGCCACTGCTCGAAGAGCGTCTCAACGAAACTTAGGTTAGATTTGAGTGCCAAAGAGGACACCTCAGGGAGCTGCAACAGCTCGACATCCAACGACGCCGTATCGCTAACGACCTCCATGCTCATCTAATCGAAACCGTGACCTTATCTCTCATTCACGAACCGAACCACGCAAAGAACAAAGCGAAACCTGCTCGAGCGAGCTGAATTTGAATGCCTTTGAATCGAAACTGCGTGCGCCAACCAGATTCTATATCGGAATGAAACAAATGTGCTGGAGCCAGCTGCGGATTCAGAAGGAACCCTAGATCTTTCTACTGTTAGGAATTACGATCGATTACCGATGTAGATTGAGGAGATGGATCGGTGCGGCGATCTGGTGAGAGGCTTCGACGGTGCAAGAATGCGCGAGGGAAATAAAATTGGATGTAAAATTCTGTAGAGATCCACGCGAATTTGGAGGGAGAGAGAACAAATGTGTGTGCAGATACTGGAAAAGAAAATGAATAGAGGCGTGTTCGTTTTTGTGTTTTTGTGTATTTTATTTGTTTGGAAATGAAGAGAAAGAGCAGAAAATGAAAATTTGGCAGGGCGACACGTGGTCTGCTTACGGAAAATACGGTTTTTTGAGTGCAATCATCAGTCTTCACATGTTGGAGGATCCTACGTCTACAGTCAACACCACTTCAAGTTCCCATCCATGGTTCCATTATTTTTTGGGGTACGACCCTAACAGTACTTTATTTAATTGCACATATCCTTGGTTTCATTATTGCTATTGAGTAGTGTATTAAATAATGAAAGATGTTATTTGTACTATAAAAAATATAATCATATATATATATATTGGAATTTTATGAGTTTTTTCAAAATTTTAATTTGCAAATAAAAGAAACTTGATATATGGATTTGAAATTATGAAATCCACACAAGTTTAAAGTGGTATATTATGCGTTGATCTTAAGTTTATTGGTTAGTGTGTATTCACTTGCTTTTTTGTGACCACATCATAATGCCTTTTTAATTATCACGTATCCATGTGAGATTAAGTGTGAAATAAATGTGTAATATTATATAATATAAGAAAAAAAATAAAGACAAATTTTAGTCCTCATTCATTCATTAATTAATGCAAATAATTTTACGAACAATTTGTCCAGTGATCTTTATAAATGTAAACAACGAATTTGTCCGTTTATCTTATTTAAACTGTAATTTTAATCATTAAACTCTTCAAACAAATGGTAAATATGGATAAGGTAAGAGTGGATTACTTTGTCTAAACTCATTCCATATGAAAAGATATAGAGTTTGTTATACTTACAAATGATTTTTAGAAATTAAGTGGAAACATAGAACGTAATCAGACTTAGATTTGCGGTACAATAATGATATTTCTTTTTTCAATACATGAATAAAACATATGAAACAATACTAATAAAAATAAAATGATATACATAAATTTTAAATGTAAATTTCACTTCAAAATGTCAAGAATAAAAAATAAGCTATACGTCTACTCAAAAAAATAAACAATTATAAGATATTATATTTAAGTTAAAAGTACAAATTTCTTTAAGAAAAAAAATACGTGCTATTTAGTGAATTCATTAAATTTTTCTGAACCCACTTATCTTTAAAAAATTCTTGAGTTATAACCGGTTCTTCTTGTATAACTAAAACTTAATTTTCAAACACAAATAGTGGTTTCCGTTCAAGGTGTACATAAATAAATGCATTTATCAACAAAAGTATAAGGATAGAGAGGAGGCGTACGAGTACAAGTTATATGGAGTTTTATTATTTTAGGTTTACTCTGTAATTTGGTTTTGGTTTTTATATTTAAGTTAATATTTGTTTTGGTTTTTATATTTATTTTTAATTTAATTTAATTTTTATTTTAAAAAATTAATATAATATTTTTTTTAAATTAATATTAACACTGTTCAAAAGTGATATTTATCAAAATTGTCAAAATTTGGTTATTTTAACACATGGTATTCTCATATGAAAATCTCAAAGCTTGACACAGTATACTTTCAATAAATATTAACGTCAATCTAACTGGATGAACCATATTGAATTTATTTTACAAAAAAAAAATACTAATTTGAATAAAATAAATAAGAGTTAAAACAAATCAAAAATTTAAATATATAAATCAAATTACTAATTAAATCATTATTTTATTATTAAGAAATCAAATTTATAAATCGAGAAATCAAATGATTGAGTTTTATTTTATAAAAAATATTATATTTAACCTTTTGCTACACTCTATTTAAGTTATTTAACTTATCTACTCATTTATTTGTCTTAGAATACAACCTCGGTTAAAAATTTTCATCAGTGAATTGTTTTTTTCTTCTTCTCTTTTTTGTTTTGAAACATTTTATAAGGATATTGTATGCATATGTTGTTTTGTGGTCTCACGTGACTCAAAAAGATTCAAGATAAATCATTATCACTCTTTCATAATAATGTGTGCTTACATAGTTCAAGTAACATTTACAAATCATTATTTTGTTTTTGTGAGTAACTAAGCAAATTTGTCATATTAGATTTTTCGAGAGAGGATCACAATAGAGATATAACATCAATAAAACATAAGTCAAGCTCATATATAAAGGATTGACATCATTCTTAACAAAAAAGCTCGAGACTATTGATTTAAGAGAAAATAACAAATATTTTCTACTTAACTTTATAGGAAGAAATAGAAAAGAATCATATAAAAGTTTTTTAAATTTAAAACGAATAAGTACACCTGGTCTACGAATATATTACAACTAACAACAAATTCCTCGAATTTTAGGAGGCATGAGGTTGTCATTCTTTCAACTTTTAAAGGTATAATGACTGATAGAGAGGCTCAATTAGAAAAAATTGGCGATGAAGTTTTATGTTATACATGGTAATCTTTCTAATATGTGAATATATGGTGTTTCGTGTACACTAGAGTCTTACTCAATTAGACTCATATCACGATAAAACTATTATACTATTATGTTTTTCGGATCCAAACACATATCTTGATTAATGAATCCAATGACATAAAACTTATGCGGAGCTAAAGTTTTGCAATATTTCATCTTAATTAATCATACAGATGTATAGATGTAAGAAAATTTATGGATAAAAATTAATCACATCGTATATAATTAATTGCAATTATATTTATTACGTAATTATAAATATCAATCCATCAAAATTGTCGTGGCTAATTCATTAAAAATTTACCCACCATTCAATCATTTAAAAAAAATATTCGCATCAACTTTATTTATAATGCAACCAAAATAAACAATAATATTCACATATATAAATTAATCATACAACAATATAATTTATATTACTATACATTACATATAAATAATATGTACAAAAACATGCATTATAGTACGTACAAAAAACATATATTATAGTAGGTACAAAAACATATATTATATTATGTAAAAAAACACATATTACATACACAAGTTTTATAGAAAAATAATCAAATTACAAATTTGATGAAATACTAAAAGATTATAATAAGTTGCATGTAATATTCATAAATCAAAGTCACACATGAATATCATTTATTTATTTGCATTAAAAATTACAAAATTATCATATACTCATACCCTTGGTAATCCTGATGATCCTAAAGTCCGTAATCTTGTTAGGGACATAGAAGACATGTATAAAAGAGTTGAAGAGAATATTTATTAGGAAATGCATAGTGGCATGCGTCCAAATGACAAGGTATTAATTTGTGCTCAACCTCATATGACTCAAAAAAATATAGGTTAAATTACTCTTTTGGTCTCTCTATTTGTCAAGAAGTTTCAGTTTGGTCCTCAAGTTATTAGTTGTCTCAATTTGGTCATCATTTTCTTAAAAAAATATTTAATTTGATCCTTACCGTTAGTTTGACCATACGGTGTTAAAGTCAACGCCACATATTAATGAAGAATTCTAAAAATATTTAATTTCTTTTAGGATCCAGCTTTTTTTTTTTGAATTTTTGGCTCGTAACAAAAAAAATCCGTTGGGTCTAATTAATAAATGGATAGAACTTGGTGGTTCTAATTATAACAGGGAAACAAAAAGCATCGAACTTTCATTTATTTTTTATTTGGATCATTACCCCACCTAAATGCCCATATGGAACAATTATATGAAACATTTTTGCCAAAGTTGTTAATATTTCTTAAAGCATGTATTCAATCATGCCGGTCTTGATCAAAATCCATACAAGTCTAGCCCAAATTTGGCCATAATCGACCATGTTGATCGGGCACAAAATTCGAGTGTATGCTGCAAATTTTTACCAAGTCAGGCTTGAACAAAATTTTGACATATTCATCTGAGTCGGCCCCGACAAAAATTTGGTTGAGTGAACCGTAGCCAAAATTCGACCGAATTTGACCAAGTCGGTCCTGACCAAAATTTGGCCAGGTTAACAACGAGCGAAAGTCAACCATGTCAGTCCCATGCAGAAATTCGATCGAGTTGGTTACAACCAAAATTCTGCCAAATTCGATCATGTCGGCCCTAAGAACACAATTTTTAGAAAATTCAGTTTAAATTTATTTTATAAAAAATGAATTATGGATTTTGAACTTGATCCAAATATTTGGATTGAGATTTAATTATTAATCCAAATATTTTTTTTTTTAAATTCCAAAGTAGTTTTGTTGAAAAAATGGATTTTAATAAAAAATTTAATCCAATTATTTGGATCTAAATTGGGTTTGGATTGGATCATTACAAATCCATTCCATGATCACACCTAATTCATTTTTGTGACGTTTATATTGTGAGCATCATACCTAAGGAGTTACAAGTTATACATATTGTGTTTGATTTTGTTTTGGAAGTATAGCATTAATTAATGTTATCTAAATTGATTGTGTAAACTTGCTTATAAAATTTTTGACTTTTGTCAAATAGATGTCTTCCTAAGTCAAGTTATCTCTTGTTTTAGGACAAGCAAGGTTTTAAGTGTTAGGGAGTTTGGTAACATTGTTTTCTACCTTTTATTGGTGTTTAGTTTTGTGCATAAAATAAACTTTTCCAAAACTTTTACTTGTTTAATCCTCAAGTTTATATTGTTTTTGTGGTATTTTGTATTTAGTTGATTTATGTTTTTTTACTACTAATATCTATTACGAGTGTGTGAAATAAGTCAATAGGAAGCAATTATGGTGAAGAAAAATAAGGTGGAACTCAATGAAGCATGATTGTTGAGATTATATGTAAAACAGTAATTTCTTATAATTATGTTGTTAAATATATATGCCTTTCTATTAAAGTTAGTATTTGAGTTTCATGTTTCATGTTTGATGTGGATTGTTCTCATGCTTGATTTATGATTGTTGAGGTGTTGGAAAATGTCTTTAGAATCTAAACTTGAAATTAAATACCTAATGGATGTTTATATATAAGAATAGAACTTGAGTTCATTAGTAATCTTAAACTCTTGAAACTAATGCATGATTCCACTTGTTGAAGATTTAAGAGATTCAAATTTGATCAGTGATCAGGCTTAAAGGCTTTAGGAATAAGATTTGAGCATTCTTGTGAATTAATTTTAACATGAATATGCAATTGAGATAATTTATAATTCTTGGGAATGAAGTGATTGAAGTCTAATATTGATAATTTGTAAATACATTATGTTAAATTCTTGTTGCACACCAAGTGTTTGATAAAAATACAAAAAAAAGTTTGCATTGTGTTTATGTGAACTTTGTGGTCTAATTAGGTTATTGAAGTTAAAAGTTGTCATATGTTCCATAAACAAAAATAATACTTATTCCTTACTATATGCGAGTGTTGCATTGTTTTACACTCACAACATCCTATGAATGTTGCTTATCAAAATATTTATGGCTTAGTCACTTTAGGAATAGAATTTTGAAGGAATTTTCTTTATACCAAAATTGCTAAGTGAAATAGATTTTTTTTAGCAAATTATACACTATACATAAAAAGAAAATAGATAGAATTTTCTTGGCATAATACGTGTAGCGAATAAATAATTGTTTAGAAAAACATTTAGCCTAAAATGTAGACATTATTATCCAATGCCATCTCACTTAGTGATTCGAAAATTATCCATTTATTTTGAAACAAATATTTTCTTTTTGTGATTTGTCCAACAAATTACCCTTGCATATAAATAACTCACAGTTGTTTTTCTTTCTAATAAAATACATAAAAAAGACGAAGAGGATTCTCAATTTTTTTTATAAATGGTTTTCCTATTTTATTATTTCATCTATAATCTATAAAATAAACTTTATTAAGAAAATTAAGTTCTTAATTTGTGAAACCCTGATCCCTATAACTTTGATATGTAATAGTTATATATGTTTTTATGTACTCCTAATTAAATTATTAAAATTACTAACATCTGTAAACCAAGATTCTTCATTAGAGACTAAGAATAATCTTAGAAAGATGTAAATAAAATATTAACACGAAGAATATCTTTTAAAATGTTTAGGCGGAGCACTACATCAATAAAACATTTAAACAAAGTTAAAAGAATTTTTTGGCACCAAACAAACCTTACTATTCCTCGAGTGAAATTATATTGTTTTTGTATTATTTACAACTTACACCTAAATTTACAACATTTGAAACATAATGTGATAGTTTTATTATTAATCACATAATCATGTGCATTTACATAGCAAATTTTCATTTAGGGTATTTGTAGGTTTTTTTTTTCTTGGATTAAGGCGGCTAGATTTTTTTTGTTTAGTCTCTTAATTTGCTATTTTTTTTATTTATTTTAAAACTAAATGAAAATTTTAATTTTATTAATTATTACAAGTATTATTTTTAGTTTTGTAAAGTAAAGTCAAGAAAAAAAAAAAAACTCTCTGGTATTTCGGAACTTGGACACACAGAAGAAAGGAGACTGGGTTGGGTGCAGTAGAAGTGGAGGGACTCAACCCAGCCGCTGAGACACATCACAGTCCAATGGACCCT
>Ga0209589_1005042_pt1 | contig 22589 bp, 7 predicted proteins | sample CowpeawhiteBW_FD_187525 | JGI IMG/M metagenome (GOLD analysis project Ga0209589, IMG submission 187525) | Root nodule microbial communities of legume samples collected from California USA - Cow pea white BW (SPAdes) (version 2) | ecosystem: Host-associated > Plants > Roots > Nodule | place: USA...
GAAAGGATGATATAGATATCCAAAAATTCGTTCATCTGAAAATATGACAAGTCTATTTGTAAAGTTTTTGCCAAGAAAAACTTTTGAGCAAATGACTCACAAATTCGGACTCACCTTAATGATGTAAATTTTACATGAGGGGGAGAAATAGAATATGTGATAAACAATATTGTATTAAAGAATACAGAATGTTGTACTCTTTTTCCTTCACTAGGTTTTTTTATCCCAAAGGGTTTTTCCTAGTAAGGTTTTAACGAGGCACATTCTTTATCAATGGACACTCAAGGGGGAGTGTTATGAATTAATGATTGTCCATTGATTTGATACATTTACTCATATGATTCATTACTCTTTATGGTATATATTTGTATTAACTAAGTTGATTTGTTTCCTTTATGGATTACATATTGTATCTATAAATAGGACTCTTCCTATCAATAATAAGACACAGATGAGTTGCTCCCTATTCTCTCATTCTCTATTCTCTCTTGTTTCTTCTCTTCTCTATTATCTCTCGTCATTCTCTATGTTATTCGCTTTATTTCATAACATATTTAAGTTATTCATAATCGAGAATTTGTTTATTTCTCACTTTTCATCTTTACTTATTAAATAAAAGTGATATCAAAATTATATTGAATTTATTCACCACTTTATGATAAATGATATTTTAGTAATTTATAATGATATTTATAATTTGTATTTAAAGGTAATATTTTAGTATTATAAATGATATTTAAATAAAATAATATTATCTATTTTCATTTGAATGCTATTAGAAATATTAAAAATATTTTATTATTATATTTAAAATCAAATGATTAAGTGATTTATAGTGAGAGAATAATTCCACCTTGAATAGCTACTTATATATTACTTAGGAAATAATTTCATTTTTGTTTCCTCGTTAATTATTCACATAATGGTTATGAGACACATCAACCAGTTTTAGCTATGGATTATTTCACCCTAAATGTGCTATCTTATTAAAAAAAATTGTTCTTTTTATCGCTTTTTCTTCAGTCCTACTTTGTTGTTTATTTTAAATTGATTTCAAATAATACAAAAATTATACAAGTTAATAAATTAAGAAGTTTCTTAAATTTAAATGTACCATTATCTATGGCTATTCATAAGCATATAATTTTTTATTTATTTAAAACAAAATAAAGTATAACATTTTTGTTAATATTTTTATTTATTTTTACATATATATGATACCATTCATCCGAAAGTTTTTTTATGTTTTAAAAGGTCTCAATAAGCAAAGAATAAAATATAATTTATTTTAATGTTTTTATTTTAATTAAGTACGTAAGTTTGATAAATAAAATTATTATCCAATATTTTCTAATCATCTATATGTCTAATATAAACACACTTAGTGAATAAATAATAAAGTGATAAATAAAATTATCCAATGTAATGTCAAGTGAATTTGCCTGGCTTAATTGTTGCTACTTGATACCCTTCTTTGTACGTCTCATTATGTAGTGATTGAATTGCCACTAGAAGCAAAATCCTTCTTCTATGCAATTTTTTTTCTAACCTTCAGATATTTACAGAAAAACACAATTGTTATAATTTTTTTAAATAATTACAAAACTACTCTAAGTTCTACCATTTGTACGATATTTTGTTGTTAATTTAACTCCTTACACTGGTTTAATGAATTGAAAAGATTAACCAATTAATTAAAATTAAAGAGCTATCGGACTCTTAAAGACACACATAATTTGTTTACCTTAATCTTGACAATGTATGATAAAAGTCAGAACTTAATATTTTTTCTTTTTTTCTTTTTTCCCAGGTTTCTCACTTTGCAAAAGTTCTTCTTAACCATTTCTGAAAACCCAGTCCATTAAGCCTCAAAAGGTAGGGTAATTGCTTCCTGTACCCCATAAATTTCTTCCTGCACCCCATCAATTTTCCTAAATCACTATTTTACTTTTATAAAAGTGACTTTTCCAGATTATTAATTCTGGAACATGCTTTCCTGAACAGGATTTTCAAAATTTGCAAAATAAAATTCTGAAATATATTTTCAAAACGAGATTTTTGAAACAAAATTTCCAAAACACGTATTTTGAAATATGTTTTTCAGAACAGATTTCTAGAACAAACTTTCTGGAACGCATAATTCGAAATAATTTTTTCAGAACATTACTACATAAAATGTGTTCCAGAACCAGAAAAAAGCTTTCCGAACACGTAAAATATTTTTTGGAAAAAACCTTTTTGAATAAGTTTGTTTAGCATCATCTCTCTTGTTTTTCCTTTGCAGTAACAGCAGCGATAGCAACAGTGACAATAATAAAGGATATTTGAGTATTTTCCTTGTATTTTGGGTGCAAGAAGAAATATGATGGAGTACAGGAAGAATTTCGAAAAGGTAGTAATCTGAGGCCCAATCTTTGTTTGTCCCTGAAGCGTACAATTTGTGTAGAGTTGATATAGTTAGGGGTTGCCTTCCCTTTCATTGATTAAATTTTATAAATGACAGTAAGAAAACATCATAATGATGTACGAGGAAAGTTTATGGTTAAGGTTGCCTTCTTTTTGGACAACATATGTAAGAAAAAGTAAATTGCGACGAATTAGAATGAAGTGATAGGGAAGGGAAAGGAAGGTGAAGGACCATGTGATCCTAAAACGTGGAACTCATGAATTTGTTCTAAGAGAAAGGAAATGTTGTATATATGTGTCTGTAATTAGAGTAAGTAAAGTACCTTAACGTAGTGTAGGGTATATATATATGAAAGGTACGCACATGCAATTACTTTTGATTTTGTGTGTGATATCAGATGAAGACAATGTTGGAATAATTTGATTAAGAGGTGAATAGGACCATTTGGTCCACCTAATATATAGGATGCCACCAACTGTGAAAATCAAATGGATAAACATTATTCTGTTCGGAATCCGAGAGAATTATTTTGTTATAGTGTAGAAGTGATAGGTTATATATTTTTTCATATGGGTTATGGTTATACTTATCGAGAGATTGTGGTTCTATATGTTTATATGACATTAGTCTTACACATAAGAGACCTTAGACACTATTTTTACACAAAAACCTCAAGGCAATGTTGTTATGAGTCTTTATTCTTATATAGTGTTTAACTTTGTTTTTTCTATCCAATGTGGGACTTTTTGACTCACATTTGGACTATTTCCAACAAGAAGAGATAGTGTAGGAGAAAATTAGGAATAAAGAAAAGAAAGTTTTGAAGGTAGAAAGGTAAAAAGAAAAAAAGAAGTTGCATGAGGTTTGTGCAGCGTAAGACAAAGCATGCTGAACAGGAGAAATGGTGAGTAACGCATGCTAGACAACATACGGACCCACCAAAACTCTCCATGCTCATCAATCCTATTTATGCTTTTCTAGTTTCAAATGTCTTTCCATCTTCATTTCTTCACTTCAAGTTTAACTTTTCTCTCACAATCATTCCTTTACTTTCCTTTCTCTCCTTTCCTTTACCCTTCTCCAGTTATCACATATATTATTCCACTAAGATTTAACCTTGTAATGCTACACGATAATATCAAATACTATGATTTCTTATTGTCATTTGGAGTATTTGAAGTAAGAGGAATAGGTGTAAGTTTCAAGATAAGGCCTTTAATGGAATAAGGTGCCTCAAGAGATTAAATTTCATTACTAGACTTGGAATAATAGTATAAATGTTAGGGACCATCGTTCTCCCTATCAGATTGTATTAGTTGCTTTTGTTGTTTATTATGTTATGAGTTTTAGTGGGTATTAAATTGATGTGGAGAACTCTTATTTTCGTAGGTCAATAGAATATGAAAGAATGAACGATAATCGTTTAGATATATATAAATGTATTTTCTGAATAACTATATTAAATTATATATTAATTTTTATCTAAAAAGTTACAAAAATGTTAAATATATAAATTTAATGTATATTATATTGGTTTCTCAAAAATTTTAGTCACGATCCCTCACTGATCATGTTAGAAATTAATTAGGTCATAATTTATTAATAGCAACTCTTTATAATTATTTTCAATATATTTATTTATTACTTTTTGTTATGTACGTTAAAGCTTTGATTTTTTCTTTTTAAGTTTACGATGTAGTTCAATATTATTTATATGTTTTGAATACTATATTTATTTGTTTGTCCAATTATATGAGTTAACAGGTTATTTTTTATTTTTTATTTTTATAATATCATTTTCTAATTATGGTTAATATTTAATAAAATAGATTGACACCTTGACTCTTTTGTTATGGACAGATGAGTCAACCACTCTAATGCAGTAAATTTGTATAAATAGTACTTATCAAAATTTAATAATCTATCAAATCCAAAACATATGGTACGAACTTTAGGTCTGTGAAAATATTAGTATCCATCCAACTTCGCTAATGTAATGTAAGTACGAGAGCGGAAGAACTTTGCATGAAAAAGGAAGTGGCCAACTGTTTTGTCAAGTACATCGATCATTAAAGATCAACTGTATGCACTAAAAGTTTTCTGCGTGAATCTTATGCATTCAAATTATACTTGATTAAACAAATCCGTTAGTAACACATCATTAATTATTTCCTGGAATAGAAGAGTTTTAGCATACGTTATAAGAGCTTCGAAGTTGTCACTTATGCTATATATATATATATGTCAAGAAAGTGACGACCATTATTTAATCATAACCTTTCTATATACACATTTTGTGCTTTACGTGTGTTAACCACAATCAATAATCCAGAGACTTAATTAAAGTTATTAACCAAATTTGCATCTATAGAAATAATACATTAATTGATTCTTTTCCACCAGTGAATAGTGATGAACTTAGCAGGTACACACCATGACAGTAAACAGCTATATGCACGTGACATATACAGATAAATTTCAGAAGATTGCACAGAATGCTTAAAGAGAAGAGCAGAGAGGAAGGTTTTTGATGTAATGAGAGAAATTAAAGAATGCAGGCAATAAAAATAACAGAAGGATTGTGAAGGATCACAACATATGCTGTCACACCTGCCATCTTAGGCATGAGAGCCAGAGCCTAGGTAAAGGACTCGTTTTATGGCAAGGCTATTAATAACATCATAACTTAATAAAATATAAAACTACCTAAATTCTAGAGCCACTTGGACGCATGCATCTCAATTTCTGCACTCACGCACAGTTTCATTCTTCTCATCCACACATATTTTTTATACAAAAATATAGCATGTCCCCAGCATCCATAGAACAATTCACATATATATGGTACTAAAAATAATTAAAAATCGTTTCCATGCACTTGTTTCTTTCTTTCCTCTCTCATTTTTCAAATACGCATATCCCAATATCACAGTCTGAGCTTGTGTTTAGAAAAGGGCTTAGCCTGTTCCCTTCATCCCTACTGCTCTGCAGTAACAGCAGTGCCATGTCGTGGCTATCATGGCCTTCAAAGCCTGAGAGACCATTGGTTTCAAGCGTGTCTTCTTGACTCAGTTGAGACGCTACAAACTTGTCAAGAGCCCTCCAATCAGTCACTTTCTTTGTGTTGTTGTTGTTGTTGTTGTTGGATAACCTGTTTTGAATAATGTCCTCGTCTTCGTTGTTGTCTGATACCAATGACACTGTGCTTGGCCTCTTCACTAATGGCAAAGACGGGCTTTCTAGCTGAGGAAGTTGTACAAATGGATCTTGGAGCATGCAACTCAAGTTATCGGCTTCTATCTCTTGCTTACACAAGAAATTTTGAGATAAAAAGCTCTGAGACTGCCTTGAAATGAGATCGATTGGATCAACCACAGTGCTCACACCACTTCCCTCCTCAAAGAAGTAGCTTGAGTCCCATCCTTCAATGCTCTTTGTCTGTGCAGTGGTTTTTTTCTTGAAGGCTCTGCAAACCACCCATCCTTCCTCCTGCATGAAGACAATATTTGAGTTCCAAAGTTGAGATGAAAACTCTCTGTTACTTTTTGAGTTTACCAGACTTGCTACACGTTAGGGGAAGAAAAAGTGAAAAGTTTATTGTTGTTGCTCCTTTAAAGCTTTCGAGGCTTTGCTTTATTGAAAAAAATTCCATCTGTTTGGTGTGAGGTTGTATGCAGTCAAATAATTAATTACGTTTTGACAATCAAAATGGTAAGAAAAGTGTGCAGTATAGAAAGGGAAGGGAAAGAAACAAATTTAATTATTCGCTGCTGAAAGCAGTGACTTTTGACTTCTTGTTGGTGAAAGTTATGTTGCGAGAAAGCGTGTACGTGACTTGGTGAATATTCAGAAGTTAGTGGTGCACTTAAAAAGTGGAGAAAGTGAGATTAGAGAAACCAACCAGTTACATCATTTGATATAAGTCAAATAATAGCCACAAACAACGAAGTCTTTTCATAAGATGAAGCAATAACTAGTCAGTATGTAAGGCACATATCAAAATTCAAAATAGTGTAGCCAGAGAGAGGAAAGAGAGAGTATAATCTACTTTGTTGCTCTAAATTGATATTATGGAAAAAGTTCATGGCAAAGTTGTTCAAATAAAGACGGGGAATGGAATAGTTTTAAAGTTGAAAAACCTTTGACGTCATTAAGAAAGCTACAGAAGATAGAAACAGTGCTTGATCTCCAGCTTATATTTATTGTAGTTTTTTGAGTATGTGTGTGAAAGAGGAAAAGATTAAGGAATGTGCCATAATTAACGGGGCCATCTAAGGCAAAGTTTGAACGTAAAACATCAAACTCAACCACTCAAGTGGAACAGTAGTAGAAGCGCAGAAGATAAAATGGTACTTATTTATGCACCAGAGATTAATAGTATGTACTTACTTGTGGAGGTCCATTCTCGTCCGATTCAAGTCTATACTCGTGCATGATCCAATCAGATTTTTGTCCATTAGGGGCTCTTCCTTTGTAGAAAACAAGGGTTTTTCTCATCCCAATTAGTTTTGTCTTGTCATACACTGCTTTGTCTCTTCCTGTAGCCTTCCAAAACCCCGCCATGGTAGCTCTATTAGTTCTTGTCCCTGTTGGATACTTCTTATCTTTGTGGCTGAAGAAATACCACTCATTCTGCTCTTCATACCCGATCCTGCATCTATCTGCAATATCATTCACATCAGACAAAAACCAAAACTAACACAGATCTATGCTGCTAATATTTGATAAAATGAGTTAATACGTCAGATCAAATATTAAACATTCAAAACCCTAAAGTAGTTTAACATAAGTATTGTATGTAAACTATGTTCGTCCATATACCTTGGAGATCCCACGGTTCAATACGATATAGATCGATCTCTCTGATAACGTCAAGGTCAATCTTTTGAGAAGCCACCTTCTTCCTGAGATAGTAACCAACAAGCTCTTCATCTGTTGGGTGGAACCGAAACCCGGGTGGGACACATGACTCCATCGACTCCATCATAGCAAATACTGGTACTGCATCAAATTCACCACCACTGTTAATACCTACCACACTTCACTTTCTTCATCATGTTTGAATTATAACCAACCAACATTTGATGTGAGTGTTAATCAATACTGCTTAATGGGTGTATATATAAGAGAGAAGTGAAGCCGAGGGATGATACTATTACTATATAGTAAGAGTAACACCATAAGTAATAAAAAAAAAAAAAATAAAAAATAGAAAAGGCAAGCCCCAATAAAATGAAATATTTAAATGATATAATATAAAGCCTTTTAGTGAAAAGGTGACAAGTTTTATCAGAGATAATCATAAGCTCATTTGGTGGTGAGCAACACTCACCAAATTCCATAGGGAATAAATATAAGCGCGTGTTATAAACAAAACCCCATGATTTCAGAAACAATGATTTTCTTCCCTGGGCCGGGTTAAAAAAATAGATAAGGAAATGGGGAAAGAGAGAGAGAAGAAAGCTAATAATGAGAGTTTAGTTTTCATTAAAAAAAAAAACAAAACAAGGAGTTGAAACTTGGCATAAGCCCTGTGTTTGGCAAGGGTGAGAAACGGACAAGTAGAGGCTGTGCTAATGATGTTGTCTTGTGTTAGTGAATGGTGAGAATGATTCATCACAGAACGGGGTTCCCCATTCCGCATTACCATTAATAATTATGTATATTCTCAAATAATTAGACACATAAGTTAAGCTCAACAAAAACACAACATGACACGGATAAAACAAACAAAAGCAACTTTTAAGGAAACCATTTTATTAATACTTCTGAACCAGCGGCACAGAACGGAATGTTCATGCTTAAATCTGACAGAAGAAAAATACTAATGCAAGATTAGCATGCGCTAGCCAGGAGCTGAAGTGGCCAATTATATGAACACATGTACTAATCGAAATGGAAAACAATGAACAAAGTACTGCATTAAGAACTAAAATAACTGAGATTAAGGAATAAAGAAAGGGCATGGTAATTGGGAGTGACGTGATCACAAATTGGGCACGCGTTTCTCGAAAGAGAAAAAGAGTTGGGAAGCAAAAAGAGAGGCACCGTTGTATTGGATCAAGACGATGTCACAGATGAGAAAAAAAAGAGAGCAAAGGTTGAGAAAAAGTGGGAGAGGAAAAGTTATAGTAGAAAGCACTTATACTAGTGTTGTGGCATTGCGAGTGAGAGAGTCATGGATCGTCTAATTCAGGAAACTGGGGTTCTGACTTTGCTGTCTCTTTGTCGAGAATTTTCATGGCACATCTGACCTCTTTCCTTGACGAACTTTGAGGAAATATGCTGACCCCAAAACCACTACACTTTTATGAGCTACACTACAGTCATTCCCTATAGCCTATTCAACTTTCTTTCTCATGACTTTTCGTTTCGACTACAACCACTGATCACAAGTGATCAGGTTAATCAAAATTAACAAAAGCTTTCATCATCAGAATGATCGTGTGTGTGACAAGCAATGAGAATATCGTAAACTGAAGTTTCGAAATATAGTCCTTGTTTTGGAGATCGTAAATGATGAAGTTCAAGGGCAAACAGAAGATGACATTAATAAAATGCTACCATGGTTGCTGTTTAAGACTGGTGTGGTTGTTTGCGAAACTTGGCTGAATAAAAAGAAAAAATGTATGGAAAAGGTTTGAAGAAAAAACATGCATGGGTTTTGGTTTGGTATATGATGAAAGCTTACCTGATGAGATAGTTGTTTAAAGGAATTGAAGAGGAAGAAGGTAGAAGGTAGAAGAGAAGAAGATGATGATTGATGAGAGAGAGAGAGAAGTGAGAAAAAAATCGTTAGGAGTGAGTGAGGGATTTGTGAAGAAGAATATAAAAGAAGAGAGGGAGGACCGCTGAAATGCGCATGGGTTCATGGGTGTCCCCCAGTAGCTGACGTCATTGCCTAACCTTCCTACACTATTCATTACCTTTTCCTTTTTCCTTTCTGCAATTTTCTTTTTTTTCCTAATTACTCACTTTAATTCAAATTTCTTTTTTGCTATTCTTATTATTTTGTATTTAAGTTTTGAGTATGTTGAGTAAAGATGAACACAGCCAAACACCACATATACTGATTTATTTACATTGTTTTTGCACTCATTACTTTGTACTTCCCTGTCTTTACATCCTTTACTTTTCATCTCATCAAATTTCATTTCGGCTTTTCAGTTCCTGAGTTAAATTTCATTAGTCAATACTTTAATTAACTTATTATAGCTTATAAGTTTTCATTTTTTCTTCCCTGTTTGTTATTGTTATAAATTTTTGGTTCACATTCTTCCTTATCATCATTCTTAGGCTAATTTTATATTGTAATTCGTTCGTTTTTCCTATTTATGTATACATTACCTGCATAAAAAAAATTTCAATCAGCAATAAATGTTATAAAAGTACTAACTTGTAGTTAGCTTATCCCACGTGTTAGTTTAATTATGAAGGTTTGTTTAATGGTATAATTGTAACAGAAAAGGAAAATCATATTTTGACAATGTAGCACTACTTCATGAAGAGAGAATACCAAAGTAACTTTTTTTTTTTTTTCAATTCAAATATTACAATTATAAAGTAATTTTGGGTGCTCATACATAAGCGTCTAATAAAAATTGGGTTTTCTGTCATTAAACGAATCGAATATTAGTTTAGGGTTACGAAATATTGAATTGATATTTAAAATCAAATCAAAGTTAATTAAAAACTAAATCATTTTAATAAAAATTCGAATTGAACCACTTTATAAAGTGTTTTTTTTTATTATGAAAAGAAAACTAAATCATATAAGTATTGAAGTGATTTGCATAGCCCTTATGTAAGTCATGTAAACACATTTATTTTCCGAAAATTCTCACAACATATACTTCTCTTAATACCCGACCACGTGTTCTTCCAAGCAAAACAAAATCATACATTCATTTATTTCTTTATTTAATTAGTTACCTTTAAACTTCTATAGAAGATAAATAATTATATAGTAAATCTTCTAAGTATAAAACCAAATTGGTTCACCACAATCTTCTGTCTTTTATCAAAATACATACTAAAATACTTCTCTTTCACCTGTTTAACTTCTGTTTATATTTTAAAATCCGACTTAGATAATAATGCCTTATTTTCTTATACATTTCTGAACGTCAAAAAATTATCATTAAGATCCCTTCCTTCCTCCCTCTCTTTATATAATATTATATTACAAGTAACACTGAATAGAAATATCTTAACACTATCCATACATTCAAATTAAATACATATGAGCATATATTTTAATAATATCAGTTAGTTTAACAATTAATTTTAACACTATATATCCATACATTTTAATTGAATTATACAATGTCTTTCTTTTTGTACAGTAGAATTTTGAGGATTCTTTTTTAACCCGCAAAGATGTTCTGACAAAGTTTTAGTGATTATTTACATTTATAATTAACTTTTGAAATTATACAAATTGAAGTGTGAAAAGGCCATTGTGTAAGACATAGGTCCTACACTTTTTTTGGGCACAGTGGTTTCAGTCTATGGACAACATGCCACGTTAGCCCAAACAAAATGACCTCTCAAGTGTTCAGTGCTTAAAAATCTTACACTATTATTTAATTAATTTTTAAATATAAAAAATACATTTTCAGTCTGGGCGTTTAATAAAAAGAACGTGTTTTAGTTTTTCGTCAAAGAATGAAATCATAAATATATCTTTTTTATTTTATAAGGATTAAAATAATTTTTTTTTCAGAAATAAAGCCTAAATTGATCATGTTTTTAAAGACTAAAATCATGGGTGAACGCTTTTTACATATATTGGAGAATAATATATACCGCACTTTTTAATAATAATAAACTCAGTTAATTTTCTTTATATATTCCTTATTCTGTGGTTGGCTTCACATGCATATGGTAGGGAAATCCTCGGTTAAGCTCTATCCTAAGATTAAAGAATAGATGAATTAACTTAGAAGCTTTCCCTTATTAATTAGTTTAGTATTATATTAATAACAACTGAACACTCAATCATTACTATAAATATTATTTTAATTTTTTAAAAGTATTATTTCAACATTTTAAGATTAGCTTCTGAAAAATTATTATTTCGATTTTTTAAAAGTATTTATAAAAAATAAAATTATCTACACATACTCTTTTCAAGTATAACTTTCATCTCGGTGTGCTTTGATCTTATTGTCCAATTCAACTAAGAGCATACCGAAATTAAGAATTTTGATTGAAATTAATGCCTAAAAATGTAATCTTATTTTACTCTAAAAATTTACTATGCGGACTCCAAAGTTAGAACATTTGAAAAAAAGGTAATCCTTATTATTTTTTTAAGATTTATTTACAAGAGACGTGATAATTTAATACCTCCTAATTGTTTGGTATTCCCTCTTCTAGTTTTCAGATCTTACATACAATTTAATTATTTAAAGATTATAAAATTAGGTAGGTCGGACTCTCCTAATTCTTATCTAGGATCTACAATATAATTTATAATAGAAAATTGGTTCTGTATTTTCGTTCTTAGAGAAGTACTTTTTTACAAATATTAGGTTTAGAAAGATCGATTTTGAAGGCCAAGAAATTTGTTATAAATAATTAAACATATCAAATTCTATTCAACTACCACACAAGTTAGACTACTTTTTGAGAATACATAATCCCCTAATATTATGGGAACTAAAAAGAAAAAGAAAAAGACTAATATTATGATAATTGAATCACCCAAATCCAATTATCCCTAAAAGTATAACCATTAGTGAATAAAATTTTAGCTGAGAATAAAATTATAATATCAAAGACAATATATAAATCATTATCATTATCAAGAAATTTTAACTAAACTCGCACAAATATAAGAATTGTCATTTTAAAAACATTACGTATATATATACGTAATGTTAACATTTTGGTGGCCTTTATTGATTTCAAAATATATATATATATATATATATATATATATATATATATATATATATATTTTTTTCTTTGCAGTTGGGACTTGAGAATGTCCTTTATTAATAAAATCGCTTTATCGTGTGCAGCTTGATAACTTCACGATGAAGATATAACATTGTGATTTGTGAGTATTTTAGTTTTCACGTGAGCGATAGAATTGTTTATGCTTCGTCGTAATTTCTTCCTTATCTTCATCTGCCAAAACAGACAAATATTGTTAATTAATCTTAGAGTTGTCTGTGTCGTTAGGATAATATATTTCGCTAATTAAATGTTACAAACAAGTTTATCGTTATGGTTTTGGTTATTTAAATAACCAAAAAAAATCTGTTTTTCTTTCGTGGTCTTCTTTTTTTCTGAAGCGCACAGTGTCCATTATAAGGTACAAATTACGGTGTTCGAATGATTTCTCGACAAGTATTTCGGAGAAGAAAGAATGGAAAAGAAGAGAAGACGTAAACAGTATGATTAATCAACGTGTAAGTCACGGGTTGGTGAATTTGTGTTCCAACTTTACGTAGAAGATAAACAAAGAAAAGACAAAAAAATAACCAAACATTCCTCCTATAAGGCCATGCCTTTGATTACTCGGGAACCCCACACTTTCTTTGGTCCTCCAACAGAGTTATAGTTCAAATCAAATTCTTTTCCAAGGGTTATAGCATCTCTCTTCAAATCACAACAGATATGATTCCTTTCCATACCAATTAATTCCATTATCCACCATTGTTGCTGCAGGATACTTCATCAATAAGCTTCACCAATTTAAAACAATTCTTCTAATATATAATATATCTATATATATAAATTTCTTCACACCACAGAATATATGAGTTGATGAAGTGTGACTCCTCCTGCTACTTTAACAATTGAAGAAAACAAACACATGGACTTAAAGGATGGGAGATTGAGGAATCTTATGACATTTTGTTTTTATATACATCATTGTGCTATAGATATTGGATCAGTAACTATCAAGCATAATATATAAATATATATATATATACTCACAGAAACAGAAGAGGAACATTAAATGTCGGCAATGGCATGTAAACGTTAGTGGTTCTTTTATAAGCACAAGTGTTAACAGGTGAATAGTTGATTCTTTTTGAGATTGGGAACGTTGTGTGGACCATTTGGGGCAGTGGTGAAAGAACAAGATTTTTTTATCGCGGCCTGTTTCATGGTCTTTTTTATCGAGTAGGGGGAGGGGTGTTCATAGCTTGGGATATAATTAATTAATTTTGCAATAATTACTGCACTTTTCATTGCATTTATATATATATAATTAAAATGTTGCAGTTTCCTTCCAGAGGATTAAGAGAAAGAGACGTAGAAGTAGTGGGGAATTTATTCAAAGTGGTCTCCACCATGCCATCTTGAAGAAGATCTCACATCTTCATGACTATTATTATGTTTGGCAAAAACCCTTGTCAATGTAAGTAGCAGGATTAATCACTTGCTAGTTATAACAAATTCTTAGTCTTACCTTATTCAAACCACTTTTGAGTTTGTCACAAGTTAGGAATTTCGGATATAATGTTTTGTCGATGCTCTGCTTATGATTACTTCTACTTCACATAGCAACTTATTCACTAATTACTTAATAATTCAAGAATTAAATAACTACATAATTATAGTTTATTTCATTCTCAAAATATCAATATCTATTTCTGCAATATTTGATCAAGAAAACAAGACGATTAAATAGTCAACTTTGAGTGTCAAAACATGAATATTTGTGAGATTAGGTATTCAAACTACTTTTGTGAGAATGATTGTGATAAGATAGAAGTGTGTTTTTGAAAAGTTATCCCTCCAAAATTAAGTCATATATATTTTATTGTCTGAGTTATGTTATACTTAAACCAATTCAATCCATCATATATCAAGAGTATTCCTATTATTTCATTTGAGACATCTAATTGAAAACATTCGAATTAGGGTACATTTACTCTTCAATAGAGAAAAACAAATTGTTAATAACTTATCATTTAGTGTTGGAATCTAAGCATATAGAAGTTTAGTGAAAAAGTAAGTGTCCTTAAATTACGTATTCCAATTTTGTTTAATAGGCACATGCATGAGAAATGGTGTTAACAGTGGGGATAGAATGTTGTGTTTTGTGGTGGTCCTCCCTGTAAAATACGTGGCCTAATTGGTGACGAAAGAGAAGCAAATTAGGCGTCACCGGCAATAGATGTTAAGTGCATTTTTCACCAATTTATGTTGGTAAAAAGAACCATATCTTTTACGCAAAATCATTACTCATAAGTAGTAATTTTGGGATCATAATATATGGAACACTGTCAATCTCTTAACCTTGTTCTAAAACTATTTTACACGCCCATCCATTGTGCTAATCGGTATAAGTAAAATATTATTATCTTTATGTAAATGTTGCGTAAAAAAATATAAATTATATTTATAATAATTAATTCCATAGGTAATTTTAAATTCCACGTTCTTTACAAAAATTTCTAACATATGTAATAGAAAAATAATTTTAGAAGATTAGATAGATGCCAACAAATGAAATAAAATAAAGTATTTATGCATTTTTTTTATGAGAGACACCGTGTCAAATTTTTAATTTATTTTTATCCAACTTGAGTCTTTCAACACATTTTAAATTATGATGAGTACGGTAAAAATATGTACTTTGTATAGTCTCACATATGGTAGGATAAATAAAAGAGTGAGTGATTATCTATAATAATATATAAAAATCATTCTCTATTTTGTGTCTATATTTTAAAATACCAATTTTACCTTTTAAAATATAATTATTTATTAAATTTTTGAAAATTGACTGTTATTTTTATAAACTTTTTTATAAAATTGTTTATCTCTGCTTTTTTTTCTTCTCTATTTATCAACAGTTATTCTCTCATATTTTCTTATATATTTCACTTTATTTTTAATAAATACAATATAATATAATTTTATATATTAACTTAATAACATTATATTATTATCACTTACTAATATAATATCACATACATTTAAAAAGTGAGTACATTAGTAATTATATAATGGATTCTAAATTCATAATTTTAATTTTTTCAAGTCAAAGACATTTTGAACTTTGAACAAATATTTTACTTTTCTTATACTTTTGTAAATAGAGTGTCATGTGTAGTTAATATTAAAATGACACTTTTAATTCAAAAACTTATAGATCATTATTCTAATATATTAATAGATATATTTAATATTACTTATACAAGTTATTGTTGCCTTAAATTTGTAAAGTTGATAGTATGTTAAAAGAAAGTGAAAAGAGTGGTTTGGCTGGAGTAAAGAAAAGTAAGTTAGATGTCTTAGACAATGATGTGGACGGGCATAGTCCACGTAGGACGGTGATGGTGGTCGGCGGTGGGTCTCCAATCATGGGGCAGAATGCATCATTGAACTCTTATAAAGACTTATCCTTGCCTCCACCATCAACATTCTTTCTCTCTCACTTATGCCAACAACCAACATCAATTTACCTCTCTCTAACATCTCTATTTTACTGTCTTCACATTATTTATATTTATTTATTATTATATATTATAATAATAAGGTATAATTACTGATTTTGTACCCCAAATTTTTCGTTAAGTTCAATTTGATATCTAAATTTTTGGTTTGTTTAATTTAGTATCCAAATTTTTTAAAGAAATTCAATTTGGTCATTTCCGTTAAATTGGAGTTAACACCGTATTCTTACAGGACACGTGTCAAGCCATGAAATTTTTATTTTTTTATAAAAAAAAATATTTTTTTTTCAAAAAAATTTGAAACTGCCACGTGTCAGTTTATCATCGTGCCACGTGGCAGCTTACAATCATGACACATGACAGTGGTAAAAGTTATTTTTAATTTAGTACCCCAATTTAAATTTTTGGTTCAATTTAGTACCCAATTTTTTTAAATGATCAAATTTCGTCTTTTCCAATTTGAAACCAAATTAGTAACTAAGTTTAATTATAACTTATATATACATGTTCAAATAATTGTTTTGAATTTATACATCAAATCATTATACCTAAATATTCAAATTATTTTATTTTTTACAAGTGTAAAAAATTACAAAGGTTAAAATGTAAAAAATAAAATAATTTAAGTATTTAGGTGAAATGATTTGATGTATATATTAGAAAAAGTTATTGTAACATGTATATATAGGTTGTAATTAAGTTTATTTACTAATTTTGTCTCAAATGGGAAATGACGAAATTGAATCATTTTAAAAAATTGGGTACTAAATTGAACCAAAAATTTAAATTTGGGTACTAAATTGAAAATAACTATTACACTGCCACGTGTCATGATGGTAAGCTGCCACGATGATAAACTGACACGTGGCAGTTTTTAAATATTTTGAAAGAAGAAATTTAAAAAAAAATTAAAAATTAAAATTTCATGGCTTGACACGTGTCCGCAGGACACGGTGTTAACTCCAACTTAACGGAAATGACCAAATTGAATCTTTTTAAAAAATTGAGATAGCAAATTGAACAAACGAAAAATTTAAGTATCAAATTGAACTTAATGAAAAAGTTGAGGTACCAATATGAAATTATACCTAATAATAATAATATTCTTGGTATAATATTAAGAAGTATATGCGAGAGAAAACAAGGGTTAGCGTAACCAGCTAAAGGTGGAGATCCTTGCGGGGTCCTATAAGGATCTTAGCCCCTTTTGACACGGACTCTGCTCCAAACCTCTTCCTCTTTCTATTAATTACATCTTACCCTTCCATATTTTTTTATGTTATGTAGTTTTAGTTTATGTTATGTTGGCGGCAGTTGGTGAACAAATATCACCATACTCAATTGAAACAAAGATAAATAAATAAATAAATGAAATGAAATGGGGTTTGCCAAAAGTCTTCAGCTACACTCCCTGTTTGCATCTAGGTGTGAATATCAAGCTTCTTTCAAGGGGGACATCAACCATGATTGCACCCTTATAGCTCTTTGTTTTTCCATTTCACTCAAACACCAATAACAATATTTATCTTCACTTTCTACAGCATTTCAATACACCATCATTCATGCCCGTTTTCAGAACACCCTCCATCAAGCATTTACAGAAGTATCGTATAATATTTCTATATCGTTAACAAGTCGAAATCAAAATCAGTTTAAATATTTTTCTCTTCTTCTACTTTTTGAGATATTTTTTAATGATAAAATTGTGATGAAGTTTCAGATTCTAAAGTGGGACATCAAGTCATATGTAACGAAGATTAATGTTATGATGAATTTGAAAGATATTGGGAATTCAAGTGTGAGTTTAAGTTCTACATCGAATAAAATTAAGAAAGTTGACCATTATATAAAGATAAATGACCATAAACTCATCGCCTTACGATTTTGAATTAAAAGTGATGTGAATTTTTTATGTGTGAATTAAACTCATATTTTATTAATATTATATCTCTCCGATTATCCTCATTCGAAAGAAACAACAAAAAAAGAGATTTGGCATCGCCTTGTGTTGAGTGGAGGATGCAATTGAAATCGATAAGAACGCGTTAGGAATTGACCTGTAACATCTCTCGTTGCTTGTGTTACAGAGACATTCTCTTCATTTTGCTTTGCGCTAGTTTGTCAAAAAGGCATGATTCTCCTTGCATTACCTTTTTCTTACTTTCTCTATCAGCATTTTGCAGTCAATGAACTTCCTTACCCAGTCTTTGATTAAGACTTAATGAAAGATATTTCCTACTTTTACAACACTCCTAATTTACACATAAATTCTATCTATTTCTCGAATAAGCTATTGTTTTCAAAAGTAATTATTTAAAAATATTTATTTTGAGAAGCAGTAACAGATATTTATTATTGAACTCAACAGAACCATATTTAGTGGAAAGGCATCACAAATACTTGTAAAAAAGTTACTTTGTGAATCATGCGCGGAACGCGTAATGCATACCAAAGAGGCAAAATATTATCTAAGTATTTTTCGCACTATCATCTCTTAGGAGGTGCAAATTTAAAAAAAGAAAAAGTTAAGTAGTTAAAATTATTCTAGATTAAATTCCATCCATTTATTTTACGATATATGATACTTTATTTTTTTTCACAAGTCTCATTAAATTTTTTTTACCGAAATGCAGTACCATATATCGAAGAGAAAAAAGCATTGCATCACTCTCTCATGCTCAAATATAAACTTGTTTTCCTTCATATAAATATACATATATCACGGTTTGCTTTATTTTTAAATAATCTTACGACTAAAATATCTTTTACAAATTACACTTTTCTTCCTTGAGTGATTTAAATATAATTTCCATTGTATTATTTAAATTATAAACTTCCTCTTTTATATAATAAATGAAAAAATCGAATATTTTTTACTAAGAACATTTTTTTTCCACAAAAAAAAAATCATAATTTTTGTACATTTTTTTATTTGTGTACGTACGGAGAGAAAACATGTTTGGTTTAATATTTTGGGAATGTTAGGATAGAACAAAAAAAAAATGTAGTTTCTTTATAACTTGAGAGAGTTCGTTTCCAAGTATGATTTATATTTTAAAATATAATATTTTCGGAAATGAAATTTACTTATATTCTATGAGAAAATTTGTTTCAGAGAGAATTTGATTATTCTCTGTTAATGAACTAATACAACTTTGTGATGGTAATTATGATTAATGAACTAAATATTAACTAAAGTAGTAAAACTGGAGTGACGTACGAACAAAAGTTGGTAAAGAAATAATGAAATTTTAAGTATAAGTAAAAGTATTCTATTGGGTCTCAAAAAGAGAACCGTCACTGTAATCCTAAACTGAAAGTAGTACTGAACTAACCACAGTTTACTCAAGGGACATGCTTTATATGAGTATAATATTATTTATTTTCATGCATAACAAATCCTTTGTCATTTTTCACTCATGAAAAATGAAAAATTACTTTCTTTAACTTAATTAAGTCTATACCATCTGTTAATATGTTATAAAAAATCAATTTGAAAATATATAGGGTTTCAAATTTATTAAATAAAAAATTTCATTAGTAACTGATTTATAATTTACTTTTGATTTATATATTTTTTAGTTTTAATATTTTTAAATAGAATCAATTTGATTTATTTTATTAATTTGATGTTTCAAATTATAGTACCAAATATGTCATGTATCAAATTGTTTAAAAAGTGTTACAAGTAAAATATTTTGGAATTGTGTCATGAAACATGTCACGTGTCAACTTAAATGAATTAATTTAACAGAATGAACAAAATTAATTTTATTTAAAATATAATAAAAATTAATTAATTAAAAAAATATAAAAATCAAAATAAATCATATGATTAAATATAAACACCAACTTACTAATGGATAACATATTATTCGATTTCGATCTATGCAAAACTTCTAAACTTCCCACAACACTTCTCGTCTCAATTAAACAATTAATGTAAAAAAATAAAAATAAAAAGGGTTAATTATGTTTTTTGTTCCTCAGGTATTGTGCGATTTTGTTTTTAGTCCCCTAACTAACGTTTGCTCTAATTTGGTCCCTCATGTTTTGAAACGATCGGAAATGTTCCTCATTTTTGGACGCCGTTAGTTGTGTTTGACACCTAACAAATGGACTGTCACGTTTGGATCCCATTTTAAGTTGTGTAATAAATTTTATGTTTTGTGCACGTGTTAATTAAAGATGAAGATAATGAAATAAAAGAGGGATTGAGAAAAGTTTGAAACCCTAAAATTTAAATTTCAGAATTGGGGCTTCGTGGTGGTAAGTTGAAACACAATCTTCTTCTTATCAATCAACTCGAAGCGACAAACATCTCCAAGCTTTAATTCGCCTCCTCTGATAAAAACACACCCACCACATGAGAATCTACGGTGAGAATCTATCTTCACCTTCCATGTTCTCTCCCTAACTTGTAGGATCACTTCATTTGAATGATGAATATCATGGTGGTTGAAGAAAATCCTTGGAAGATTTTGCATAATGCACAGAAAAAGTTTGCATTTCTAAAATTTGATTCTAATTAATTCTACCATAGTATGTAAATCCGTGAGTTTGATGCAAACACTGAAGTAATTCTCTAACTCCCTCTCATTGCATTCGGGAATTGAATGATCTAAAACAACAACAAAAAACAGATCAAAAGGGGAAGTAATATGAAGAAACATAGCATGTTACAGTTGTAACTAGTAAGCACTATTTCAGAAATGTCAATAACCTGAAAACTCAGGAGAACTTGATTCTTCTGTGTCTCTAAAAATTATAACTTTGAATGAAAGTCTCGGTTTCTTGATTTTCTCAAAAACACATACATCTCGTAGTTCCAAGTTATTATCTTCTACAAGACTCTTCCACCCAGTAGTAAGATTTATTTGGTTACTGCTATTATTCCGAGAAAAATGAACACACCAAGGTCCGCTTTCAGAAGTCCGAAGAGTAACACAATATGCTTTCAAATTGGGACACTTCCTCACCACCAGGAAGCCCCAATTTTGAATTTTAAATTTTAGGGTTTCAAACTTCTTTCAACCCCTCTTTTATTTTATTCTCTTCATCTTTAATTAACACGTGCACCAAACATAAAATTTATTACACAGCTTAAAACGGGATCCAGACGTGGCAGTTTGTTTGTCAGGTGTCAAACACAACTAACAGCGTCAAAAAATGAGGACCATTTCCGATCGTTTCAAAACATGCGGGACCAAATTAAAACAAACGTTAATTGGGAGACTAAAAACAAAATTACATATTACTTGAGGGACAAAAAACATAATTAACCCAAATAAAAATATCAATGATGACCTCTTTATTTTACTCCGTGCCTTTTATTACTGGACAAGCATACATTAAATTCCACTTTCATTAACGGGTCCAATGATAATCTTAGTGTTACCATACGTACGAAACACACTCTTCATCTTTATTACCAAACTACAATTGACTTTGTTCTACCTTTGTTTTGGTAGGTGCAAGTTGCAACTTTACCATGTAATGTTCATTTAGATGGATGGTGACGACAAAAATAATAATGATGACGCATTTAAATTTAAGTCAAGCAATCCGTGTGCAAATCATAATGGGTCTACATTCAAAATTTCTTCTCGACAATAAGATGGAATGCAAGAAAATTTTCATGCTCTAAAAGAATTGCGAATGATGATGAAGCATTAGTATGAATCCGAAGTAAATGTTACAATTTGCTACCGAAATTGGACAACTCAAGAAAGTGATACGAAAGCCTAGAGAATAATTACACCTCCATATCAAAGTCTTATAATAATTTCAGTCATGTTTTCATTGGACTTTTATCATACATCTTTCAGGCCCCATAGGGACATACCATATCCGAAATGAACGTGTGGCGGAAACTGCTTCTTCACTGTGAAGGCCCGGAAAATGTGGTAACATTTCCAGTGGAAATAATTAGAACTTGTCCAATCATAACAGTTTTGATTTTATTTTTCTATTTTGCCCTTGTTGTAAAGGATTAAATTGATAGCAAAACAGGTTTAGATAAATTCAATGATGAAAGCTTAGCTTAGCATGGCTCGAAAAAACAAAATTAATCATGAAAAAGCGAGAGTTTAATGTTCATTGTTAATCCCATTAGCTAAACCAAGCTGCATTATTACGTGTTAAACATTGAAACGCATGGTGTCTGTAGTTCATTTGGTTAGTTGTTAAGTGTTCTTGAGTGCTAATTAATTCTCATTATTGAACTAATGTCAGTCATAATATTACATGTCATTATTCATGGAGATAACCTCAGCTCAGCACCCCCATTCATCACTTGAAGTACATGAAAAAAGTGATTGATACTTAATCGTGTTTTAAGGGAGATCTAATTTTATGGTTTTTTTTTTTAGTTTGATTATAAGTTTAGATTGTGTATTAATTTAATTAAAAATAATTTTAATTGGAGAATTTTTTTAGCAAATCAACTTTGATCACATGTTACAAGTAATTACCACACGCCTGAATTTAATACATATAGAGATGGCAAATAAACCTGTCCCCGTGGGTATTGTCCGAACCCGTCCCCGTTTTGACGGGGAATCCCCGCATTGACTGGGTATGGGTATGGGTATGGGTAATCCCCGATTTTTTTGATTGGGTATGGGGATGGGGATGGGGATGGGGATGAATATATCCCCGCCATAATACCCGTCCCCGCCATATCTCCATCCTCATTTAAATTATTAAAATATTCACAATTAATTAAGTAATCCTATATATATATATATATATAT
>Ga0209589_1005043_pt1 | contig 22589 bp, 12 predicted proteins | sample CowpeawhiteBW_FD_187525 | JGI IMG/M metagenome (GOLD analysis project Ga0209589, IMG submission 187525) | Root nodule microbial communities of legume samples collected from California USA - Cow pea white BW (SPAdes) (version 2) | ecosystem: Host-associated > Plants > Roots > Nodule | place: USA...
AAATGCAAAAAAAAAAAAAAAAATCATAATGATGGGAATTTTAAAGAGGTTTTATTTTCAAATAAAATGAAGAGATTTCAAATTGTTATAATTACAGAAATAAGGAGTTGATCTTATATAATCAGGAATATAGATTATATATGTTTTATTAGGAATATTTTTATTTATTTACACATCATATTTTTGTTAAAAAACGGATACCAGATTGATGCACATCTACCAAAGTGGGTACCATTCGAGTAATTAAACCTATTTATTAAAATGTTAACAATATTTACTTTTCTCTTGCTAAACAATATTTTTTTTAGTTACAAAATTACATTAAAATCAGATCGCAAACTGCTTAATATTTGATTTTGTAGTTAAAGATTATCTATGAAAAAATTCTATAATTACTCATTTAACATTTTGCATGTTTTTTGAAGTTTAGACCAAAGGCAAATGTTTACAGTTGCTAAAAATTTGTATTGAAATATCAATTTGTTAATTTCACATATGATGGATTTTGAATTATTTTATCTGCACAAAGAATTGAAAATATAATGAATTTGAATTATTTAACCAAATAAAGAATTTCGAAAATGAAAGGAATGTAATTAAAGCAAGTAAACTCCCATGCAATTCAAATTCCTTAGAAGTTTAAGATTCTCTGTCCAAACACTACCTTAAGGCACGGACATTGAAATCTAAAGTTGAAAAAAACTAAAAAAATAAATAGAATAAAATAACACAAGCCCTAACAACTCAAACATTCATGTATATTCAGATTTTCAAGCCAGCTCAACACCAGACATCTGTCTCTACGAAAACAACAAACAAGTATTTTCCCACTAAGTGTGGTCAGTGCCATGGATCAAATTACATTTTAAATGTTGTCATAAATGATTTCTACATAAAATTAGGCTCCTTGTCACACTTGCTTTTCTTTCAGTCAAAAGGATCAGCATGTCATCAAAAGCAATTTTGTATTACTTTCTTTCAGACGAAAAACCATTCTATACTCACACGTGTATCTGAGTTAAAGATTACAAAACCAAGCTGGATCTGCATCTAACACCTAAGCCTTTAGGTACTTCACATTTTTTAAGAGAATAACAAGGTATGATATGAAATGGGTATAAATTCTAACAATAATTTAATGATAAAGGATTAAAATTCAAATGGTTAAAACGATGCATATATTAACATAGATCACAAAGTGACCACAATATGAGTACGTATACTACTAATCTACAAGTTTATGGAACAAACAATTTGTTTGACAAGAGCTCTACAATGAAGTAATAGAAAGCTCAATGACATTAAAATGCAATAACTTGCATTGAATAGAAAGAAAGAACAGGAAACTCATGTTATACCTCAAATTTTAAATTAAAGTACCTTGCCTAGAAAAACAGGACTAAAAATGGGTTGTAGGTTTAACATTTTTTTGTCCCATAAAACCTTCCTTAAATGAACTGCAAGTCAACAAACCAACCTTACTATAGCAGCAGAGCACAATATGACAGTGAGAAATACACGGTGAATCAAGGAGAATATGGTTGAATAAAGTAGCATTTCTTTAGGGTGGGTGGGAATAAGACCTATCTTTTGACATTTCATTTCCGACGAGATATAGTTTCTTTGGGAAAATTTGAAAACTACATAATCAATTAACGACATTCCATCACCATCAATTTTTTCTGGCCAAATTATTTTTACGTAATCTTCACACTTAATATGATACCTGGGCCCAAATTTTTATTAGTGAATAAGCCTTTTCTAGCCTAGGATTTATTGACTCCCATCCCACAAAATTGAGAACAAAAAACAATTTAACAAGATAATGAGAGAAGGCATACTTTAACTGTAAAAGCTAAAATGAAATATCTACACTTAACTCCAGAAATATTAAAGAAAATTGTGCACTTCTAGCCAAAAAAAGGATTTTTGCTCATTAGAATTACCTGTATAACAGTCTTTGATCCAACAAATGCTTCAATCTTTTTCCAGTCACGGTCAAACCTGTAAACAAATGAAGGAGCAAAACAATGTGAGGACAGTGAAACTGGTAGTAAATACCAAAAGAGGGCAGAAACAAATACTAGCTTTAAATTGCAACAGTAGGGAATGGAATTAAGTCATGACCTTTCAATGAAGCTGTCCACCACAATAATCCAATGATTTACAAAATTATCATGATGTTCTTGCCAAAATTTAAAATAAAGAGAGATAATTTGAACAGTATTTTTTATCTTCAATAATATTTTATTGGATAGCAGTGTATATGGTTTCTCTCTGGTGTCCTCAGATATGTTTCAAGGGAAGTTCTATAACTGAAAGACAAAAAACTTACACAACTATGCCTTTTTAGTCACTTCGGCCCATCAAATCCTTCTTCTCTTTTGAGGTAGAGTTCTTCTCTTTTCACTTATATATATATATATATATATATATATATATATATATTATTTGTACTTAATAATATTTCTTCAACCAAAATAGGTAATAATCTTTTATATACAATTAAATTAATCTACACGTTTCAGATAATTTTGTATCCTATCATGAACTAATAATACATTTACTACAGTCCCAGCAGGAAGAAACATCTTGTCAAAATATATGCATTAGGTGCATGAAAGGGAAATCTTAAATATATTAAAATGTTCTTAAGATTACTTAGTGTAATAATCCTTTTCTCTTGTATGATCTATTTTGCTAACGTTGTGATTACCAATGTCTTTGGGCTATTCTTCCTAGCTTATTTATCATTTATTTATCATTGTAAGGAAAAAGTTAAACAACTAATTCCAATTAGTTCGGCTAGTCCATATTCGAATCCAAACAAACACAAGTCAAAAGATAAGAACCAACAATAGTAATATAAGCAATATTACAACGTGCTTTTATTGTTTTCCTCTAATATCAATTAAAATATTGAGCATTATCTAGATGTCCCGACAGGTTTCAACCAGCAATGATAATTTGATACATAGTAATAAATAATAATGTCAATGTCACCATCTAACAAAACATTAGGAAAGAATCTGGTTTCGATAATCGTTTTAATACTCTCTTCTAAAGCATCTCATCACATTCTTCACCATTTTTAAGTTCTAAGGAGAATCCATGCTAATATTAGCAATACCACACCCGTGAACCAGTTTGGTTTGAAAAAACGTGTTCTACCTGTTTTTCACTGTGTTTTTAATTTTACTCCTCTTTACATTCACAATTAAATAAATCCTACTTTATTTTCGCACCATTTTTTCTAATTTTCAAACACTTCTACATTAAAATTTTAAAAATTAAAAAAAAAAATACAACGGCATTTCCTTAGTGAAAAAATAAATTAAAAACATAAAACATTTTATCACACCAAATACGCCTTTAATCCAACCCTGAGTTGACCATGTTAACTCAGCATAAAAAACCAAGCTTTACCCTATCCATTTTAACACACTCACCGTCATAAAACACAAACCCCAATTCTTCCCCGCCAAACCCACCCGAAAGCCCTAATTCCCACACACAATTCAGCACATGAAACTCAGAAAACCATCCCTGAGCACTAAAATTCAACTATCCAATACCTCAACCGAGCTCTAAACCTCAATCACTGAATAATTCTCAGAAGCAAAACCAAAATTGACCAACAATAAAAGGAGCGAACTTTATTACAGTTGAAGGGCTTCGAGGAACTTGTCGTGTTCTGGTTCGGTCCAGTTCTCCCGCGACTTGGTGATAGTGTAGGGCTTGCGGATCTTCTTGGCTGCATCTTCCGAGGAGTTGGAGGCGGAGACGGCGGCTGCAGCAGCGGCAGAGACGGAGGCGAAGGGAGGCATCCCTGGGAGAGCCATGCCAGTCGGATCCAAGTAGAATCCCTCCGGCGGGTTCGGGTTTTTGGATACCATTCAAAGATTCTAGAGAGAGAAAGAGGAGAGAGAGTTAAGTGTTGGGTTTGTGGCGAAACGTATGGCAAATTTATGTAAAAACAATTGTTAGGTTTGGTGTATCACCGGTGGCGAGGTGACGCTATTTCTACATAGAAAAATATTAAAAAATTATTTATTTAGGTATTATAAATGTTAAAGTAGTAAATAATTTGTATTATTTTTCTAAAGTTATATTTTAAAAATTTTATATGCCTAAATTTTGTTAGAAGGAATTTGACTGAAATTCAAATATGATATCTCTTCACTTAATCACTTTCTACTCAATTAATTAATAGTTATATTTTCTATTTCTCCAAAGAGAGAATAAATTTATTTTATTAATTCATAATACTTGTTATAAATGCTCTAAACATGTTTGTTTTTAATTTTTTTTTTGTTCGATTATTGCTTCTACTTTGGTCTAGATGGGAACTTAACATTGATAATAGATAGTTGGGCAAATTTCATCCGAAGATTACCTAAATTTACATGAAATATTTAAAACGTGATTTAGATCACTCTTGCTTTTTATAATATTGAAGAATATAAGAACCATAGGCCAATTCAAATAGCAATAAAAGGCAAACAATTAATAGACATGTTTTTGCCATATATTGAAAAATAATAGACAGAAAAAATTATAAATTGAAACACTAGTAGAATATAATATAACAATGTCCTGTAAATTAAAATGGTGAATGAAGAATTAAATTATAGATCCATACCTATAATTATAATTTACGTAATATATTATAAGGTAATGAAAACTTTATCTCCAAATATATATTTTTTTCTTGACAACGAAACTACTATTTTAATAATAAATTTTGAAAGGTAAATGTTTTGGTCTTAAAAACACTACAAGAAATCGAAATAATAAGTGGATTACAATGTTTATTAGAATAGAATATGCAATAAGATACTATAATTAAATATTATTTAAGAGCACTAGAAGTTTATTTCGTTCCATGTTAAGAATACTTGAGTTCAATTTGGTTAGAATAAATGTATTGAGTTTTTCTTTATTTCAAAACTATTATTACGAGATCTTAGAATGATTGGCCATAACAAATTTAAAAAAAGAAAAATTAAATTAAAATTGAAAAGAGTAAAAGAATATGAAGTCATAAATAATTCAAGATTAATATAATTATAAAAAAACTAAGATGACCAAGAAGACTTAATGTCAACCGAACACCACTCTAATTAATAGATTAAAACCTTGCAACAAGAATGTCAAAGTAAAATTAATTAAGAATGTTCTATAATTTTCTAATCCATTCCAAAGCAAATATAAAGTACATAAGTGAGTGACTGACATCTATTATTATTGTAAAAAAAACTTTTCAAAAATTATTTACGTGAGAAACCTAGAAAATCATATTTCTATAGTCACAGTGTTTAAAATAATAAAATCCTAGTATTATTTTAATAATAAATTATTTGTATATAAATAGAAATTTTATAAAATATTTTATTATTTAAAAAACACTAATTATCTAAAATTTTGTTTCTCTAAATGTTTTTTCACTTCTCTCTAAAACCTTTCGGTGTATCCTTATCCTTTTAAATATATATATATAAAAGAGACACATAGAATAATCATTGTGGCAAGATCTTTAAATCTGTCCTATCAAAATCTTGAATTGAGTAAGTTGTAATTCAGTTCTTTTATAGGTCATCCTCTTAAAACCCTACATGTGATCTTTTCTGTATCACATGTGAGTTTTGAGTCTCCTGTAATAATCTTTGTTGATTAGTGGTAGCGAACCATGCTTTAGTCTTTAAGTTTGGACATAAAATTTGGAATTCATCCTTTTCCAAAATTTGATACAATTTTGTTTTCAAATTTAAAAAATGAGTGGATATAATTTTCTTGATCTAATAATGCTACATGTTAAACGATTATTCAAATTGATATTTGAGTTATAATGTGTCAAATGTTGTAAACAACCCAAAAGTTAACTTGAAACGTTATTTGATATGTTAAAATAATTTAACGCAATTTGGTTTGAATAATTATATCTATTCATTTTTTAAAGTTTGATAACCAAATTATATAAAAGTTTTAAACACCAACTAATTCCCATTTCTTGTTAATATTTGAGGACTAAAAATATATTCAAGTAAAGATAATTAATGCCCTTAGTTGTTTTTGGTTACGGAAATTAAGAAAGTCTTAAATTTATACTTTTCATAACTGATTTTATATCACTAAAATTGGAAACAATAACTAATGAAGAATATCTTAATTTAAGGATGACAAATAAACCTGGTTCATGAGTATTGTCTCAACTTGTCTTTGTTTTTACAGCAAATTTTTACATGGACTGGGTATGTGTATGAATATGAAAAATACCCGACTTTCGACTTTTTCAATTGGATATGAGAATGAGGATGTATATATCATTCTCGTCCTTGTTCCCATCCCCGCCATAATACCCATCTTCATCATATCTCCATCCCCGTTTAATTTATTAAAATACTCACAATTTATTAAGTAAATTTTTTATTTATTAGTTAATATAAAAAAATTATCTTCTTTATTATATTATTATTTATTTTTGTTTTATTTGAAGAACTTTTTTTGTTTCGTTAAAATAATTTTTTTATCTCTCAACCGTTCGACTAGGTTGATATCTGAAAAGTTTTGTTAAATCTCCAAGATTTTTTTTTTATCTCATTATACCCTTAACTATATATTTGTTTTTTATTTATGTGATTTCATTTAACGGAATATCAAATGATTTTCATTTGATCATTTATTTCAATATTTTTATTCGTTGTTTATTTTTAAAATTTTAAATATTATTTTGATGTTTTTGATATTTTTGATATAATTTTTTTATTTTTTAACTCATTATCATATGTCACTTTAATTGTATAAATAAATTTTATTTATTATAATGTAATAATTTAATGTAATTGCCATGAATATTTTTATCACCATCCAATATATATTGAAAGATCTATGTTAAATTTCAATTATTATTAATTTTTTGTTCTTTGTGTATCAAATGATGTATTATAATTTTTATTAGTGTAAAAAAAAAGATATTTCATTAGAATTTAAAAAATTGAAGTAAACATACATTTAAAATATTTTTAATTTCAATATTTATTTTCCTTTTATATTTTTTAAAAGTATTTTTAAATTTTATCAACTAGGTAACATTAACATTGGTAAATTTAATAAATATTTTGATTCTAATAAAATTTCATTTAGTATTTTAATTTGAAACGTATATAACTATAATTTTTTTCTAAATATTTGATATTGAAGAAACAAAAATACTATCATTTTAATATTGAATATTTGATAATATTATACTTCATTTACCGTAATTTTTTTTAATTTTATAAAAATTAATTACTTGATATTGAAACAGTAAAACAACATATACGGGTACAAGTACGAGTATGTATCTGACGAGGAAAAGGATGTAACAAAAATTTAATACCGTTAGATTTGAGAATGAGAAAGAATTTTTACTCTAAAAATGAGTATGAGATGTTTGTCTCGGGTACCATTGACATTCCTAGCTTAGTGCCTCTTTCTTTAAACCAATACCATATTATTATTTTTTTCAGTCAAAATAAAATATTTAATTTATTTCTCTAAGTAATTTTAAGTGAATAATATCATATTTACCTTTTTCAGATTTTTTGTATTTTAATCTATATTTAAATGTTGTTTCATTACTAAAGATGTGTTATTTCCACATTAATATAGAGAAGAAAAAAAAACTGACGTATATTAAAAGATAGAAAAATATTGTAATACATAAATATATATTAAAAAAACAGACCAAAATAAAAAATGTAAAATAAATAAACTACTACAAATTATATCAAAATAAATAAATAAATAATTCTAAAAAATGAAAATACCTTCAATAAATTAGTGGAAATACATGCGTGTGGTATTTTTTTATTTTAAAAGTAAATATTAATAATTTTTAAAATTATATTATAAATATTTTTTATTTATTTTGTAGATAACTATCTTTGTTAAAGGTATTTATTTTAATTAAAAAAACGGTTAAAATATAAGATAAAATAATAGTTTTAATTTAAAAGAATAGTTATTTAATAAATAGTAAAATTAGAAATAGAAATGTAAATATAAATTGAAGAGTCCGTTTATATATAGGTACTATAAAAATATATAAAAGATATAGCACCAATGAATTATGTATATCAATATATCTATATTCAGTCATTCTTTTACTAAATTTTATTTATCAAATTAAAAAAAATTAAACCCTTTTTCACAAATTTCTTCACTTCATCAATGAAGCTTTAATTATTGATCTGAGATAGGATATTATTTCAAAAATGATCTTCATTCAAATCATTCAAACTAAATTCATTTTAATCCTGAAGATAACAGTAATACTCCTGCAAATCAAGGAAACTTAATAGATCATTTTCGTTTTTCAGAGTTTAAACTTTCATCAAAAGAAATGAAAACGTGTGGCCTATTAGCTCAGCTGGTTAGAGCGTCGTGCTAATAACGCGAAGGTCGCAGGTTCGAAACCTGCATGGGCCAAATTATTTTTCATTCATTTTTATGATGTCTTTGTTACTCTTTCATCCGTTATGATTATTTAACATTCTAAGCAATCTAACCAAATACTTCTTTCCAAACTCAAGTTTTACCTTTTACTATTTTTAATTAATATAATATATTTTGATGTGCACTTTTAAAATATTTTTATTTTGCATCATTTGATACATCTATTAGTTTTATCCATTATTCACTATGATCTTAATGAAAAAATCTTTCAATTCTTTAGACACTACATCCAATTAGTATTTACTATTATTGTTATGTTATCATTGCATTTTTCAAAAGCATCATATAATATACATCTTCATCTTCATAATGATTGTCGAATGTTATAAAGTAATTTATGATCCAATGTTCATAAATTAATAATGTTTGAAATTATTACACATTTTATAAGAGATTGGCAAGAGAATTATAGATTCCATAGTTAATTCAGTTTTTTTAATTGATTTAATTGATTTTTTATACATTCTTTATATTGAAAAAGAAGAAGTGCATTTTATAAAGTTTGACTATATTGTAACATGATAATTATCGATTAAGTTTTATGCACTTTTTTACTTGATATGTTTTAACTTACATCTCTATCGATTATTTACGAAAATGAAATGAGATGGATTTTTTTATATTCTAAGTCCACATAGTTAATCAATTCATAGTTGACTAATTGTACAATACTCAATTTTTCTTTCTTATAATTTTGCATCGATGGCATTTGTGCTTTTTAAATGCTCGTTCGTGAAGGTCACAAACTTTATTAAGAAAAAATGAATGAAGGAAAAAAAAAACCCGTTAAGATAGTCACTTCATAAGTTTTATCTTTGTATATTAAAAAAATAATTAAGTGTCCCTTAAAATCAACATAAATATATTTTTAAAATTATTATTACTTTAAAAAATACTACTTTATATGTCTTTTACGAATTAATTAGTAATATTCATTTGTCTAAATTAAAAATTTTAAGATTTTTAATTACAAAAAAAACTCAATTATTTATTTTGAACTTAGAATAAATTTCAAAATTTATATTCGTAAAAGAGAATTACAGTTTATTTTTTTTACTCCATCAATAAATGAGTTTAAATAAAAGTAATTTAAAATATTATTCTTAGAAATGATATATCAAATTAAAATATTTTTTATTAAAAGTAACCTTATTAAAAATTAAAACTTAACCTTTAAAAAAAATTAAGACTTAAGTTTCAAGTCGATAATCAATTTGAATATTTTTAGTTGAATGTTTACTATTTTTTTTTTTCCTTTTGAGTACTCGAAACTTTTATATGTTTCGATATAGTTATTATTACTCGGGTGGTGTAATTGTTATCTTACTTTCTGGTCTTGCTTAATTGTTTTCGTGTAAGAAATGAGATGTAACCTAATTAATATCAAATTGTTATTATGATTGATATGAAATGATGAGTGAGTTTTAGTGTTCTCGTTGAAAATGTGTTAAAAAATGAATTTGTCATGCTTCCTAATGACTTTTCACCTTATCATCTATAATGACTAAAAAATTGTCTCCATCACCCATTCTTGTTATCCAACACATTTTCAATGAAAATAATAATAGTCATTCATCATTTTACATCAACCACAATATAAATTTTATACTAACTACAAAACCTCACATTTGATAATATATGGAAACAAGTAAACAAACTCACGAAGTAAGATAACAACCACGTCACCCAGTTAACGAAAAATTAATCGACAAATATTCAATTGAAAAGTATAAAATTTTTGGATTGCTCCACCAATTCCTTCATGCATGTTTTATCAACTCTTGAAAGGACCACCTCCTATATACATATCTATGCTTTACTTAGTTTCAAAAAAAGGTTATTTAATCAAGACTAAATATGTATAACAAACTATTAGGATGTTGTTTGAAGAAGAGAAATATATGTAATACATGCATGAAGCGCATATAATGTTTATGTTTAGATTTTGAAATGATGGGACATGAAAATGTAAAATTTCATATTTCATATTCATATCTCTTATCTTCTTCTCCTTTTTTTTCTCTATTTTTATAAGTGTGTTTAATGTGTTTTCTTGAAAGGTACTCTCCCGTTACTTCAGATTTAAAGTGATATTGAAATGTACTTTCAGTATCTTTGATCATGACAAAAAGTGCAGAAAACTTGTAAAATGTTATAAGTTTTCCCTTGCATGTCTAGTTATATTAGTTGTGATATAATGTTGAAAGTTGTCATCAAACGAAATTTTGTAATATTAAAAATAAATTGTGTGGTTCCTTTTTATTTAAAATTAGTGATATGTTTGTTCACTTTTTTATAGTAGTAAAAAATAATAAATTATTATTAGTATTATTATAAAATTAAATATAAATAGTTTTTATAATTTTATTATAAATAGTTTGTATTTTATAGATAATTTTTTAATTAAAAAATATTTAAGTTTTAAAAAAATCAAGTTAAAAAAGCAGTTAAATTAAAAAAAATATCGGATAAAATTAATAAAATAATTATTTTGTTAAAAAATTATTTAAAAGGTAAAATTGGAAAATAAATATGAAAAAAAAAATCCTCTTTATGAGAATGTGAAAATATGTGAGATCTTTTTATGTTATTAATTGCTTGTTAACTAAATAACGTTTCCTACTCTTTATTATGTAATTTATGCTATGATTTTACTTTATAGACACCAGATAATTTTTTTTTATTGAACTCATCTTCAAATAGTGTGAAACTCTTTCAATTTTTCATTTTGAAGATATGGAGGTGCTTACCGATATTTTGTTTAAAGTATATTCTCATTAGCGTTTTATGTGAAACCCATACTTTTTGCCTAAAACACAACACAAACTCTCTTTCTTTCCACTCTCATCACGCACTGATACTTCATCAGCCCCTTCTCCATCCATAATTTTCTCCTCCTTCGGTCACAATTTCCTCATTCTTGCATTCAGGTCCTGGAAGTGAAGTCTCTATAGGGCTCTATGTGGATTCTCATCCTCCCCTCTTCATAGTAAGTTAAACCAACTAAAGCTCTTCCTGATTCTCCATACAAAATTCACCTCCTGTTTTTGGGTTAACTAGGTCTAATCCTTTTCCTGTAACACTGTGTTGCATTTTCATAGGTTGGATTGAGGTTTTGTGCCCTCACTATTGAGGTGGTGTCTTGTCAAGTCAAAAATCAGAAAAAGGTAAGGGAAGCTAACCATTTTCCTAAAATTCGGCTCTGGATTACATGATTTAGTATTGAATTCACTACAAGAAAATGTCTTATTAGTCACCAATTTTAGTGACTAAAAGTTATTAGTCACTATAGTGACCAATTTACATACAATTTTACAAAATTAAAATTTATTGGTTACTAAAATAGTCACTAATTGTCGCAACCGAAATCGCGAGGGAAGGCGAACCGAAAAAGAAAACGGGTTTAAAAAGAGATTTGGAGTCGCCACCATAGTTATTTCTGGAAAACTACGGAAAATCATAAAAATAAAACAAGTCTGCGAAAAACCAGATTTCAGATTCGGGAGTCAGTTTCGCGTAGGGAAGGTGTTAGCACCCTATAGCGCCCGTCCGAGGGCAATACCTTTAATTAAAAATGCAAAGTCGATGTGGTTTTCGAAATGTTAATTTTCCCCAAAAATAACAAGACAAAAATGTTAAAAAGAAACAAAAATATTTTTTAATTTTTTGGGCCCGAAAAGGATTGACCTTGGTCCTACGTATTCTCATTAAAAATGAGAAATCAGGGTTACGTAGTTCTTTAAAAGATATCTGAAAAACAAAGAAAATGATTTGATTTTTTTAGAGGTGAACTTGACAAGGACTGACCTTGCTCCTACGTATCTCACAATGGAGAATCTAGGATCACGTAGTTCTTAAAAAAGACTTTTTGCTTGAAAATGTTGATATTTTTGTATTTTGAAAATTTTGTATTTTTTTGGTGTTTTTTGAATTACTTGAAAATATGTGTCATATGACGCGAGCGGTCAAACAGACACTAAAAGAGAAAAGAAAAACTATTTTTGGTATTTTTGAAAATGAGTGTCACACGGTGCGGGCGACCGGACAGACACAATAAAGCAAAAGAGAACATTTTTCATTTTTAGATTTTCCTATTTTCTCTTTGTAATTTTTATAATTTAAAACATTTTTGTTTACTCTTTTTTTTTTGAGAAAAATAGATAAATAACAAAAAAGGATAAAAGAAAATTTAATAACAAAAAGAACAAAAGTGAAAGAAAGAAGAAAAAAAAATTTAATAATAATAATAGGGTGCATGAGTAATATGTGAGGTGCATGAAGTAAACATAAAACACAGGCCCAAAACAAGATAAACATTAATAGGGGTGCAAGGTTATCAATTATGGTGGTGCACGAAGTAAAACATGAACCAAGGGTGACAGGGGTGCGAGGTTAGTAAATATCAGGGGTACTCGTAGATAAAATTAAAATAGGGGTGCGATATAAAGGAAAAAGGGGGTGCACAGAGTAAAGCATGAAATAACTGTGGCAGGGGTGCGAGGTTAGTAAATATCAAGGGGTACTCGCAACAAAAATTAAAACAGGGGTGCGAGATAAAGGAAAAAAAGGGTGCATAGAGTAAAACATGAAACAAGGGTGGCAGGAGTGCGAGGTTAGTAAATATCTGGGGTACTCACAGCAAAAATTAAAACAGGGGTGCGAGATAAAGGAAAAAGGGGGTGCGTAGAGTAAAATGTGAAACAAGTGTGACAGGAGTGCGAGGTTAGTAAATATCAGGGGTACTCACAACATAAGATTAAAACAGGGGTGCGAGATAAAGGAAAATGGGATGCACAGAGTAAAACATGAAAAAAGTGTGAAAAGGGGTGTGAGGTTAGTAAATATCAAGGGGTACTCGCAGCAAAAAAATTAAAATAGGGGTGCGAGATAAAGGAAAAAGGGGTGCGCAGAGTAAAACAAATCCAATTTTTCTAACCCTAATGAAGTGAGCTCTCCCTCACGAGAGATGGAGTATAATAGGAGCAGGGAGGGGCCTAGGCCCCCCTAATATTTTTGAGTTTTTTCAAAATTATATATTCATTTTTTTCATTTTTAAAAATTTGAAAATTTGAAAATTATAAATAGTATATTTTAAAAATTGATGATAATTAAATTGTGTCTTTTTATTTATTTTATAAAATACAATATTTAATGTTAATAAATAATAAAACATAAAATCCAATATAATAAAAAATAAAAAATATTTAGGTTTAATTAGTCTTCTAGTATCTGATTTCGTCTAAAAATATCAAATTGCCACTAAATTGAAACAAAAAGAACGGGAATATCAACTTACATTTTTGAAAACAATAATCAAAAGAGTAATTAAACCAAATATTTATTAAAATATTTTTTATTTTCTTCTGTCATTGCCTTTTAAAATTTTGACAAAATTGTACTCATCTCTCACTATCATATGTTTTTTTTTTAAGAAAAATGAAGTTAGACACATACTCATTATGTTTACTCTCATTTCTCATCTGTTTCCTTCATTTCTCGAAGAAAAAAAATGTAACTCTCTCTTGTCTTACTTGATGATAAAATATTACTTTAATAGTTATTAAAATTATTTTTTATCTCATGAGCCTTTTGTATACTTACTTTTTATGATTATAGAAGAAAAAAAATCATGTATTATGTGTTTTTTTATAATCGGTTTTTAATTGTGACTTGATTATAATATATATTTTTTCTAATATATATGTCTCTCAATATTTTATTAGATTATGATAAATTATTTTTTAATATATTTAAAAAAAAAAGCATATCGATGAAGAATAAAATAATGAATTTATTTTGTAGAAGTAGTAAAAGGGAAGCTACACGTGAAGATGAAAACAAGTTAAATTATATTTCTTCACATATTTTAAAGTATTTAAAACATTATCTAATAATCCAATTTAACGATTCAATTGTTTTATAGAAGAATCATTTTTTAAAGTATTATACTAATGGTCAAATCAAATGATTAATAAATTATATTATTCTGGCCCCTCCAAAACTCTTGGTCAAAATCCGCCACTGTCCCTCACAAACACAAACAACTCCTTCTTCATCACCGCAGACCACCACCACGACTCCAACAACAACTGCCGTCACTACACGTCCCACCGCCGCCGGTCACCGTCGAAGGTGTCGCCGGCTAGAACAAGCCTCCCGAATCGCCTCTTTTCTTCTTTCTTCCCCCCGCGTGGCCACATGACGTCACCACTTCCCTTCACGCGAGACACCAACTCCCCGGTCTGTCAAAGTTGCCGACGACAGCGCTAAACCATACCAGAAGCGACGCTGGCCTCCGCGGTGTTCCAAGGTTCTCGAACCTCTTCTCGTGCGAGCCACACCGGGTTTGGAAGCTACGCTACCGAGCCTTACTGTCGTGCCCCAACTGTGATCGGAGCTGCCATCACTATCCCCTTTCGACTTATGCTTTACTGTTCCGAATTATGTTGGGTTGTGATGATGAATTTGGAGTGTTGTATTATCTTGTTTGTGGTGTATTCAAATTTTGGGTGGTGTTTGTATTTGTGTAGGTGGAATGGCGTTGATGATTCACGGTGGTATTGGGTTGGGGTTATGTGTTGTTGACATTGTAAGGATGACTCTTGCCAATCTCTTCAATACCTCCCCCTTTCTCAAAGATGTTACTTCTCCCATTTTGTAGTAATGCTTGTATTTCTTGAGCCATGCGAGAAGTGGAAAGGGTGGTTGCTTCCTGCACCATGGCTACCCTATCTCCTGTCCACCATAGACACCACCTTTCCATTGATCTATGCAATCTTCTCTCTCTTATTATTTTTTAATCTATTTTATTTTTTCTTAAATAATAAAAAGTAAAAAAGGAATATAAAGAAAATTGTAAATAAAATAAAAATAAATAAAATAAGATTAAATAGAAGAAAATAATAATAATAATAATAATATAAAATAAAACAAAACAAAATAAAATATAAAATAAAATAAAAATAGAATAGAATAATAACAAAATAAAATATAAAATAAAATAAAATAAAAATAGAATATAATAATAATAATAATAAAATAAAATAAAATAAAAGTCAAGTAAAGTAAAATAAGATGAAAAGAAAAAAACAAAATAAAAGTAAAATAAGATTACGAGAAAAAAAGTAAAATACATTATAACCCGGACAAAATTGGGTATTGACTGTGCCCTCACTATTGAGGTGGTGTCTTGTCAAGTCAAAAATCAGAAAAAGGTAAGGGAAGCTAACCATTTTCCTAAAATTCGTATGGAAATTCGTTCTGATGGCTCTGGATTACATTATTGAGTATTGAATTCACTACTAGAAAATGTCTTATTAGTCACCAATTTTAGTGACTAAAAGTTATTAGTCACTATAGTGACCAATTTAGATACCATTTTACAAAATTAAAATTTATTGGTTACTAAAATAGTCACTAATATAAATAAAAATTATAATTGGTCACTAATTTGTTACTAATTAATTAGAGACCAATTTAGTAACTAAGTTATTTTGGTAGCCAAAACTTAGGTAGCTAATTTTTAGTGACGAGTTTTCTTTGGTAGCCAAAACTATGGTAGCTAATTTTAAAAACCAATTTAGTGACCAATTATAATTTTATATTCATGATAGTAACTATTTTAGCAACCAATAATTTTTTTACTTTGTAAACTTGTATCTAAATTAGTAATTATAGTAATTAACAACTTTTAGTTACTAAAATTGGTTACTAATGAAGCATTTTCTTGTAGTGATTGATGTTTGGACTGCACAATTGGATGTGTGTTTGAATTGTACAAAGATTCTGGGCTCCTGCATGTTGGAACATATTAGAAATATGGTATTTTCACCTAGGCGAGTGGCTTTCGCATGAGCGAAAATAGCAGAAAATCAACCCTTGTTCATGCGTGAAGTCTCGCCTAGGCGAGCTGATTTCGCTTGAGCGAGAGACACTCTCGTCTAAGCGAAACAGCTTAGCCTGAGCGAGAGTTCGCCCAGATTTTTTAAATTGCCCACTGTTGGAGCCTCACTCAAGCGAGAATGACCCGCCTAAGCGAGATGGTCTCTCGCCTGAGCTAGATCTTCTAGCTTGAGCGAGAACCACTGCAGTTAAGTGTCTGATTCTCTGTTTTAATGAATGAAATTATGTGTATGAATGTGTAAATGTGCAACTAGCCTATTATATGCTTGGATTGTTGTTGCTAATGTTAAGAATGGTGAAAGTGTGGGTGAATATGGATCATGAGGAGATGTGGTTGAATTAGAATTTCAAGGGGAATTCAAAAGAGTATGTTAGTGTGTGTAAGAATGTGAGGACTTCGTATTGGTTGGTATCCTGAAACTCCAATAATCATTCACGCTCAGATAGAGCAGAATGGATTATGTCGTGAGGAGTAGTAGGAGGTCCTAGTCTTTGGACTTGATTAAGTCTTAGACGCGAAAGGGACTTACCCTGGGAGTGGTCGGGTGATAACTCCTTGCACCCAAACTTTGCAGAGTTTGGGGACCGTCACAGGTGCACACCATCAAGAGATCCAATGTCGCTTACATAATCTGGATATTGAGTCTAGAGTCATGTATTTGTGCTATGTTGTGGTGGTTTAAGTAAATCTGATGATTGTAAACATAATTGAATAATATTCATAATTTGAACTGCATGATTCCTCTTATTTAAGTTAGCTTACCCTTCTTGTCTATGTTTGTTTTTCTTGTGTGTTTTCTCTTTTGCAATGATCACCTACTATTGGTGTGAGCATAGAAGAATCCAGGTAAAGACACCCCTCTTGGATATGAGCTGATCCATGGCTTAAAATTATTCAATAGTAGTTATGGCTCATACATTGTATTAGGGTTTTTGGATGTTTTAGCTAACTCTTTCCAGTATAGGTTGTACATATAACTAGTGTCTTATATGGTAGTTTTGGATGACTGTACTAGCACTCTACAATAGTTTTTGTCCACTATCTGCTTTGTTTGATCATAATATAATGTTTTGTTTAATAGCGTAAAAACTATTAGATAGGAGTATATTTTAAAAAAAATTAGATAAAAGGTTAATTGTACCTAATAAATCTCTTGTAGTTTTGCAAGTAATTAACTATAAACAACCAAAAAATGTATTAAGATGCATAAGATATTCTTTTACTTATAAACACAAATTATTTAATATTTTTTTATTAAAAAAAATAATATTTTAAAATCAATGTGAAGTCGAGATATCATATTAAGGTAAAAGAAGAAGGTAAATATAAAAATGCATTTTCAGTTCCATTTTCATTTTTCGTGTTTAATGTGACTCTCAACAATTCAATGTTAACAACATTACTATTATGAAGAAACATATCAGTTTAGTGTTTCCCACTCTATTCGTATCTGTCAATTAACTTACTATATTTAATTTAAAAAATGGCAAAATATCCTTAGATGTCTTTATCATTCTTCTAAAAGAAAATAATATTCTTGATATGCTGCATATATGTTAGCGCTAGTGATTTTCTTGCAGTTCATCATATAATTTTGGCATTTTCATATAATATTTTGGGAAAGATATGATTTTGTCTCTCAAGACTTGATCATTGTTTAGTCCTTGTATTTTCAAAATCATTATTTTTAATCTTTATTTTTCAAGACGTTAAAAATAACAAACGACGTTACGTGTTATTTAACTTTTTTAAAGATTGACATTTTTCACAAAAATGAGAAAGTTTACTAAAAATATTTAAGAAATATTTTTCATTCTTATACAATTAAAGCATTTCTTTTATTATAAATGATATATATATATATATATATATATATATATATATATATATAAATTTAGAATAACTCACATTACTAAACCTAAGAAATTTTTTTCATTCTTACACAATCAAAGCATTTCTTTTATTATAAACTAGCATACACACCTGCACTATCACGCCTGTCTATGTACATTTTTTAAATATACGTGATATTATATTAGTAGGTGATGACAATGTAATTTTATTAAGTTAATATATAAAATAAAATTATATTTATTAAAAATAAAATAAAATATATGAGAAAAGATGAGAGAATAATTGTTGATAAATAGAGAAAAAGAGAATAGTAGAAACAGACAATTTTATAAAAATGTTTGTAAAAATAACAGTCAATTTTCAAATATTTAATAAATAATTATATTTTAAAGAATAAAATTGGTATTTTGAAATGTGAACACGAAAGAGGAAATCCTCTCTATATATTATTATAGATTATATATATATATATATATATATATATATATATATATTAATTTAGAATAACCCACATTACTAAACCTAATGACACGAATAAAATACTTAACAAAAAATGTGCATTCGAGAATTACTTCGGAACATGATTAATTAGTTCATACGAAAACTATAAGAAAAAAGAAGAAGAAGAGAATAAAATAAAAAAAGTTCTTAGTTGAACCTTGTTTATTAATAGTTACAAACATTATTCCAAGATAAAAATAAGAAAAAGTCTCCTAACCAACCAACAAACCCCACTGAACTCATAATTCATAAACTAAACATGATATATAAACTCCTAAATTACCTAAAACAAGTAAATAATAATAATAATAATAATAATAATAACATAAGATATCAATAGTTTGGTGGTTGATTAAGATCAAGGTGAAGATTTGCATGACTGGAACTACCAGCACGATGTTTTTTGTGAAAAATCATGTGACCATTTAGCTGTCTGTCGGAATCAAAAGCTTTACCGCATGTACCACAAACGAAGCTTTTAGGAGGCAAATCACACTTCACACCATCACACTTCCAACTAAGACCCTTGTGGATAGCTAAACCGTGCTTGCTTGTAAACTTTTTCCCACATTTCTCACATTTGTAAGGATGAGAATCAAACATCTTTATCTTACTTCTTCTAATCTTATGTTTGTGGAATTCAAATCTGGATAATCACATGCAACAAACAAACAAATCACCACACCTTTAAATACTTCAACAACTACAACACAAATCATTCTATTTCCTAATAAATACTTAATCACGATTATAATTATGTTGTGCGTGATATAATCTTTTTTCACAACTATCTACTTAATGCCCCGTGTTTTGTCTTATTTATGACTATTCATAAGGGGAAAATTAAAATCTTTAGGGTTAATTGCCAATATACTGTTTTATAGATTAAAGGTTTCGTTTTTAATTTATTTTCGATTTCAGTTTATAATTTAACTCAATCATTGGATAATTTTGTGGCAAAATATTTTTTTAAATTTTAATAACATTCTAAGAATAAATTAGAACTTTAAATATAAATCAATTTTTCCCTTTTAACCTTTGATTTAACATAATTTTAATAATCTTTAAAAGACTTCTGAAATAGGGATGACAAATAAATTCGTCTCCGTAGATATTCCTTGAATCCGTCCCCGTTTTGATGAAGAATCCTCACATTAATTAGATATGGAAAATTTCTGACTTTTTCAATTGGATATGAAGATGTACACATCCGTCTCGTCCCTGTTTTTATACCCGCCAAAATATTCGTCCCTACCATATCTCCATCTCGATTTAAATTATTAGTCAATTAAGTAAACTTACTTTTTTATATATATATATATATATATATATATATATATTTTCAACTTCGAGTAGTTTTATATTTGTAATTTTTTAAATATTTATTAAATAATTTTCAAATATAAATAAAAATCATTGAAAAGAAAACAACATCTATTACCATAAATACAAATGATTAACATTCTACTAAAGATGCTCAAGACAAATTTTTCATTCTTACACAAATTAATTAAGTTATAAGCATTTGTTCTATTATTAATGATATACTTTTTAAGTTTAGAAGAACCCACAATTTTAAGATACTAGTCCATGTTTTTCTGAACGTCATTTTTAATTAGAAATTATAGTTTAAAACTTCACAAATATATAATATTCATAATAATAACAATGAAATAAGTTTGTAATGTAAACAGTAATTTAAGAGTAAAAATTCATAATCTGCTATGATTTTATTTGGAAATTAATAATTTGGTGATTGATTAAATCATCACGAGCCACATCAGATTTACTGTTACGTACTACCTGCACCACATATTTATGAACAACTTTAATATTTTTTCACAAAAAGTATATTTAATGTCCCATGCTATTTATTCTTTATGACTATTTATAAATGGAACAAATGTATCTTTAGGGTTAATTGCCAATATACTATTTGCTGGCTCAAAGGTTTTGTTTTTAATGTATTTTCGATTTCAATTTATAATCTAAATCAATTATTGAATAATTTTGTGGCATGATATCCTTTTAATAGCTATCCATTTTTACCTTTTAACTATTTCAATTGTTTTAAGTTTCAATTTCCATTCCGTTTTCTAACAAAAAAAGAAACATCTAAATAAAAAAAATTGATCTAAAGAAGAACAATGAAGGATAGGAAGAAATCATTACAACCAGCAAAAAATGATTTAATTAAAAAATATTGATGTATATTGTGCATACATTATTTTTTTTTTAATAATAATCAATTTCAGTCATAGAAAATAATTAGTTAATATGGTAATCAATTTAAATACTAAATTAAAAATTATTGGTAACTAAATAGTTTATATTATAAATAATTGATAATTAAAATAGATTCAATTATGAATTAATCTACAAATTGGTCATTAACATCACATACCAAATACTGGTTACCAAAATTAGTCTATAAATTCGTCTCCAAATGAATAATTAGAGACCAATTATTTTGTTAGCCAAATTTTTGGTAGCTAATATTAGTGACGAATTTAACTTAAATATTAATTCACAATAGAAACAACTACTTAGAGATCAATTATAACTTTTTTTATTTATAAATTGGTATCCAAATTGATCATTATAATAACTAGTTATTTCACTCATTAGAATTGATCATTATTTAAAGATTTTTCTCATAGTGATATAAATTAATTATTATTATTATTATGATTATTATTAAATATTGATGAATGTTATTAAATTTTAATTTAAGTAATATAATATATTTTGTTTTATAGTTTTTATTTTAATGTTGGTGGTGAATAAATATTTTTATATCACTTTTTACTATAAAACTATAGTATTATATTTTTAATTAATATTGATTTTACTTCGATTCAACTATGTAGCCTTCAAATATTGCGTTGCGTTGCAAGGCTGAATAACCGTTTTAATTTTAAAAATATTAATTTCATAAACTTGATTTTGTCACTATTTTTAACTGTATTGTAGAGAAGTAAAATCAATTATCATATCCCATTATTATGAAACACTGAAAAAAGATGACTTTCAAAAAAATATTATGCAAATTGTCATCATTCAATGGTACATTAAATTCTCTATCAAGTTGGTTTTATTTTATTTTATATAATTTAGAGTTATTATATCATATTATGTATATTTATTTTGTGAATCAACTATAATATATTATTTATTTTTAGTCTTCAATCTTTTCAAAAAGACTAATTCAACATAAAATAATATCATACCATTAAAACAAAAAAAAATTATAGATTTAAAAGAACTAAAAAAGTAATAAGAACCCAAATGAAAAAGCGATACCTGTTTGTTGATTGTTCCGAGGTCCACCAGAGATGTCCCAACATTATTACTAGCACTAACTTCACATCATTAATTAATTAATTAATTAATTAATTAATTAATTAATGTATATTATTTAATTGTGTTTCATGTACCATATCATGATTATATGATATATACTTTTACTTGTGTTTATATCATTATTATTTCTTATTCATCATAAAAAATAATTTTTTTTTAAATAGAAATCAATTTTTTCCTTTTAACCTTTGATTAACATAATTTTAATACTATTTAAAAGACTCGTGAATGTTATTGTAGTGTGATATTATCAAAATCATATCTTTAAAAGAAGTTAATGCATGGAATGAAGCAATAATGATAATTGCATTTCTATCTACCAATAATTACTTATACAATATTCAAACTTCTTTATTAAACATACTGATAAAAAATTGTACCACACACTTTGTAAATTTCACCATCGCCAAATTGAATAGTGTCTTTATATATATATATATATATATATATATATATATATATATATATATAT
>Ga0209589_1005046_pt1 | contig 22578 bp, 18 predicted proteins | sample CowpeawhiteBW_FD_187525 | JGI IMG/M metagenome (GOLD analysis project Ga0209589, IMG submission 187525) | Root nodule microbial communities of legume samples collected from California USA - Cow pea white BW (SPAdes) (version 2) | ecosystem: Host-associated > Plants > Roots > Nodule | place: USA...
CTATTAATAAGTACACCTCAAAAATGTAATTGGTAACTTCAGAAGGCTAAGCCTTGCCAATTGAATTTGAATCCAATTAGAAAGATACATGAGCTCAAGCATTAATACATCTCCTGAAACAAAAAAAACTGTGTACATTTGAAACAAGTGACCAAAAGTTAGTTCCTCCACCATAAAACCTTGTGCACATTTTGTCATTGAATTGAATAATGACAGCACTAAGCATATCTTCCAAAATTTGATCATTTTATCTTTCGTAGAGAGAAGGCAGAGGGCCCATCAGCTGTTAGGCACCATCTGATTTTGTCGATCTTTTCTTCAATCTCCAAACTCTTAAGATAGTCAAACTGCAGCGAACATCATACAAAATCATTATTGACACTTCTAAGCCATAGGATCTTAGGGCAACATTAGTAGGATAATGCAGCCAACTCCGCACAAACTGATAAAACGCATGAAATTGTCACTCAATTGGCCATTACTTTGGAAAGCTGCATTTGTCTAAAAAGTTTCAGTGATTTCAGTCCCACATAGGAAATGAATATTTGTTGAGACTGAGATATGCTAATAAATAACTAGTCAGACAGCTATGTAAAGTATCTTTGTGCTTGGGGCAATGACGCAGCTAGTGAGTTTCTAACCTAGGCGCGTCTATTGCTGGTTGAAAACTATTTCCAAACCCCCTGGTTGAAAACTATTTCCAAACCCCCTCTTGGGCCTGGGTTCATTCTGGGCTAAATGTGAATAAAGCAGTTCTCATGTTTTTCATATTAGTATTAGAATTTTATTAATATTGGAGTTTTTTTACACTCTTTTGACAATTAATAATTTATTAAATTTTTAAAAATTAGTTTTTTGTAAAAGTGGTTATTTTTGTTTTCTCTTTTTTAATTTATTTATCAATGGTTATTTTTTCTTCTGTTTTTATATATTTTATTTTATTTTTAATAAATATAATTTTAGTTTATATATTAACTTAATATTATTAAATATTATAATATTACATATATTTAAAAAATCATACATGCAATATTGCTTAGCACATGGTCCAAAGTCCACATCACATGTGTTTACACTAGTTTTGTAATAATAGGAACTGAAAAAATTATATGATCTAGTCCAAAGTCCACATCGACTGTGTTAATGTATGAACATATATAGGATCGTTATAAAATACTGAAATACTCTACTCTTTGATAGATTCAACGGAGCCATGAGTTAAACACATAGCGAACTATTCTTTCGCCTTTTACTAAAGAATACCGTGTGTTTGTCTCGCTAAATGGCATACGCCTATTTTTGAAAGAGCCCTTCTAAAGGGTCTCTGCAATTTTAGTTCAAATTTGGGTCTATTTAGTAAATGTGATTCTGTTTTTCAACAATTTAATCATACAACAAAAGTTGAAAACATAGAGTGATATGATTATATAATATCTACCCTCTTGGCTCCCTGATTGCAACATAAACAAATTCTTGACAAAAGCAACTATAGATTATAATTTTCAGTCGCCATGTGAAGGGCCAATTCTTCAAGGATCACATAAACTTCTTCCAAACTCAAATGGACTGAATTCCCCGCTGAAAACATGTAAATTTTCTTTTGCACCTCAATCCAACTCTGACCAGGTACTTTTTTAAGACCTTTTGTCCTTGCTGACACCCTCACTCTTGCGAAGTCATCCCACCTTCCATTTGCAGCGTATATATTGGACAGCAGCATGATGCTCCCTGTTATTTTTGACTTCAGGGTAAGGATTTGTGATGCTGTTTCTTCTGCAATGTTCATGTCTCCATACATTCTACACTTTAAAAGAGCTCCCCAAATATACTCATTAGGTACAATAGGCATGTTTCGAACAATATCAATATCAGTTGCTTCCTTCAAAAGACCAACACGACCAAGGAGGTCAACCATGCATGCATAATGCTCTACATTAGCTTCAATCCTAAACTTTCTGGCCATCTGATAAAAAAGGTTACGACCAGCGGCAACAAGTCCAGCATGACTGCAAGCAGATAGAATAGCCACAAAAGTGATGTTGTCTGGCTTCATTCCTGCTCCCTTAATACTATCAAACACTATATGTCCTTCCTTGAAGTTCCCGCACTTCATATACATGTTAATCACTCCATTTCCCACCAATATATTTTCACCCACCAAATTCCTAATGGCATAACCATGGAGTTCCCTGCCAACGTTCAATGCAGCTAACTCCGCACAAACTGATAAAACCATGAAATTGTCACACAATTGGCCATTACTTTGGAAAGCTGCATTTGCCTAAAAAGTTTCAGTGACTTCTCCCCAAAGCCACTAATCACCGCACTCCAACTTATAACATTAGGCCTCACTGGGGATTGACCACCTGTACATGACTTCTCCATCTGAAAAAATGCTGCATAGGACTCCTCACACAATCCAGATTCAGCATATTACAATATCAAAGCATTCCAACTGACTAGGCTCTTGTTCTTTATATCCAAAAATACCCTTTGTGCATCCCCCAAATTTTGGTGCTTCCCATATGTACCTATCAGAGCATTCTTCACAAAGAAATAATCTTCATATCCACCTTTAACAAGTTCATGGATTTCTTTTCCCCAGTCAGTAGCACACACAGACAACATCACGACCAATGCTTCGGCACTGATGTCAATTGTCCTTGTCCTCGTCCTCATCAACTTAAACAACTCAACAGTTTTGTCATAAAGCCCACATCTAGCATGACCTGATAAGAGAGAGGTCCACGTCACCACCGAATTCGGCTGCAAACCTTCCAACTAACTCCATCCTCTTAAAAATCACACAAGCACCAAGAGAATCACAGTTGAAAGTATAACCTGAAACCATAGTACTCCATGAGACTAGACTTCTAACAGACATTCCATCGAACAGTTGCGAGCATCTCCATTAGCCCGTGCTTCCCATACACTTCACCAGTCACATAAATTTCTGTACATACAATACTGCAGCTGCAGCTATGCATTTATATGTTCTAAAAAATATACATGCCATTGCTATGAAAGAAACCTATTGTTTATTAGTGACTTCAAAATACTATTGCAAAGACTTAAAAAAAACAGGAGGAATGCTGCTATCAATCACTGAAAAAGCCGGTAATTCAGCAAGTTGAAAATGGTCTAGCAACAACAGACTGGTACATTTGCTAAGTCCCACATAGGTTATAAGTATTTGTTGAGACTGGCAAATGCCAATAAATTCCCTGACAGACAGCTAGTTAGACTATCTTTGCGCTTGGGGCAATGATGCAGCTAGTGAGGTTCTAACCGAGGCGCGTCTATTGCTGGTTGAAAACTATTTCCAAATCCCCCTCTTGGGCCTGGGTTTATCCTGGGCCTTCGAGAATTTCTGGAAGGGCTCCCTTAGGGGTAAAGTCCTATAATTTCTAGTTTAAACTTTTAGACATGTATCTGAGTAATGTTGAGAGAATGCTTAATTTTAAAACAACTATAATTTCATAGTTTAAACTTTTAGACATTTGTTGTATTTGAGTAATGATTTTGCTTTTTGAACTTAAATAATTTAGATGATAAGTTTTGTGGGAGATATCCATAGTGTAGTGTCTTAGATAGTACTTATTCAGTTACACCTTAATTATTGAGTTAAATGTGAATTAGTTGTTCTAGGGACGATTAATTTTAAAACAATAGAAACTGAGTATATTTAAAATTCATTTGTAAGAAATTTATAGCATGCTTGTTTATCTGTTTGATAATTTTTCTTGACAAGATGATTTTTATATCAAATGTTTCATGACTCTTTGAAAGTGGTGTTTAAAATTTAAAATATGTAACAATTATTTGTGAGAAAATTTAAAACTATAAAATATAAATAACTATGAAAAAAAAAGTTATAACATTTTTCTTTGATTGATAAATTTTCTTTATAAACTATTCAATAGTATTTTTATAAAAAATGTTTTACAACTCTTTCAAAAAAAAATGATGTTTAATTATTTTATAATAATAGAACCCGAAAAGAATTGATCCAAAGTCAGAGTAGAGATCTAATTAAAATTTTATATTAAATGCATATTAAAACGCGTGTCTGATTGAATTAAAAAAATCAATTAAAATTGAATTATGTCATGACTTAGTTAACATGTCTGATCGAAGTCCACATCGACTACGGTATCGTAAGAACAGAACTAGGATCATTATATAATGGAAATGCACTTCATTGTCTTCTCACGGAGCCATTAGTTAAACACATAGCGAACTATTCTTTCGCCTTTTACTAAAGAATACCGTATGTTTGTCTCATTAAGTGGCATACACCTATTTTTGGAAGAGCTCTTTAAGGGCTCTGCATATAAGTTCAAATTTTCAAATTTTGGTTTCATTTATGGAACTCTTTAAGGATCTGTTGTGATGAATCCTTAGTGGAAGGTTCTCAGTAGTCCGTCTATCCAAACTACACGTTTTAGTGAAACAATATTAGTAAAACCAGCTTTCATGTCAAACTTCAAACAATGAAACTCTGGGATGGTATGGAGCCAACTTCTTAACAGATGTTTTGTCCACTTAAGAGGACATTGTTGACAACTCTATGGCATCTTGTTTACTGTGAAAAAATAAAACTATAGAAGGAAGAGTTCAGAAAAGAAAAAAAAAAGTAAAAGATAGAATTCATAAAATACAAACTAAAGAAAAATTTCAATAAAGACACGTCATCAACACAAGCACGGGATACTAAGTTAACAAGCAAAGACTAATATTTGCATTGTTAAAACTGAAAGACATAATCGTACTCAGGAAAATTCAATAAATACTAAGGAGGAGTACATAGAGAACAATAGTAATTAATGAAAATAGACGTATGCCACTTGTAGTGACAAACACACAGTATTCTTTAGTAAAAGGCGAAAGAATAATTCGCTTTGTGCTTATCACATGGCTCCGTGATCATCATCTTAGCAGTCTCTTCGTATTGTAGTATGATCTGACTTTACAGTACCACTCGATGTGGGCTTAATCAGAAATGTAAATTTGAGCAATGCACCTGCCCTGGTTCAATAACAGAGTCTATGAAGTAAGTGTTTTAAAATCCTACCCATGTTTCATTTAACTAAATTGCTCACAAATTTAATCACTGAGATAGTCTTTGAGAATATTCTTGGCCGCATCTCCGAATTTAAATTTAGTGTCTCACTCATTGAAAGCACCACAAAGAGCACTCTTCACTGTAAACTATAATCAAACAGTCCTCACCACATTGATTAACTGAAAACTTAAAACTGATATTACATAGCCCTCCAAACAAGAGCCTTCTTTCATAAACAAATGTTGCTTATTATGACAATTACCAGGTTCTTTTTAATAAGAATAGTTCTCACATTTTTACCACCAAATTTTGGCTTGCATTCTGGTAACTCTTCAACGTGACTTCTTAGCTTGTTACATTCTCAGTTTATAGTTAGCCCAATTAGATTAGTTTCAGCCCTTCCAAATGGGTATGCAGATACTGTGCACCCTGAAGGCTAAGAACCGTTTACTGGTTTAAGGTCTTTAATCTTAGAGACTCTGCAAAATTTATCTGTAGAAACAAAGTCATAGAGAGGTCATCAGAGTGCATCCCCTACTTCCCATTCCAAGTGTACTTTAGTTCTCATTTTTTTTTTATGTATGAAGATATACTTTTTTTGTTGTTGTTGATCATGTACCTCTATTTGTGTTCTAAGAATCCAATTGTTAAGAATTAATTCATGATGCATTGAGTACATTACTTTGATTGTAATAAATCTTTAACCTAAGAGTCTATAGATAGTCTTGTGGATTTACCAGAGAATAAATCCATTATCCATATGAAGTAAAAGGCGATACATACTGCTTAGAAAGAGAGACAAATTTGTGTAACGTTTCTATATACGAAAGAGGTGTGAAAAATGTAACATGATTGGATGTGACATATATTTTTTCGTTGGTGAAAGATCTAAAATCATTCTATATTGGTTGTGAATTGAAACTAAATCCGAAATGAAAATAGTTCAACTTGAAGTATCCATTTTATTCACCAAAAAGAAGAAACACCGCCAATTCATCAATGGAAAAAACTCCGAGTCTCCAACGCATGCAGCTCTCTCGTGATCAAAATTATTATGCTGCCTCCTAAGCACAAAATTTCAACAACTTTTCTCACCGACCACCGTAGTAAATAAAAGAAGCAATGTAAACAGACACGAGACTGGAGTTTGTGACTAGAAAGCAAAATCACGTGTGAGGTTAAAAGGTATGGTCTCAAAAAACAGGACATTATCGAAGGATGTAACAAGTTCATGTGTTCTCATTTAATAGCGATGCTCAACTTCGATCCTCCTCCATTGGTAGGGTGATAAGGGGTCATTTCAGTTGCCATATTAGTTCGACACTTCAACTTATAAATATAACACATGCACAGAAGAAAGCCACAAAGAAGGTTATTGTTAGCCACACAAAGATGAATATCAATAGCACAAAGGGACTTCTTGCACTCTTTGCGTTTGTGTTCTTTGCATTGGGTAATGCACAAAATACCCTTGTGCCAGCAATCATAACATTTGGTGACTCAGCCGTGGATGTTGGGAATAATGATTATTTGCCTACCATTTTCAAGGCAAATTACCTTCCTTATGGAAGGGACTTTTTCAACCATCAACCCACTGGGAGGTTCTGCAATGGGAAACTAGCCACTGATATTACTGGTGAGGAAATAAACCTAAACTTTAAACTCACTCTGATTCGTTAGAAATAATGTTTCATTCTTGTGAAAACAACGTTTCCTTTTGCAGCTGAAACGCTGGGTTTTAAGAGTTTCGCACCTGCATATCTTAGCCCTCAGGCTTCAGGGAAGAATCTTCTCATTGGAGCAAACTTTGCTTCAGCAGCCTCTGGTTATGATGAAAAAGCTGCTATTTTGAACGTAAGTTGGGAATGAATATCGTTCGCACACACTCTGGAAAACTCACATATCTTTGAAAATTTATGTTTTTTCCTTGCAGCATGCGATTCCATTGTCTCAACAGTTAAAGTATTTCAAGGAATATCAAGGCAAGTTGGCCAAGGTTGCTGGTAGTAAAAAAGCAGCGTTGATTATTAAGGATGCGCTGTACATATTGAGTGCTGGCAGTAGTGATTTTGTGCAAAACTATTACGTCAATCCTATAATAAGCAAAGCCTTAACTCCTGATCAGTATTCTGCATACCTTGTGGGTGCATTTTCAATCTTTGTTAAGGTATTTTACTTTGTTACTGTTACTGTATCTGGAAAAATGAGTCATAATCTCATCAAAACAGAAAAAGATTATTCTAAAGGTGCTTTGTTTTGAACACAGGACTTGTATAAATTGGGAGCTAGGAAAGTTGGAGTGACTTCACTCCCACCTCTAGGGTGCCTACCTGCTGCAAGAACATTGTTTGGTTTCCACGAGAATGGTTGTGTCTCGAGGATCAACAATGATGCCCTAGGATTTAACAACAAAATCAAAACAGCTGCAGCAAATCTCCAGAAGCAGCTTCCTGGTCTTAAGATTGTTGTGTTTGATATTTTCAAACCTCTTTATGAGCTTGTTCAGTCCCCTTTAAAATCTGGTAATTGATACTTAACTTGAGTAGAATACAATACAATCACACATGACTTTGATCTCTTGGGGTAAAAGCATGGTTCTTATTCTTCTATGCTGTCTTTTGATGTTCTATATATAGGTTTTGCCGAGGCAAGGAAAGGTTGCTGTGGTACTGGAATAGTGGAGACAACATCTTTATTGTGCAATCCAAAATCACCAGGAACTTGTTCTAATGCAACCCAATATGTGTTTTGGGATAGCGTCCATCCTTCACAAGCTGCTAACCAAGTTCTAGCCGATGCATTGATTCTACAAGGCATAGCCCTTATCACTTAAGGGCTCATGGAAATGAGGCAAAAGTTTATTAGTTCTCGATTCCGGAGAAGCCAGTAATATTGTAGTATTTAATAAAATCTTGAGAAATTTCATATGAACTCATCGTGATAATGCATGTAGCAATGCTTATATTTATTTGTTCTTTTTTATCGCTTTCTCCAAAATTAAATTAAGGTCATAGTGAAAATCTGGAATTTGAAATGAAATTGTTGCTGCAGCTAAGCTTTCCATTTTACATTCATAAGCTCATACCTAGCAATCGTGAACACGATTACATAATGCAGGTATAAGTCAGAAGAACACGATAGACATAGTCACTTACCTGATATTTTAAAATTTTCCGATGACCATGATATCACTATGATGGGATCATGGACACGGATAGGACATTCTTATGGATCACGAGCGAACTAGGCTTACAGTTAAAATAGAATTTTGCAATTTTTGCATAATTTTTTGTTTTTCCACAATTCTTTCACGCAACTATACAAATTTTCAAAATGATCATTTTTTTTTCCTCTAAAATTGACTTCCGAAATTTCCGGAATAGTATTTCCAGAACAAAATTTTTGAAATAGAATTTTGAGAATCAAATTTCCGAAACAGAATTTACGAGATCATATTTATGTATCACATGCAATACATTTTGGAAAAGGTTTCCCATAATAGGATTTCCGGAACAAACCTTCTGAAATGCGAGCAATGTCTTCCGTAACAAGTTTACCACAACACTCCGATATGAAATATGTTCCAAAAGATTCGAATGGTATAATCCATACAAATAATTACATTCTAAAATCCGTAATGCAAATTTAAATTTTGAATTTTACAAATGTAATTTTGCAGTACAGATTATACAATTTGAAATTTAATTTAATTTATTATTCATTATCATTTCCTTTCTCCACCTTCACATTTTTTATTACCAAACCAAGTGATAGCCCATTAAGTCAAACATCAACATTAAAAAGTACAAAAACGTAAAAATTCTGGTATAATTGATAATGCAAAATTACATTTACAGATTGTATAGTCTAGAAAATACATTTTCTACGACCAAACCATATCTCATTGAGTCAAACATCAACATTAAAAAGAACAAAAATGTAAAAATTCCAGTATAATCGATAATGCAAAATTACATTTACGGATTGTATAGTCTAGAAAATACATCTTCTACAACCAAACCATATCCCATTGAGTCAAACATCAACATTAAAAAGAACAAAAATGAATCGCCCCACATCAACATTAAAAAGAACAAAAACGTAACAATTCTGGAATAATTGATAATGCAAAGTTTCATTTACGGATTGTATAGTCTAGAAAACACGTTTTCTACATCCAAACCATATCCCATTGAGTCAAACATCAACATTAAAAAGAACAAACATGAATCGCCCCACATCAACATTAAAAAGAACAAAAATGTAAAAATTCTAGAATAATCGATAATGCAAAATTACATTTACGGATTATATAGTCTAGAAAACACATTTTCTACAACCAAACCATATCCCATTGAGTCAAACATCAACATTAAAAAGAACAAAAATGAATTGTCCGACATCAACATTAAAAAGAACAAAAACGTAAAAATTTTGGAATAATTGATAATGCAAAATTTCATTTACGGATTGTATAGTCTAGAAAACACGTTTTCTACAACCAAACCATATCTCATTGAGTCAAACATCAACATTAAAAAAAACAAACATGAATCGCTCCACATCAACATTAAAAAGAACAAAAATGTAAAAATTCTAGTATAATCGATAATGCAAAATTACATTTACGGATTATATAGTCTAGAAAATACATTTTCTACAACCAAACCATATCCCATTGAGTCAAACATCAACATTAAAAAGAACAAAAATGAATCGTCTGACATCAACATTAAAAAGAACAAAAACATAAAAATTCTGGAATAATCGATATTGAAAAATTACATTTACGGATTGTATAGTCTAGAAAACACATTTTCTACTACCAAACCATATCCCATTAAGTCAAACATCAACATTAAAAAAACAAAAATGAATCACCCCACATCAATATTAAAAAAGAACAAAAACGTAAAAATTTAATGTTTAAAATGAATCACAAATCGCCCACCGTGGGGCTCAAACCCACGACCACAAGGTTAAAAACCTTGTGCTCTACCAACTGAGCTAGACAGACTTCTTTATAAATCAAAATCTATAATGCAAAATTACATTTACAAATTATATAGTCTAGAGAACACATTTTCACGTCTTTCATTATCAATTATCATTTTCTTCCTCCACCTTCACATTTTCTACAACCAAACCCCATATCCCATTGAGTCAAACATCAACATTAAAAAGAACAAAAATGAATGTTAATTATCATTTTCTTCCTCCACCTTCACATCTTCTAATGAATCGCCAAACTCACGACTATAAGGGTAAGAGCCTTGCGCTCTACCAACTGAGTTAGACGAGTTTCCTTACCTTTTATATCACAAATTATATAATCTGGAATGTAATTTTACATTACGGATTGTATAGTTTTTCATTGTTAATTGTCATTTTCTTCCTCCACCCTCACATTTTCTACAACCAAACCATAGCCCATTGAGTCAAACACCAACATTAAAAAGAACAAAAATGAATCGTTGCCTATTGAATCAAACATCAACATTTCATATTATTATAATATCTTCATTTATTTGAATGTACACTTGTAAATATTTTTTAGAGTGGAGATGGAAGAAGATGATGGGGTGGAGGTGGAAGAAGATGGGGTAGAGGTAAAGATGGAGATATGAGAGAAGATGGGATGGAGTTGAAGGTGGAAGAAGAAGAAATGGTGGAGGTGGGTGGAGGTGGAGAAAAATAAGTAGGTGTCGTGGGGGAGAATGATGGAAGAAGAGGAGAGCAAATTTGACTTTATAATTTACTTATGGGTTACTTATGGGGTACGGTAAAAAAATATGAGGGTGCAGGGAGAAATTCCCAGCCTTCTATTGTTCCTATTTTTCTTGTAAAAGACTCTGGTGGCTTGTCCGATGGGCCTTTAATGTGTTTGGACCCATGAGTACAAAGTGCATAGCATATAAGTCTTTTTATAGATTTTTTTACTTAGAATTTACAAATTTTGGAATTTAAATCATTACAACTTTTGATCCTTATACTCATCAAGTTGAGATTCTTCGTCTCTTACCGCTTCCACGTTTTCTATTTTATCAATTTTTTTGGTTGGAAATTGTGGGAATAATCCTACTCAAGATTTGTTTTCCATCACACCGGCTAGGACATGTACAGCCAGATTTAACGCCAGGATATGCAATTAATTAGTGCTAAAAACTAGCTATGATGTTATGCAAAGCCAAGTGCAGATGAAGCAAATGTCAACGATTTGAGCAATGATATATTAATACCAAAACGAGTTACCAAAGCCATGACAAATGACGAGGCTCGCGATTCTCTCGTTGCAAATTCACCCAATTTTAAATGGTGTTGTACCACGTCCCACATCATACACCAATCATGAATAAGAAGAAATTATGACAAATATCATTCTCCAAGTTATAAAATGCTGTGCTGTGGTAATCAGAACTAAAACTATGTATGTATCATGCATACGATTGAAAATGCACTTTTATTTAATACACAGATGGTGTCTGAACTACACCTGACGACTAATTTACATTGACTACTTCACCGTATATATTTCTAATGCATCAATGATAATAAGTTGCAAAAAACTAACTACATGATGCTGATCTACTACGTCTTTGTTGTCTAGCACTCACGCTAGAATCTTTTAAAGCTTCTGCGTATTTCTCCAAATTATTTTTTTCCAAGCCTAAGGAATCTGAGAAGGAACTACTTTTACGTGCACTGAAGTTCTTTGAGCTTTCCATGAAAGCGCTATCTGAATTTCTCCTATTTACTTCTTCCTGAGTACATGTCAACCTAGAGAAATCAAGGGAAGTTCTAGATGTGGCAATGGGAGTTGAAAACTCACTCCTAAGACCCTCAATTCCAGTTGAAGTACTTTGCTGTTGAAGATTGCTATTTTGACGTCTGATTTTTTCTTGTGATGAAACATGACTATGGTGATGACCACTGTCTTTACCTTGTATCAGTTGTCTAAGCTTGCTTAAAAGCTTGGTCTGGCTTATGGTGTTAGTTTTGGCTGCAGATGAATTATCTACAGAAGAAAAATCATCACACTCTCCAATGTCAGTGAGAGAAGAAGCCTGCGAGGAGGACCATTGATCTATATCAAAGTCCACAATGTTCCCTGGTGCATCAGCATTTGCATATTCAAGTATAAGCTGCTTGGCTTTCCTCTCAGACGTGGGGCTCAGGCTTCTGCTTAAGTCCTTTGCAACCGTTTTACCTGGTGGGGCTTCATAGTTTCTTAGTTCATATCGTAAGCAAGCATTTATCCACCGCATATATACTAATTCTTCAAGATCTGAACATCGATCAGAATATAGTTGCTCAATTTCCTTCTTCAAGTGCTCATTTTCTTGTTTAAGACACTCACTTTCTTGCTTCACAGCATCCACCTGCATCTCAAAAGCACAAGGTAAAGATTAGGGTCTGACAAGTAGTGAATGAAGGAAAGGTGTTGGTGATTATAATCTTCGTACCTCTGGGTCTTCCAGAACTGCATTAGCAAGGATTTGGGTAGAATCTAATCTTCGAACTAAGTGAGAATTTTCTATATGCAATCTTAAATTAGACTTCCTCAACTCTTCTGCTTCAGACTCGAGCTCCTTTAGCTTTTGCAGCTTTATTTGAATGTCCTGATCACAAGCAGCAGCATCTTTGCATTGTTGGTCTTGCAACCTGGAAACTTTTTGTTGAAGACTCATGATCTGCTCCCTGTTCTGTTCAACTTCACACCTAATTTTCTCATTAAGCAATTTTACTTGCGCTTTTGCACTCTCAAGTTCAGCCAGCACTTTTGTATGATCCGAGACCTGTTCCTTTAGTCTCAAATTCTCAGACTGTAAGGTCTTAACCTTCAGATTGAACATCTTTACCTCTACAGTACTTGCTTTCAATCTATTCTGGAGCTCCATCACTGCTGTTTCTTGCTCTCTAAGACCACAGTACTCGAGCAGTTGAACCTCAAGACTTTGTTCCCTGTCTTGAAGCATTCTAATCATGTTCCGGAGTTCAATTACCTCTTGCTCGTAGTCATCCTTCTCGGGATCTGCATATTCTTTTAACCATGGTGCTTCCATATTTCTTTTAGAAGAATTTCTGACAACTGAGGCTCCAAAGTCTACGACCTTAAGAAGATCATTAAATTCAGGAAGGAGGAACTCATCTCTATCACCATTTTGTGTACTGTCACGAGAGAGAGCAAGAGGAGAATTGCCAGTTATCACCCTGTTGGTGCAAGTTTCTTCCTGCAATCAAAGCAAAATTAAATAACCCTGTTTCAGTTTTTAAGTTTTCTTTTCAGAAAAACAAAATGGCCAACTTTATGTAATGTGTATAATTAGTTATGTTAATTAGTAATTGCATGTAAAAGTATCTTGCATACAAATTTATTTTCTTCCTAAAAAGTATCTTAGATACAGCACCATAATATGAAAGGTTTGAATGTTAGAATTCAGTTGCTCGACCAAAACTTTCTCAACTCCTTACTATACTCTAATTAGTTTCAACAAAAATTTTGTTATTTCTCTTTTGTACAATGCCCTTAAATTGAAAGAGAAATCTCTACCTCAACCTCTCCCTTTATTTATAGGAACATGCCTGGTTCAAACTATATCAGTCCATTAACCTAACCTAACTAATTAGTGGCTACTGTTACCTAAAACACTACTACTTTACTAAAAGATTTACACTTTTTAAATAGTTCACTTTTTTGTCGGAAACCTCAATATTGATAGCAAGGAATCAACGATAAATCCTTATTAAAATGACAGCTTTAAAAAATCAGAAAAATACTATTTCTCTCTGTGACAGAGTACATAGTTGTACCCCCAGAAGCAACTTACAGAACATAGAAAATTTCCTGCTGAGACGGTGTTGCAAGTACTTAATGCTGCCCCTATACCTCCTCCTGAATTAACCTCACTCTCGTGACCTGAGAAAGATAAAAAACGAAAAAAGACACTTATATTCATCATTCAAGAAAACAGAGGAGAAAAAGAGAGATGAAATATTGGTAAGGCAAAAACCAACCGAAAGAACCCCCCTTGCGTGATTTAGAGGGCTTGATTCTTCTGATTCTGAAGCGTGAGTAGAGAAATCCAGCAAACGAAAGAGCCAGAGCCAAACCAAATTTAAGCAGAACAGGCTTCACACCCTTTTCCTGTCCGATCATCATCATCCTCACAATTAATCTAATTTCTCTTTGAGCCTTGAAGAGAGACAAATATCGCATAACTTTCCATCATCATCATCATCCTCGTCCATCTCAAACCCAGAGAAAAAGCACAAGATTCATTTGTGGTTTATGCCTAGAAACACAACAAAGTCATAGATAAGCAAAGTTCACAATACATTATATTTACTAGAAAAATCATACAAGTGACCAGAAACCATTCACATATGAATCACAAGAAAGTCAAATCATGCGCGGCCTAATAGTAACTTGCTGGTTAGATTGATTCCACGCGTTAGTAACAGTAAAAAATAATAAATAAATGAATAGCTCATGACATAATCCATCGCTATCAAAGGTCAAAACTAAATGTCTGAAAGGGAGCATGACCAAGTAAAAAATTCAATTCAAATTATGAAACAAACAAAAAACGAGTAAAAGAAGATGAAGACGAATACTCAAAGGCCAACACAGGTTAACATGAGAAGGCAACAACTCAGGTGAGTAGAGGAAAATCTGCGAATTTGGAGGTTTACTTAAATGTGATGGACGTTGTCTTTTGGCAAATAGCTTTGGTTGCGTGAGGTTGTCCCCATCATGGCCAAAACAGCAATTGGGCATAATCGAATTTTTTGAAAAATTGTGTCTTTATATATACCAAGAAATGTTGGCCATTGATTCTTGTCGTGTGTAGGAATGGTGAAGACGACGTGGAAGGTGGGCCATGTCAGCGAGAGAAACAGAGTTGAAATTAAAGAAATTGGAATTATGAAGAGAAAGAAAGGAATAAAAATGAAGATTCGATATTCGATCCATTCTGGTTATACCGGGTTAACAGCGAAACCATTACTGATTAGAAACTGAAAGGCCAATATAATATTATGGTTATGGAAAAAGAAACGATAGGATATATTAATGTAAATATTTTTATTTTAATCAAAAATTTAAATTATTTTATTTATTTTCCTTGAAATATTGTAATACATTGTTTTAGAATTTTAAAAAAATATTATTTAACTTTTCGTTATGCAAAAAAGAAACAATCGTTTTAATAATTATTATTTTATTTTAATTTTTTTTTATCTACTTAGGTTCTCATTATATTTTCCTGCGAAATAATCTGAGCAAGTGGAACATATGAGAAAGTATATATATCTACTTTTTATCATATCAATTTAAAGAAGGAAACTATATTTTCCTCCGAAATATTCTGAGCAAGTGGAACATATGAGAAAGTATATATATCTACCTTTTTATCATATCAATTTAAAGAAGGAAGTATATACATATAATTTTTTATCATATTAATTTAAAGAAGGAAGAAGGAAGTATATACATAACTGTGTTATATGTATTCAAAATCATCTCAGCTTATACTTATACATCTTTGATTATTTAGGCCTATAATGACCTAAATCTTATGGGTATCTAATGACTAGAATCATTTTGGTATGTAATAACCAAAATCATCTTAGTATGTAATAATTTGAGTCTTCTTAGTTTAGATGATCTTGGAGTATGTAATGATTTGAAGTGACGGATCTAAGACCCTAAGTCGGTAGAGATAATACACTAATGTGGAGAAAAATTGATTTTTTTTTTCATATATTTAGTAATAATTTTAACAAAATCAAGGGCGTAGTTATCCATCCTCATGTACGTGTAAGTCTATCTTAATCTCGACCTATTGTGACCTAGATTATCTCGACGTCATCATGTTGTAGCAATAATTAATAACTAAAGCGTATTACAAAAATCCTTAAACATATTAATCGTGACAATTATTTGTATGGCCTAAATCCGATTAAGTAAGAGCCCATAAACCCAGTAAAAATCATATGGTTCATCAGATTACTTATGTATTCATTATTACAACATTTATGTATTTGATACATTTGATCACCGTCTCTCGAACTTAAATAAATATGACCTAGAACATATTGATTTTAAGGTATAAAGCTGGTAGCACAATTCCCTTTTGAAACTACATCAAAGTCCTATTACATATCTATTTGAAAAATAAGAATTTGTTAAAATGAATTTCGGGGTCTTTACATAGTAATTTCTATCTTGTAAGAAAAAAATGTTTAGGTGATAAAAGTGGAACATGTTTGATTCATCCGTACTTTTATCATTAAAAGAAACAAAGTATAAATAAATAAAAACTTTTTTTTTAAGTTGTATGAACTCCTTAAAAATGAATGTAATTCGGTGTTGAAAACAAAAAGAAATTAAATTAAAAATAATACACACACTGAATGCACATTTCTTTATTAGTTGCGTGTATTTAAAGGTTTATAAAATTTGGATATAAAGTCAAATAAAAAGCATTTTTAATCGTAAACAAATATTTAAATACTTTATATTCCTCGTCTCTTACTTATTATTTGAGTTATGGGTAACTAACAAGTTTAGTTGTAATCAACTTATACATTAACATAAATATTTGAGAGCTAGAAAGGTAAAACTAATTTACATTGAAAAAAAAAAAACGAAAATAAAGAAGATGAAAAAAAAAATAACAACAGTAAGTTGCATCATGACTTGAAACGACTTCTAATAGGGACCAACGTTATAAAATGATTGTGGGGAAATTGAAGAAACGGTCAACTATGTTAAAGCTTTGAAACCTTTCCATAAGAAAAAAATGTAAAATAAGAAGGGAAAATGCATGGAAAAGAGGAAGAAAAGAAGTTATGTACCAACCAAAAGTCATTCCAGTAATGACACACAATGGAAGATGGTTGTGCACGACTCATGATAAAACTGTGAAACATAAATTAATATAAATATTAAATTAATTATTAATTTAATTCTAATACTCTGTTTTTTAAAAATCTAAGTGCGACATATAATTTGAAAGATACAACTTGTCAAATTAAAAAAATTTAAGATAAAAAATATTAAATTTTTTATACGTGACAGAGTCTGATTTTGATATTATATAGATTTAATTTTAAAATAATATATATAAATATTTTTTCTAGAAATAAAAGATTTAATTGAGTAAAAAAATATAAGAAAAAATTAAGTATTATAACTAAATTATTAATCAAACCTAAACTTTAATATATATATATATATATATAAGTATTTATAGCCAGTAGTTTAGTCATAATTGTCATGAAAAAAGAACTATGATATTCCAGCGAATGAATTGTAGTTTTATTTTTATTTGTAGACATAATTTCGTTAACCCATCATTTTGACGTGATAATTTTTTTTATTAAATATAGTTATCGCTTTAAAATATTTACAAAATAGGAAAACAATTTGAGTATAGAACAGAAAAATAACATTTTTAACCGAATAGAAAAACATTTTGACCATATGTTTAGACCCAAACAGATAAAGTTGTAGTTTTAGACCTTAGAAAAAAAAATTGTTAGTACTTACTGTTTTAAACTTTTAAAAAAAAGTCTTAATTTTTTCTTTTAATATTAATTTAAATTTATTAAAATAATTATAAAATTATCATACATTTTAATATATAAATTATTTTATTAATAAATAAAAAAGTTTTAAGTCTCCCAAACTTGAGGCGTCCGCTATCTAAATTTATTACAGAAATTAAAAGTTCATCCAAGTGTTATTGTTTGAACCCAAGTAAATGTAGAAGTTTATCCATTAACATTCTGAAAACGTTTTATAATGGCTGAAGATCTATGTGGGTGAATAATTCTACACTTGTTTTTGGAGCAAATGATATAAAATCCTCCACCCTTCCCCAGTGTTCCCGCACGCCATAAACCCCACAACACAAATCAGGGTTTATGCAGCAAAGACAACCATTGTTAAGTCTCACAAAGTTCTCCGCGTTATAGGGGTTGAACTGGGTTGTTACTTTCTTGTTTTATTTCCGTGCCTACATTACTGCCCTGCACTGCGGCACTTTCAGTTTTACAGTTATTAGTTATTGTAAAGGCTTATATAAGCCACCACTGTTTATTGTATAAGATACATTAAGCTTTTACAATAATAACATTCTCTTCTCGCTCAAATAGCATAGCATGGGCAAGCTCCTTAGAACCATCCTCATTGCACAAAAGCTCCATCTTCGCTACCCCGAATTCATTTTCCCACCTCTCATTTCCCACTACTCTGCAACGGCGCATTCTTCCGAAGCTGACCACACGCACAGACCAACAAACGAAACCGCCACCACCGGTTGGAGTAGCTATGGGAACATCTACGATCGCCCAATTGCGCAGCAAGGCGATCACAGCGACGGAGATGAAAACCCTAGCGGTTTGAGGGGAAGTGATGTGGCAGTGGTGAAGAAAAAGGGGAAGGTGAAAGCTCAGTGGGTGTGCTCCGATTGTGGGCACACGACGGGGAAATGGTGGGGGACATGCCCCGAGTGCGAATTAACTGGCACGATGCAAGAGTTTCACGAGAGCAAATTAACTGACAAATCTAGAGGGGGGTTAGCCATTACCGAGGACGCAGTGGGCTCGTGGCTCCCACGACGACCTGAAGAGCTGCGCCCCGTCAAATTGGAAGAGGTGAACCGTGGATTCAATCACGACAAGTGGAGAATTCCTTTGTAAGTTCTTTTCTTTTTCCTCTAAATTTGAAGTTTGTGTATTTGGACTATGCTTGTTTTGGATCATGTGGCAACTGCCGAAGAGGATTTCCTATCAGGTAACAGAGGGTTACTTTAATGTTTTTTTGGGGTAGTGGGACTGTTTGGAGAAAGGTAGAAAAAAAAATGTGCGGGTCTGCGAACATGTAGCAATGTAGTGTTTTTATGGATGCTTTTCATCTTCATAAAGGATTTAATTAGTAGGACAATCTTTTACCATGCCTTGATGTGTGTGTGAGGGGGAATTTGCTCTTCTAGGCTTTTACAAAGATGTGCCGTGGTTCTTTTCTCAAATTTATACTGTGCAGTTCGCATCAATTTCAGGTCTGGTTCCCTCGGAAATGAAGTTTCTACGGTGCTTGGTGGAGGTCTTGTACCAGGTTCTACCCAATTTTTCTTTTAATGTTTGTTTGGGTATGATGGATTTGCCTGTTCGAAGATATTGGTGCATTTCTTGACATGGCGTGTATACATGAGTGTGTTTAAATAATAAAATGTAACTATGCTATCTGCTAAAACTATATTAGCATGTCACTTCACACTTTCAATTCCTCTACTGTGTCTGTGAAAATTAATTACGAGTAATTTTTTATTACATTGATATTTTTCTTCTTAATGCTTGTTTATTTTGTGGGTTAGATTAGTTCAAAAGAGTTACTGCCTTTGGTGATTGATCTCAATGAATGAATCATGGTCGAAACATTATTTTTTTCTTTCTTCCTCTAAGATCTCAATTGGATTTTCAAATGAATTCTTCCTCCAGTTGATTGTCTGATAATAATACTTTTTTCAATTCAAATTTCGTGATGGTCCTGCAAGAAGTAAATTTGGTTATCCAGGGCTAACTTTATCTTTAACAATGGTTTGGAAGGTTCTTTAACTTTGGTAGGTGGTGATCCTGGTATTGGGAAAAGTACTCTGTTGTTACAGGTACAGATAAATTTGGATGGTAAAGTTTCAAGAATCAACTTTCTATAACAATCTCGTGAACTGTCATTAATGCCTGGTTTATTTGTGATGTTGATTTGGAAGATTTCAGCAATGATAGCAAATGAATGCAGTGATGGTGAAACACCTCCAGTTGTATATGTCTCTGGTGAAGAGGTTTGCTTTCACTGAACCTGTTAACAGTTTTAAGGTTAAATATGATTTTAATCCTTGAAAATATGCTCTTTCTATAGTCTCTCAGAAAAGGATTGTCTTCTTTTGGTCTTTCATTTGCGGAAATGTGAGTTTAGTCTCTATTTCCATAACCATAAGTAGATGTTGTTTTTTTTTTGTGAAGGACAAAGAACGCACCTGACATAATTAAGAAAAAAAGAGGGGCTAAAACAAGGCAATCATTTTTTAAGGAACTAAAGCCAATAATTTCTATATTTATAGGGACTGACATGGACTATTTCTATATTCATCAATAAGCTTATAAAATATGTGTGTTTTAAATTTAATTGGAGTTTTTATAAACACGTTTTAGTTTTACAGACACATAGCTCCAGAGCACAGATAGGTTGTCCAATCTCTTGTATACCAAATTTACAGGACAAATGGTTTATATTTATTGTATACTGTCAGAACATTTGCATATGTCTGTGATAACTCCTCTATAACATAGAACTAGTTTAAAATATAAATACTGTTCTAATTTTTTTTTTTTTTTTTTTTTTTTTTTTTTTTTTTGTATTGATTGTTTAGATTGAGGGTTCTGAACACGACCAATGCATGAGGAGAATTCCTTAAACTAAAAAATGTACTTCATATTCTTACTCTTGTATGAAATACTTGTTCAAGACTTATAAAAGAAGATGTCACGTAAAGATGTTGAAAATTTAAAATATTGGATATTTATACGAAATTAATCTACAGAAAATTACTGCCATGTCTTGTAATAATACTGTTGACATTTAACTCCTGGCCTATGATCATTTTTTTTAATGTTAGATGGTTGATCCTTGATTGCACTGCTGTTGAAGATGGATAATTCAACTTTTGATTTTCTTTAGGGTCTCTGACACTTTTATAATTTAACAAGCATTTATTCTGTGTTATGTGACAGAGCCTTAAGCAAATTTGTGCTAGAGCTGATCGCCTTGGGATCAAGTCCAATATTTATTTATATTCAAGTACTGATATTGAGGTACATTGTCTTGAATTTTGCTGATTAGTTTTTCTTCCAGTATTTTATTTATACATGAGTTTTGATGTTCCAACACTGTCACGTAGTCTTTTTCACGGAAGATGTTATTCTTAATTGGCCATAGTAGCACAGTGTGTAATGAAGCCTCAATAACAGTTCTCTTTTATTTGTCTTCATAGTTATCGATAATGCACTTTTTCTGTCCAGAATTATCTATTCCTTAATTGTATGTAGTTTCCCATTCACTTTACGTATTGTGTGATACCAACACTGTTTGGCTTGGACCAACAAGCACTCTCGTCATGCAGTATTTCTGGGGATACCTATTCTCCATTATTTTCTTTACTATTCTGAATCACCTCTGTTTTAATCTTTGAACCCTCAACCTCTACTGTTTTCTGTGAGCAACACTCAAACACTTTTTATCGAATGTTTAAAATGACTTATATTGTTATTTCCTTGTATGTTTTGCTTAAAACCTGTGACTTCCGATTGTTAATTATGAATATGTTGTGAAATTTGAGCACTTTTTTAGCATTTGTATGTATACGATATAAATTACTTAATTATTTAATCTATGTACATATAAAGAGGCATTCCACTGTGTACTATAACACTGCTGCTTTTTTCTTTTGTTTTTTTTTGACTGCTATTACTATCTACGATTGATAACTGTTCTTTACTTTTGCTTTTTGGTGGTAGGACATATTGAGGAAAACTCATGGTCTATCCCCTTGTGCTCTGGTGGTTGATTCAATACAAACTGCTTACCTGAATACAGTAATAGGAAGTGCTGGAGGGATTACACAGGTTTTGAATATACCAAACTTAACTACCTTCAAGAGACCTTACATTTTTGTTGGATGTTTTAACTATGTTAGGCGGAGTGCATTTAGGTTTATTGTTTATTTCTCTTATGTGTAGAGTAGGTTGTAATTTTATTAGCTGTCTGCTGTTTCCGGCTCAGTAGGGTTAGCTAGTGCCAGTTATATCTGTTTAACATTCACTGCACCCTGTAGTCTGTAGATACTGATCTCTGTTTTAGAGAATAACAACTTCAATATCAATTTTTAAACTATCACCAACAAAGTTCAGCACATTTGGTAAGTTGGTAAATAGCTGGGTTCCTAAACATGTCAAGGATTCAATTCCTAACCTTGTCTATGGAGATGACTTTATTGGGAGAGGCAGAATCCGCTTTGATGATCTATACATCCATGGTAGTAAGTATCGTACGATTCACGATACGAATCGTACGATACGAAACGATTCAACAGCTCCACGATACGAATCGTTTGATGAATCGTTTTGGTCCTGTATCGTGTTCGTATCGTACGATTCGGACTTCGAATCGCATGAATCGTTCCGATTCGATCCGAATCGTAGCATTCACAGAGACAGATGTTCCTCACAATGACACCTCTCACGACTGCGATTCTTGCTGCAACACCTCTTGCAGTGGCGCCGGCGGCCTTTCTCGCGGTGGTGCCTCTTGGCCTCTCTCGTGGCAGCCTCTCTCGCGGTGGCTTCTCTTGCCGTGGTGTCTCTCACTACCCCGCAAAGGATGAGAGAGAAGTCAACAGACCTCGACGGCAGCAACTCGCATGGCATCATTGTATCTAACGGTGGCATACCCT